>BNJU01002948.1_pt1 | contig 43286 bp, 54 predicted proteins | sample 8539281 | NCBI WGS metagenome assembly BNJU01 (sample SAMD00202456, study PRJDB9452) | human saliva metagenome | isolation source: human saliva | place: Japan
CAGTTACGTATTGCCTGCGCGCCATAGAGAACAAGGACAGAACATGGAACAATGCATAGGCACGATCTACACTCTTCGAACGGCAATTCTCTACCCGCTCATCGATTCCTTCCCCTATCTCAGAGTCTTTTCAACCGACGCTCAAGTCGTTGATGGAACCCCCGAAGCAGATATTCTTGTCTATTGGGTCGGCGGAGATAATGCGCCACCCAACCTGAATGCGACACTGAAGCTGGGAGAGAGCGCGACCCTCGAGAAGGTCGGGACCTTCACGCTCATCGGTATGGAGCCTCCCGCCCACGGCAAGCGCTGGCCGGATCCCGTGGTGTGCTTCGAACAAGACCCCCAGCTCATGGACACCGCACGCCAATACGCCGCCGACAACAACCTCTACTTCCGCCCCGATGACGAGGAGGAACGCCAGTCATGACAGCATCCTTCGCCTGCGACCCCGCAGAGATGACTCGGCTCAAAGACAGGCACGACACCCTGCGTGGAACCGTCGACGAGATCACTCTCCCGTCGGGCGCCATCAACTGGGGGTTCTTGGTCGTCAACTCCGGCTATAGCAAGCTCGAATCAGGCGCCAAGAGACGCCGCGATACCATGCACAAGTGGTGCGACCAGATGTCCGGTGCTATCTCGAAAACATCGAGTGACGCTCAGGCGGGTGACTCTCACTGGGCATCCGTGATCGAGAAGGACCGGCGTACATCCCTGTAGCGCGTTGCCCCAACGACAATCGGGGTGTTGCCTCCGCTCGGACATGGCGGCTGCGTCGCCGTCAGCTCAGCGCCCCCTTCACGGCCTCGTCCAGCGACTGCTCGGCACTCCCCAGCATCTCCTCGAGGGCCTCGAGCGTGTAGTGCGACGGGCCCGCCAGGAACGCGACCATCGCGCCGACCTCGGAGGCATCCACGCCCATGCGGGCAGCCCATGTACGATGCACGCCTGTACAGGCGCAGCTGCGTCGCAAAATAGGCCAGCTTCTCCGGCTTCGTCGAGGCCGTCACCGGCTGACCACTCTTCCAATCGATCACCAGGAAGCGCGGTCCCTCCCCGCTCACGCGCTCAAAAACCGCGTCGATTCGACCCTGGACGGACACTCCGCCCACCTCCACGGAGAACGCCTCTTCGATCGCCACCGCCCGATAGCCGGCCAGCTCCCCCGCGACGAACACGCGGAAGTTCTCGCGTAGCCTCTCGAGGAGCTCACGCTCCTTGAGCGTCAGCAGAGCCTCATCCGCACCGTCATCGCCGCCCGCCAGCGCCCCATCCTCACCGGGCACGACCGCAGAGGGGTCCACGGCCTCGGACGCGGGATCCGCGCCCGCCACGTGCAGCTCGCGCTCCGCCCACGCGTGGAACACCGTGCCCAGGGCGGAAAACGAGCTGGGCTTGGTCGGCATCGGACGGCGCATATCGCGCGCAAACTCATCCGCGTCCTGGAGCATCGCCGACACTGACGTCGCGGGCACGCGCTCGGCCCACAGGTCCACGACCGGCGCCTCCCGGCCCAGACGGTCCTCCTCGATCAGGGCAATCGTGTCCCGAACCGACGGGTCATCACCCATCTGCGCCAAGGCCTCGAACACGTCGCGGTCCCTCGGCCAACACGCGCAGCTGCGCGCGCACAGCATCCGCCGCGGCCGCAACCCGCTGACGCGACGGGCCCGGCTCCGGCGGGAACGTTTCCGAGGCCGTCGGCGCGCTCAGCGCCGTACGCTCTTCCTCCCCCGGGACGGGAGCTATCAGGCACGTCCCGTCACCTGCGACAGAGCTGACACCCAGGTCTCGCCACGCGCCGCTGCCCCACACGCCGCGATCGTCCAGGGCTTCGACTGTGCCTTCGGAAGGCGCAGGCGTGTGCTCGAAGAGCTGGGAGCTGGCCTCCATGAGGTAGCGCGCCGGAAACTTCGTCGCACTGCTGCCCGGGTACAGCCACGAGCCCACCAGCAACTGCGCGCTGCGCGCACGCGTCATCGCAACGTAGGCGAGTCGGCGCTCCTCGCGCTCCGCGTACACGCCGACGGCGAGCCCGTACTCCTTCTTCATCCACTTCTCATAGGCGGCCGACGGCTTCTTCTCGCCCTCAACATTCAGGTCGAAAGGCGGCAGGTCCGCGTAGTCCCCTCGCAGCGGGTGGGGCAGATCCCCACCCTCCGTCAGCCACGCTTTCTCGTAGGGCGGATCGTCCTGCCACGACACGGATTTCTTGCCCTTTCCGTGGGAAGGGAACACCCCGTCGCTCAAAAGCCGAAGACGGCGACGCCGTCCCACTCCAGGCCCTTCGAACCGTGGACAGTCAGGATCTGCACGGCCTTCGGGTCCGGCTCGCCCAGGGGAGCCTCCAGCCCCTTCTCGCGTTCGTCGGCCACGCGCAGGTACGCGAGGAAAGACCCCAACGACGCGCCCGGCGTCTCCTTCTCGTAGGCGGCGGTCACCGCAATGAACTCGTCCAGCGCGGCTCGGCCCCCCATCGACAGGGGGTCCGCGATGACGTCGTCCAGGGTGCCCATGATCAGGATTGCACGCTCAACCTGCTCGGTGATCGAGCGCCCAACGCCCTCACGCACCGCGCGCAAGCGCTCACCCAACAACCGCACGCGGCGCGCAGCCTCCTCGCTGATCGCGGGGCGCCCCTCCACAGCCCACCCGGGGTCGGGCGGGTTGTCCACCGCGTCCAGGAGAACGGCCTGGTGGGGGCTGGCCCCCTCCTCGCGCGCCAAGGCGCGCGCCCTGTCGCCCAGCGCGATCAGGTCGGTGGCCCCCAGGTCAATGCCCGCCAAGAGGCGCGCCAGCCACGGGGAGGCCGCCACGTCGTAGGCCAACTCCAGCGCCGCGCGCTATCGAAACCCTGCACGGCGGGCTGGTCCAGCAGCCCGCCCAGGCCCACGATCTCCGTCGGATACCGGCCTCGCGCAGAGCGGCGTCAATAAAGGGGAAATCCTTGCGGCGCCGACCAGAACGGCGACCGTGCGCCGCTTGCCATCCTTGGTCGCTTGCGAACGGACGCGCTTCACGAAGTCCACCGTTGCGGCTAACGCGTCCTCATACACCTGCGTGTACGCGATCTCCACGGTGCCCTGCCCCGCTCCCTTCCTGGGAACCAGGACCGGCGACTGTGCCTTGAGCGCATCCTTGCCCGCCTGATAGGAGGCCACCTCACGCAGGGGCGCGGCCACGCGATTCGCCGCGTCCAGAATAGACACGTCGTTACGCCACGCGGTGGACAGCGTGAGGGTCTGCCCAGCCTCGGGCGCTCCGCTCTGGAAACGATCCAGGAAGGTCTCCAGGGACGAGGCCGAGGCCCCCCTCCACCCGTAAATCGCCTGATTCGGGTCGCCCACCGCAGTGACTGCGTGATCCCCAAACAGCGTGGAGAGGAGCTCCATCTGGATGACAGACGTGTCCTGGAACTCGTCGAGGAGGACCGCGCGGAACTCGTCGAGCAGCGCGGCACGCACGGAGGGTGCCTCGCGCACGATGCGCGTGGCCAGGACCAGCTGATCCGAAAAATCGAGAACGCCCATCTCACGTTTACGCTGCTGATAGGTCGCAATAGGGCCCAGGAATGCGAGACGACGTCTGTTGGCCCTCAGAAGGTTGCGTGCCTCCACGTTGGTATCGCCCACCTGGGACAGCTCACGACCCAACTCCTCCAAGGCCTCGCGCGCACTCTCCACCGTGAAGCCGTGCTCGGCCAGCTCGCCCGCAAGATGCAGGACCTGCGGGACCGCGTCTATCGGCCGGAGCTCCTCGTCCAGGTCGGTGGGCCACGCCTCGACGATCTGCGTCATCAGGTCGAGGGCGCCGACCTCGGACAGCATGGAAAAATCGGGATCGATGCCGATCCGCATCCCGTGCTCGGACACGATGCGCTCCGCGAACGAGTTGTAGGTCAGGGCCACCGGGTCTTCGTCCAGACGCTCGCGCATCTGCGGCATCTCTCGTGACAGCAGTCGGATACGCTCGCGCAGGCGGTCGCCTAGCTCACCGGCCGCCTTGCGCGTGAAAGTCAGGCCCAGGATCGAGGCCGTGGTCAGGTCCGGGTGATTGGCCAACAGCCAGAGCACCCTCATCGACATAGTTTCGGTCTTACCCGACCCGGCACCCGCGACGACGAGAAGGGGGCGACGCGGGGCCTCGACCACGCGCACCTGCTCCGGCGTCGGCGTCTTCGTCGCGTCGACGATTGCCTGGATCTGCATCGCGCTTAGCTTCATGGCGCTGTCCTTTCCCACGTCACTCCACCACCTTGCGGCCGCGCTCACGCGCCGGACACAGCCGATCGAAGGAACAGTACCGGCACGCTTCCTCCGAGGGCGTCGCCTGGAAGTAGGGGCCGCGCGCGGCGTCGGCTACCTTGCGGACCTCCTCGTACCACTTGTGCAGCTCCTCCCCCTCCAGGGGCTTCTGATCGAAAGTTTTCGGTTTCTTATCCCCAAGCAGCGCGATGCGGGCGCCCGCCACCTTCTGGCCCGAAGCAAGCAGGGCCATCTGATAGGCCGCCAACTGCGGGTTGTCCGGAACAGTCTTCGCCGAATAGCCGCTCTTACCCGTCTTCAGGTCCGTGACGCGCACCCCCTCATCGACGTGCTCCATGCGGTCCATGCGACCGCGGATGGTCACGCCCTCGACCTGGGCCTCGACCATCTGCTCGACCTCAACCCGGCCGGGCACGCCGACGATGTAGGAGGCGAGATTATCGACGATGGCATGCGCGCGGCGTTGTGAGTGACGCCCCGCCCAGGTATCCAGGTTGTAACCCAGCTCCTCGATGCGAGCCTCCAGCGCCTCCGTCAGCTCCTGGGCGCTGCCGTGCGGGTTCTCCTCGGCCAGCGCATGAACGAGGGTTCCCAAGCTGGCCGCCGCATTCGACGGCCCATCGGCGCCAATGGTCGACAAAAACCAATACAGCGGGCATGCCAGCGCGCGCTCGAACTGAGACGGGGAGAGCCTCACCTCCCCCTGAAACTCCTCATCCGTCGTGGGCGTGCCACCCGCGCCCAGCCAGCGCTCCGGCTGCGCGGACGCGATGCCCTCGCGGGCCATCAGGGCCAGCAGCGTGGCCGCAAGCTCAGCGTCGACCGGATCGTCCGGCGAAGCCGCACGCGCACGCAGGTCAGCGATGTGGCCGGGCAGCGACAAGGGCGCGTCCACCGTATCAATCGGAACGACGCCGTTCTCGCGCGGCGTGCCCGCCAGTCGCGCCACCAGGTCGAAGAAAGCGGAAGGTGCGGCGTCCTCCGAGCGCACGGCACCGGCGTGCACGAAGAGGCTCGACCGTGTCAGCGCCGCCACGAACAGGCGATACTCGTCGTCCAGCACGGCTCGGCGCGCGGCCCGCGTAGAGTCGATGAGTTCCTCACGCCCGTCATCGCCGATGACCGTGCGGCCCGCGCCCACGTCCGCGAGCAGGTCGGCGCGCAGGATCCGGTCGCGCAGCCGCATATTCGGCCACGCCCCATCCTGTAGGCCAGCGAGCACCACGACCTGCCAGCGCCGCCCCATGGCCTGAGCGGGCGTGAGAACCTCGACGCCGCCCGGGCGCACGCCCACGCGCGAGATCGTGTCGATCGGCACCGACCCCGAGAGCAGCTCGGAAGCAAACTGCACGGCCGAGCCAGCCGGGTTGCGCTGCTCCCACACGTCCGCAACGCGCATGAGTGCGACGACCGCGTCAAGCTGATCGTCGAACCACGCGGAGGCCTCGTCTGATCGGATGGCCCGCGAGCGCCAGTCTTCGCCGACACCGCACGCCTCCCACAGGGCCCACAGGCGCTCCTGGGGACGCTCCCCCACCCGACGCGGCAATCTCCCACATGGCTGCCGCCTTCGTCAGTGCCCCGCGCGAGCGAGCGGTCATTCCACCCGCGCCGCCCCGGCGCCTCGGCTCCCCTTCTCGAGCGTCGCGCGCCACGTCTCAGGATCATCGACGAGGTCGGCCACCGTCAGCGGGATCGGCGCAGTCTCGTCGCCCGCCTCCTCAGCGGCCAGGGCACGCGCAGCGTTGAGGCGGCGCAGCAGCCGGTGAACTGCCAGGGCGTCAGCTCCGACGAGAGCCGAGGGCAGGAGGCGCTCGGCCAGTTCCCGGCGCAACGCCACATCCGTGTCGCTCTCCCCGTCGGCACCGTGACAAGGTCGAGAAGCAGTCGCGTTGTGGACTGCGACGCAAAGTCAGCGCGCGTCCGCCCCCTGCCAGCGGGACGCCACCGCGAGCCAGGTAACGCCTCGTCTCGGCAACCATCGAGGAGCTGCGCACGATGACGACCTGGTCCGTGAAGTCGATACCGTCATGGAGGTGGTGGGCTCGCAACGCTCGGGCGATGAGCGCCCCCATCTGCGAGGGCGTGGCCCCCAGGTGCGTGGCGAGGCCACCCACCGGCGCATCATCCGCGACCTGGGCGTCACGCCGAGCCGGCGAGCCGGACTGCGCGATACGCGAGCAAGCCTGGCGCGCCAGGTCACGAACGAGCTTCGAGGTCTCGTACACCTGCCCCAGCTCCGCGATCTCAACCCCCAGCGCCGAGGCCAACCGCCGATCCAGATGCGGCTCTCCCCCGCGATACCCAGCCACGGCCACATCCGAATCCGAGAACGCCACGATGCGGGCGCCCGCGTCCCGGCACGCGCGCAGCAGCGTCAGGGTCGAGGGCGTGCAATCCTGCAGGTCATCAACGATCACCACGTCGGGCACCGGACAGGGCGCCTGCACGCCGCGCTCGGGCGCCTCGCTCTCCCACGCGCGAATAAGATCCGCAGCAACGGACTGAATACGCGACAGATCCACGCGCAGGGTCTGCGGGTACTCAGGGGAGCGCTGTGGCCCCTCCTCCAGGGCAGCAACGATCGCGCCCGCGCCCTCCCATTCGGGATGCCCAAAACGCGCCCCGGCCTGGGACAAAGCCGCCGAATCCATCCCGGCCTCGCCCACGCGCGCCACCAGATTACGAAGCTCCGCGCGAAACGCCGGCATCGCACGCATCTGCTCACCGATATCCTCGGGCCAGGGCGCCTCCACGCTGCGCAACAGCTCCGCCAGAAGCTGATCCTGGGCCGCGCCCGTCACCAGCTCCACGCCCTCCAACGGCTCAAGGCGCTGCGTGCGCCACGTGGCCACCACCTGATACGCAAAAGACGCGGGCGTGCGCACCGGACGCACCACATCGGGGCCCAGCGCCTGCACGCGCGGCGTCAACACGTCGGCGCGCGTGCGATCAGGAGCCAGAATCAAAGCCGAGCCACCCGCGCGCACAGCCTGCTCGAACACCGCGAGCGCGCACGTGCTGCGCCCCGAACCGGGGGCCCCACGGGCGATCACATCCGCGCCGCGCGCCGCATCGACGACCCCGCGCTGCGCCTCGTTCAGCTGCGGCAGACGCCACCAACCATCCGGGCGACGCCGCAACCTGACCTTGATTTCGCTCATGACGCAATACTGACAGACCCCACCCACATCTGTGGCACATATGATGGCATTGACGATATTTACCAGCAAGGAGTCATCATGGAGATCTTCATCGGCATCCGCGACAACACGCGCCAACTCGCCCTCGACGTCGACATGACCGAAAACGAACTCATGGCGAAGGTCAACGAGGCCCTCGTCTCCGCCAATGGCGTCCTCGACCTCACCGACACCAAGGGCCAGCGCACTCTCGTGCCCGCCCACGCCCTCGGCTACGTGCAGATCGCCAGCAAGACCGAGCGCCGCGTCGGCTTCGCGATCCACTGACGCACCATCCGACGCACGAGGCCGGGGAGCACACTGCGGAACTGAACCGCTCGCGCTCCCCGGCCTCGTCTATGCCCGTCGGACCGCTCAGGCCTTCAGGTGAATGTCCTTCATGCGCTCGCCGTGACGCTTGATGACATACTCCGTGATCTCATCGACGTTGTCCGGCGTCATCGCGAGCTGCGGGTAGGTGAACAGCGTGGCGCGCACGAGGCCCAGCGCCTCGCCGGCAACGCGGCGACCCCACAGGGACAGGCGATCCGCCAGCTGCGGGTCCGCCTCAATCTGCGGCCCCAGATGCTCGCGCACCCAATGCCCCTGCTCGAAGGGCCACACGTCCTCAATCCCCTCAAACAGGCCGTGGACTCGGGCAACACGGATCAACATATCGCCGAGCATGCCGCGCGTAATAAAGGTCTTCACCGAGCGCGCTCCGCGAACGTCGTCGGACGAGTGCGCGCATCCAAATCGTCATACGCGCTCGTAAACGCACCAGCGGCCTCCATCAGATCAAAGTCACGGTGCTCGCTCCACACCTCCAGCTGCTGGTACAGCGCGAAACACTGCGCAGCCATGCGCGCGTGCTCCACGTGCGCCTCGAACGTGGGAGCCTGCTCGCCGTCCTTCGCCAGGCGTGTCATAAACGCCAGCGACGAATAGGCGAGAATACCAATGACATCAGTGTCGTCGGCCGGGACAGAAACATATTCATGAGCCATGAGTACAGCATAGTGCCTGACAAGCCCTCCGGCTCCCACTATCCACACAATCCCCCATTCCCCCAGCTCCCTGTGACCAGCACCTCCCCCGCTGTCAGCCTTGACACGATTACACTGAAAGGTGACCACCGGAAGCCCGGTCGCATTCTTTTTGCACATCACACATTCGCGCGGACGACAATCCCCGCGCCAGACAATGCGCGATCGGCACCGACCCCAACCCCGGAAAAGCCCGGGAGACAAGGCAGATCGTGACCAACACGAGCATCGAGGCCATCGAGCCCACCCCCGACAACGACGCCACCACACAGAGCGAGGCCACCACGCAGGAGGCCACCCCGGCCTCGTCCGTCGAATACTCCGCAGGCGTCGTCCGCCTCGGCAACATCAAGCCCGCAGCCCCCGAGGTCGAAGAGGCCACCCCGGACATTTCCGGCAAGGGCGAGGATCTCGACAAGAAGTCCTTCGCGGACTTCGGCGTCACCGACCCGATCGTCGACGCCCTCGAAGACAAGGGCATCACGCACCCCTTCCCGATCCAGGCCCTGACGCTCGGCCCCGCGCTGGAGCGCCACGACATCATCGGCCAGGCCAAGACCGGCACCGGTAAGACCCTCGGCTTCGGCATCCCCGTCCTCGAGGACGTCATCGCGCCCGACGAAGAGGGCTACGAGGACCTGCTCAACCCGAACAAGCCGCAGGCGCTCATCATCCTGCCGACCCGCGAGCTCACCAAGCAGGTCGCCCAGGACCTGCGCGAGGCCGCCAAGTACCTGTCGACCCGCATCGACGAAATCTACGGCGGCGTTGCCTTCGAGCCCCAGATCGAGGCCCTCGAGCGTGGCGCCGACATCGTCGTGGGCACGCCCGGCCGCCTCATCGACCTGCTGCGCAAGGGCCACCTGCACCTGTCCGGCGTCGAGACCGTCGTCCTCGACGAGGCCGACGAGATGCTCGACCTGGGCTTCCTGCCCGACGTCGAGACACTGCTGGCCCGCGTCCCCGAGAACCGCCACACCATGCTGTTCTCCGCGACTATGCCCGGCCCCGTCGTGGCCCTCGCACGCCGCTTCATGGTCCATCCGACCCACATCCGCGCGCAGGACCCCGACGACCAGAACCAGACCGTCAACACGGTCAAGCAGGTCATCTACCGCGTTCACGCCATGAACAAGGTCGAGGTCATCTCCCGCATCCTCCAGGCCGAAGGCCGCGGCCGCACCGTCATCTTCTGCCGCACCAAGCGCACCGCCGCCCGCCTGGGCGAGGACCTGACCGCCCGCGGCTTCGCGGTCGGCGCGCTGCACGGCGACCTGGGCCAGGGCGCGCGCGAGCAGGCTCTGCGCGCGTTCCGTAACGGCAAGGTCGACGTCCTGGTCGCCACCGACGTCGCCGCACGAGGCATCGACGTCGACGACGTCACGCACGTCATCAACTACCAGTGCCCCGAAGACGAGAAGATCTACATCCACCGCATCGGCCGCACGGGCCGCGCGGGCAACTCGGGCACGGCCGTCACTTTCGTGGACTGGGATGACACGCCGCGCTGGTCGCTCATCTCCAAGGCCCTGGGCCTGGGCGTGCCGGATCCGCTCGAGACCTACCACACCTCCCCCCACCTGTTCACCGACCTGGATATTCCCGAGGGCACGACCGGCCGCCTGCCGCGCGCCAAGCGCACGCGCGCTGGCCTGGACGCCGAGGTTCTCGAGGACCTGGGCGGCTCCGCTCCCCGCTCCGAGGGACGAGGCCGTGGTGGGCGTTCCGGGTCGCGTTCGGGTGGCTCGCGTTCGGGTGGCTCCCGTGGTGGGTCTCGCGGTGGCCGCGGGCGTTCCACACGCGGCGACGCCTCCTCCGAGTCCTCACGTTCGCGCGGCTCGCGTCGCGGCGCCCAGGACGGGGATCGCACGCTGAACGCCGGCAAGGGCGGCCGTTCCGACCGTGGCACTCGTGGCCGTGGCCGCGGCGAGCATTCGCAACGTTCCGATTCCGGTTCGGCTGGTTCTGCCGGTTCTGCTTCGGCTGGTGCTGAGCGCGCGCCCCGCGCCCGCAAGCGCATCCGCCGCCGCAAGGGCGGCGAGTGAGGTGATAGCGTCGCGTTGATACGACATAGGGAGGGGCCCGAGCCGCAAGGCTTGGGCCCCTCCCCTGTTTCGGGCCTCAGGGTGCGGCAAGATTCAAACTGATCGGGAACATTCAACCCGTTAGAGAAGATTCAACCCGATCAGAAGGGGTTGAATCTTCCCGATCGGGTGTAACACCTCATCGGTAACAAGCTTGCGCGCGGGTTGCCTCGCTAGAGCCGCCCACGCCGGCGTCCAAGAGGCCCAGGCCGTGCAGCAATGCACTAGATACAGCAGCATTGCACTAGATAGGAGAGCATTGCACTGCCTACTATCCAGTGCAATGCTGCGCTAACTAGTGCAATGCCACTGGCCAACAAGCCTCGTCGCGGTAAGAGCTGCTCCGTAACAGCTCCAACAAGCATCCAACCGAGCCGCAGCAGACAGCCCTGCACCAGTTAAGGAGCATTACACCAGTTAGCGAGCATTACACCACCTCCGAGCTGGTGTAATACCCCGCTAAGTGGTGTAACACCACTTAGCAACAAGCCAATACGCGTCAAGGTGTACCTCCTAGCCCCTCAACAAGCCTCCGGCCGAATCAGACCGGGCAACCGTGCACCCGTTACGTCGCAACACACCCGTTCCGTCACGATGCACCCGATCAGAAGGGGTGCACTCCCTACGGATCGGGTGCACCGCCTCCCAAAAAAGTATCGGTGCGGCGACATGCCACAACTCTCCAGTCGAAATTCAAGGCAACGCGGCTCAGCGGCGATTAAAGAGACGACTCGCGATCGAGAAGCACACGCCCGCCACAACGCCACTCACCGCAGCACTCATCAGCCGCTTGGACACAGCAACACTGCCCGAACCGCTGGAAGATTCTACCGGCACACTCACACCAACTGGCCCCATGACTGATTCCATAGGCCTAGTCAGACCTTCGTCATCGCCGCGCAACACACTCGAGGAAGCTAACGAAACGGTTGGCCGAGCCGACGTTTCCTCTGAACACACAGGGGGAACAACCCCATCGGCCGTCTCCTGAGGCACGCAAGCAGCCGTCGACGAGGACCCCGGAGCCAGTTCAACACCATCATTCTGTTCGTCATAAGAGGCGACACTCTCACCCGTTGAGACTCGCACATCTCCCCTACTAGAAGCGACGGGAGAAGACTCCAAACCTTTAGCTTCACCAAAATCAACACAACGTCGAATCGCCTGCTTAACAGAGGAGGAAAACACACCCAGAACAAACATCATCGACAGCGAAGCAGCGTAGGCTATTGCCATCTCAAAGAGTATAGTCCAACTTGACACCTCTGGCGAACAACGACCGGAATTACAATATGCTTGAAGCATCGAATACGATTCAAGAACTTTGGGCATCAGTATGCCCATGATGATCAAAACGCCACCAACAACCGTATTCATCTCGGCTCGCCTGGCCTCAAACTTGATCATTATCCACTGAAACAAGGATCCCACCATGAAAAGCACATGAATGAAGGCCACTTCATACGTAGACACAAGCCCCAACTGAGGCTCTCCTTCTCCTACATAGAAAGCCCATCTAACGTCACCAAGAAAATCGAACACAAATAGAAAGACAGCCAAATATACAGTGATGATCAACAGTCTCATCGTCAAGAGCAGACCGCTTTGTCGCCAGAATTTCATCACCCCTAGTCCAGTCAAAGCACAAAGGAAATATAGGGGAAGACCGTACATTATCCACAATGGCGCGACATACGCTTCATCAACACGTAGCGATATATCAGCCAGCGTCATCCACACAAAATACGCGCTTACACCCAATAAGAGGAAGCAAATCAGTCCATACATCACTGCAACTCGCCATTGACGCAGCCACCCAAGAATTCGTTTACCCATTCGCCCAGTGTACCGCCGCCAGCTTGACACCTAGCCCCGCTCACCGCCCCACGTCTGGCAGATTCGACTCCACCAGGACCGGGTTCAAAGCGGACCCATTCGACCGCCAGCTTCGTAATCTCGTCGATGTCGCCGGTGTTCATACTGCGCGCCTTCAGGGAGGCGACGGCGGCCTCGGCGCGGGACAGAGAGTCGGGTGACAGCGAAACGCCAGACGCGACAACACGCAGATACTGGTCCAGCAGCTTCCCAAAAGAGCGATCCCAGTTGATGCCGCCGTTGTCGTAGACCTCAAGGCCGACCCGCCCCGCAATGCGAATGACCTCGCCCTGCAGCGTCTGACACTGGCCGCTGTCGGGCACAAGCAGATCCCACAGCTCCCCATACTGACGCAGTGCAGGCACGGACGGATCCAGCTCCAGCCGCTCCCCCACGGCAGGCGCAGGCTTCGCCTCGCGCTGCTCCACCCCAAACAAGGCGCACAGCTCCGACAACGCGACCGAGGCCTCGTCGAACTCCTCCTGAGAGAGCCTCTCCGGCAGCCCGTGCGTGATGAACGTGCAGCGCATCCGATCCATGGCCCGCAGCGCGGTCGGCACACGCTCACCGACAGGTGCCCCAACGGACAGAAGCAACCGAATCACCGCGAGCGCGCGTGGGGTGTCCAGGAAGTTGTGCCAGGACACCACGTTCTCGACAAGCGTTGCCTTGCCGTACACCCTCCTCGAATCAGCAACAACCAGCGGATCCGCGCCCCACGACATCATCCGTGACACGTCGGCAACAGGAAAACGCTCAACGACGTCAAACAACGCCGTCTGGTCGGAGGTATCGCGCGCATTGATGTCGCCTCCGCGAGCGATCAGCAACGGGGATCTGGTCGAGGCAACGCGACCGAACGCGCACGTGGATCGGGGTACGTTCGTACCGATCACGCGAGTTGATGTCCTCGCCCCGCGCGATCAGGAAGTCCATGATCTCCTCGGAGGCCGGGAAATGCATGAGCCGCGACTCATAGGCGGAGCCCCGCAGGTACGCGCCGACCTCGCAGCGCTCGACCGCGCGCGCAACGGCCTCGACGTCACCGGAGGCGATGATCTGCTCGATGTCCGCGGGCAGGGTCTTGCGCAGCCTCACAGCCACCACTCCTCTCTGAGTCCCTGGGGCCAGTCTAGCCCGAAGACCGCCTACTCCTCGCCAGCCCCCAGGCTGCCATTGCGCGCACGCTCACTGAAGAGGCGTTCGGTGAGCGTCCGCTCGACAACCTGCGGCAGGCGGGCCGGAGTGCTGCGGTGGCGGCGCATCGTCAGGGTGAGGCGCAGGCGAGTGAGCGGCGAGACGCGCGCATACGCCGGCCAGCGCATCGCCACGTACTGCACGGCATCGGTCACGTCGAGGCGCCGCGTCGAGTTGCCGACGCGCACCCACAGCTCGGCCTCGCCCTTGCCCTTCGGGCCGCGCAGATACACCGGCCCCAGGGCGGGCGGAATGGTCACCCGGCACACCTCCTGGCGCTCGTAGCCCTCCTGGGGATCCGTGGCCTCGGCGAAGTCGAGGAGGGGCAGCGCGGCCGCGTTGGTGCCCAGGCGCTGGCCCCACAGGTCGCGGATCCACAGCTCGAAGCGGTCGGCGTCCGGCGTCTTGAGGGTCGCGTAGTCGGGGCCCAGCCCGATGAGGCGACCGTCGTCGTCCACGCCGATGAGGAGGGTGCCGCCGCCGGAGTTCATGAACGCGGCGACCGTCTTGGCGATGACGGTCTCCATGGCGTCGTCGCGCTTGCCGGCGCGCATGTTCCAGCGGGCGCTCGACTTGAATTCGAGGGAGTCGGATTCGCCGCGTGTGGCGACCTCGGCGATGGGGTCGAGGCCGGGGCGCGGGTGCAGGTACGCGACGATCAGGGAGACGATGACGACCACGACGAGGGCCACCGCCGCGGCGACGCCGATCATCGCGGGGCGCCACATGTCGGAGGATGAGAAGATCCAGCCTGCGACCAGGAGGCCGCCCCAGAGGCCACCCAGGCCGGTGAGGGTCGCCGAGGCCGTGGACATCGTCATGCGCGAGGCCAGGAGGCGCCGCACGACCATGCCGATCACCCAGGCGATGACGAGAAGGAGGACCTGAATACCGATCCACCGCAGCAGGTCGGGGTTCTGGGGTGTGGCCCCAAAGCGAGGTCCCTCGGCGGTCATCTGCGCTCCTCACACAACGAGTCGGCGGTGGGTCGGATACCAAAATCCTATCCCACCGCCGACTGGCGCTCAGCGGGTCATGCGCTCAGCGCAGGGACGTGTGCTTCTCGATCGAGCGGGAGGCCCACAGGCCCATGGCCAGCGCGAACAGGGGCACGAGGACATAGGAGCCGATGCCGATGACGTTCGGGTGCCCCTCGGTTCCCATCGTCGCCAGGTACGAGGTCCACATTATCTCGGTGGAGAAGTGTCCGTCGGTCGTGACGGACAGTGGAAGGAAGAACGTGCCAACCGTGGAAAGCACCTGGTTCACGATGTACAGCAGGACGAAACCAATGATCGGCGCGCCGAAACCCATGTGATTGAAGCGCCCTTCCGCGCCGATGGACATGACGGCACTACCCTGCACGAGCCACGACAACCACACGAGCACCTGAACCACAATCATGATAACGACGGTGGAAGTGGGAACTCCGGCCACGAGAGAACGAGGCCCGGCCGTATATTCCGCGAGGCTAATGCCATCGCTCCACGCGGCGGCCGACGCGACGGCAAGGATTCCGCCGACGGCCAGGACGAGGGCCAGGAAGCACTCGATCGCCATCCGGGTGATCTTCGCCCAGAAGATAGCCGTGCCGGAGATCGGCAGGCTCATTGTGAAGTAGCCGCGCTGCCCGTACAGGGTCTTCCAGTAGTCGGCCATCGCCGCGATCGCGCACGCGACCGGCGTGAGCGCACACAGGGCGTAGGCGAGGGTAGCGGTGGAGCCGCTGATCCCCGGCAGCCCCGCGGCGACGATTCCCGCAGCAACGGCGATAACAGCGATAAACGCCCCGAAGGAGCGAGCGTCCGCGCGGTAACGCGAGCGAATCTCGTAGGCAAGTAGTTTGGTGAACATCAGCGGTACTCCTTCCGGAAGATGGCGTCGAGGGAATCGCCGTGGGAGGCGCGCAGGTCGTCGGCGTCACCCTGCAGGAGGACCTGTCCGTCCTGCATGAAGATCGCGTAGTCGACGAAGTGTTCGATGTCGGAGATGAGGTGGGTGGACATGATGAGCAGCGAGGCAGGGTCGAACTCGCGCAGGATGCCCTCGAGGATCACGTCGCGTGTGGCAGGGTCGACGCCGCTGATGGGTTCGTCGAGGAGGAACACGCGGGCGCGCCGGGACATGACAAGGCTGATCTGGAGCTTCTCCCCCATGCCCTTGCTCATCTCGCCGAGGCGGCGGTCGGTGGGCAGCCCGAAGAAGTCGACCATGGAGGCCGCCTTGTCGGCGTCGAAGTCGGCGAAGAACGTGGAGTAGACGCGGATCGCATCCGCTGCCGTCCACTCGGTGTTGAGGAAGTCGGCGTCGGGCAGGTAGGAGACGATCTCCTTGGTGGCGACGCCGGGCGCGTGCCCGTCGATGGTGACGGCGCCCTCGTAGTCGGAGAGGACTCCGGCGAGGATCTTGAGCAGCGTGGTCTTGCCGCAGCCGTTGGGGCCCATGAGGCCGACGATGTGGCCAGACTCAAGGCTCAGGTTGTAGTCGCGCAGGGCGGGGGTCGAGCGGTAGCTCTTCGTCAGGCCGGTGACCTCGACGAGGCCGGGGCCAGCCACGCTCGCGCCTGTGGGTTGGGTGGTCATGAGAGTGTGTCCTCCTGGTTTACAGGTCCGCGTTCCAGCGTTCATCGACGAGGCCGTGGGCACCTTCAACATCGACGCCGAGGGCTCGGCAGGCGCGGATGAATGCGTCGGCCGCGGCGCGGGCGTCCTCCTGGCGGAGGGCGCGTAGTGCGCTGTCGTCGGTGGCGACGAATCGTCCGGCCGTCCGCTTGGGGACGGTGAGTCCTTCGTCGTCGAGGGCGGCGAGGGCTCGCTGGACGGTGTTGGGGTTGGTGCCGGCCTCGATGGCGAGGTCGCGGACGGAGGGGATCTTCTGGCCGGGTTTCCACGTCCCATCGGTGATACGGGCGCGGAAGCTGTCGGCCAGCTGGATCCAGATGGGGCGGGTGTCATCGATGCGCATCGATGCGTCCCTCCTGTCTTGCTGTATTAATACACTAATACAATGACACAGTCTCCCAACTGTGTCAACCCACTAATACAGTTGGCTCACAGACCGATACAAGCACTAGCCCTCAAACGACAAGGGAGGCCCGGAACCATGCGGTTCCGGGCCTCCCTTACGCGATTGCGTCAGGCGATCGGCTCACCCTCGATGTGCCAGACCTCGCGAGCGTAGTCGGAGATCGTGCGGTCCGAGGAGAAACGGCCGGAGCGGGAGATGTTCGCCCACACGCGGCGGTTCCAGGCCTTCTGGTCGCGGTAGTCAGCGGCCATGCGATCCTTGGTCTCGCGGTACGCGGCGAAGTCGCCCAGGACGTAGTACACGTCGGCCGGGTCGTAGCCACCCTCGAGGATCGAGTGGCGCACGTCGTGGAACCAGCCGGAGTTGGAGTCATCGAGCGTGCCGTCGGTCAGGGCGTCGATGACGCGCTTGAGGCCGGGGACGTTCTCGTAGTGCCAACGGGGGGTCGTAGTGGCGACGCAGCTCGGGCAGCTCGTCGTCTGTCGCACCGAAGATGTAGGCGTTGTCCGCGCCCACGGCCTCGAGAATCTCGACGTTCGCGCCATCCAGCGTGCCCAGGGTGAGGGCGCCGTTCATCATGAACTTCATGTTGGACGTGCCCGAGGCCTCCTTGCCGGCCATCGAGATCTGCTCGGAGACGTCGGCGGCGGGGATGATATGCTCGGCGGGCGAGACGTTGTAGTTGTGGACGAAGACGACCTTGATGCGGCCGTTGATATCCTTGTCGTTGTTCACCAGTTCACCAATGGCGTTGATGAGCTTGATGATGGCCTTGGCGCGGATGTAGCCGGGGGCAGCCTTCGCACCGAAGATGAACACGCGGTTCGGGGTATCCAGCGTCGGGTCGTCCTTCATACGGAAGTACAGGTCCAGAACGTAGAAGGCGTTGAGCAGCTGACGCTTGTACTCGTGCAGACGCTTGATCTGAACGTCGAAGATCGAGTCGGGATCGATCTCGACACCCTCGCGCTCCTTGATCCACGCGGCGAAGTCGACCTTGTTGGCGTGCTTGATCTCGCCCAGGCGCGTGAGCACATCATCGGTGCCAGCCTCGGTGAAGTCAGAGAGCACGGTGAGGTCGCGGACCCACGCGTCGGAGCCGGTGACCTCGTCGAGGAGGGCGGCCAGGCGGGGGTTGCACTGCTTGAGCCAGCGGCGCGGGGTCACGCCGTTGGTCTTGTTGTTGAAGCGCTCGGGCCAGATGGCGTGCCACTCCTTGAGGGTGTCGCGCTTGATGATCTCCGTGTGGAGGGCGGCGACGCCGTTGATGGAGTAGGACGCGTAGCAGGCGATCCAGGCCATGCGCACGGTGTTCCCAGAGACGGGGGCCATGTAGTCGATGGTGCCCTGGTCGAGGCCACGCTCGGCCATGTCGATGCGGAAGCGACGGTCGATCTCGCGGACGATCTCGGCGATGCGCGGGAAGAGGCGGTTGAAGATGTGGATGTCCCAGGTCTCCAGGGCCTCGGCCAGAACCGTGTGGTTCGTGTAGGCGAAGGTCTTGGAGACGACCTTCCAGGCCTCTTCCCAGCCGAGGCCGTGCTCGTCCATGAGGATGCGCATGAGTTCGGGGATGGCGAGGACCGGGTGGGTGTCGTTGAGCTGGACGGCGTTGAACTCGGCGAAGCCGGTGAGGTCCTCGCCGTGGTGGCGCACGTAGTTCTCGACGATCTCCTGCAGGGAGGCGGAGCAGAAGAAGTACTGCTGGCGCACGCGCAGGACCTTGCCCTCGAACGTGGTGTCGTTGGGGTACAGGACGCGGGAGATGTCCATGGTGCGCTCACGGTCGATGATCGCGTCGGTGAAGCGCTGGGAGTTGAAGGCGTCGTAGTCAAACTCTTCGATAGGCTCGGCCTTCCACAGGCGCAGGGTGCCCACGTTCTTGGTGCCGTAGCCGGTGATCGCAATGTCGTAGGGGACGGCGCGCACGGTCAGGTCGGCGTAGGAGACGATGCGAGCGAGCTCTTCGCGGCGGGTGACGAAGGGGTAGCCCTCCTCCATCCACGGGTCCGGGTGCTCGGTCTGGAAGCCATTGTCGAAGAGCTGCTTGAACAGGCCGTAACGGTAGAGGATGCCATAGCCGCGCACGGGCAGGTCCAGGGTGGCGCAAGAGTCCAGGAAGCAGGCGGCGAGGCGGCCGAGGCCACCGTTACCGAGAGCCGCATCCGGCTCCTCTTCGAGGACCTGACCCAGGTCGAGGCCGTAGGCGGCGAGGGCTTCGCGCGCCTTCTCGACGAGGCCGAGGTTCGACAGGTTGTTGAGCAGGGCGCGACCCATGAGGAACTCGGCAGAGAAGTAGTGTTCCTGACGACCCTTGGCATAGCGCTCAGTGGTGGCGGCCCAGTTATCGGCGATCTGATCGACGATGGCAGCGGACAGACCCTGCCACACCTCCATCAGAGTCGAGTCTTCAACGGGGCGTCCGGAGGTCGCACGCACGTGCGAGGGCAGCGACTGCGTCAGATCCAGCGTCATATGACTTCCCTTTTTGTTGTCTATGCCCTCCCGGCAAGCGGCGAGCCCCGGTTGGGATCGGGCCTCGCCTTAGAGATTACCTATCCGCGCAGCTAATTCCCTGTTTTGAACAGCCTCTGGGATATTCACCACGCCCACCCACGTGACCGACTACACCCCCAGGAATGACCCCGTGACTAAAGACCCAGATTGGCGCGCTTTTACAGAGGTCACGCGAACTCATCCTGCATGAAGACCGGAGGATTTCACACACACAGACCGTCCACATACGCGAGACGCGGTCAGCATTCATCGACTAAGGTTCGCATGTAACCAATGCTGACCAGGCTAACAACAGCCCCGACGGCCAGTATTCATTGAGAATGAATCATCACCAACACGAGGACAACGATGAAACTGACGCATAGGTTGACCATCGCGACAGCCCTGAGCGCCACGCTCGCCACCGCCCTGATCGCAGGCCCCGCCACGGCCTCGCCCGCAGACGAGAACGTGCCCACAGGCCCCGGTACCGCCAACGGTGACAAGTCCACCGCGTGCCGCGCCGACTGGACCGCCGCCGCTATCCTCGACACCGACATCCTGGCTCACCACCCCGAGCTGGTGAACCCCGCCGACATCACCCGTAACGCCGACGGCTCCGTCAACAAGATCGCCACCGGCTCAAACAACGGCTACACCTCGAAGATCTCGACCAACTTCAACACCGAGTCCTACAAGGCCCCGGGCATGTTCGAGGCCAACCATTGGATCGCCGGTTCCACCCAGAACTGGCGCTTCCCTGTGGCCACGGAGAACAAGCTGGCCGCCGGCACGACAATCACCGTCGACCTGCCCGACGACATGACCGACACGGCTTTCATCGGCAAGCTTCAGACCCGCGCGGGCCTCAATGCTTACATGCAGTCCTGGGGCCCGCGTGAGGCCGAGTACACGTGGAACGACGGTGACTTCACCGCCACCCAGACGGATGCCGCAAAGAACATCTGGACCATCACGCTGAACAAGGGCCTCGACGCCAACACCGGCACGATCTTCCAGTTCACGGGCACCTTCCCCACCGGCGCCGAGTCCTCGACGGCGAGCGCCAACCTGGTCGGCGCTCAGTACCCTGCCGACGGCCAGGTGTGCGGCGACCTGCCCACACCGGAGACCCCCAAGCTCACCCAGTGCCAGGCCACGACCGTCGACCGCACTGTGTGGAGCCCCTACTCGCGCGACATCAACGAGCGCTCCAAGTACGCGGGCTCCTGGGGTTCTGAGGAGCCCAAGTGGGGCGAGGCCAACGCTGACGGCTGGTTCGTCGCCACCGGCACCGATCCGAAGGTCGGCGACTGCGCACCCCTGCAGCCCTGTACGGCGCCACCCACAAGGACCTCACCAACGCGACGCTGACGATCAAGGCCGTCCAGGGCCTAACGTTCGACGCCTCCACGATCAACACGATCTCCAACCCCGGCGCCGGCGCGCTCACGGGCAACGGCTTCACGAACACCGTCGAGGGCCTGGGCGAGATCAAGGTCAGCGAGGACGGTAAGACCATCACCGTCACGATCGAACACATGCTTACCAACCCGGCTTCTCCTTCAACATCAACGGCATCCTGACGGGCGAAACCCTTGAGGCCTCCCCCGATCCTGGCCCCTGATCGTTCTGCACAACTGGCTGACCGGCACGGATAGCGAGTGCACGGTTCCCACCGAGGAGCCGACCACCCCGGCACCGTCGACCGAGCCGACGCCCGAGCCGAGCACCCCTGCTCCCGCCCCGTCCACGACCCCGACCTGACCCGAGCACCAACCTTGCTCGCACGGGCGCTGACACGCCGATGCTGGCCGGAGCGGCCATCGCGGCCGGGCTGGCGGGCCTGGCGCTTTCGCACTGCGTCGCCGCCAGCGCTGAGCGCACCACCCCTCAGGGGCGCAGCCTGCGGGGGCACTCACCGCAGGGACGATATACAGGAAAGTGGCACCCCTCGATTGAGCGATGCCACTTTCCATCACCGGTTCATCATGAGGGCTCAATTCATGGTGACTTTCGGTACCCCCATTGTGCATGTGACGCGCACATCATTTCAAGGTGAAACACCTAGTTTCCGTTACAAATCTGCGGATCCTCTCTGCACATTTGTTCACGAATCCCGTCCGAACTGCGCAAACCAGATAGTCAGGGCCTGCTCCCTGGAGCGGGCCCGCACGTTTGTCAGGCGCGCGCCTCAGTGACGCTTGCGAGCGATCACGAGGGTCACACCGCCGGCAAGGGCGATGGCGCCAGCGCCCGCGGCGATGGTCGCGGAGGAGCCGGTGTTCGCCAGCATCGGAGCGGAGGTGTCGGCGGGGGCGTTCGTGTTACGAATGCCGGTGCGAGCACTCACGGGGGCAGGGCTGTTACCCTTCGTCACCTCGCTGCGGGTGGTCACGCTGGTGCCCATGCCGGGGGCAGCCGGCTCAGGAGCGGAGGGCTCCTCATTGGGGGCGGGCGTCTCACCACCGGGCACGCGAGTGCCGGGGGTCACGGGGCCTGGGGTCGGCTCTTCCGAGGGACCCTCGGGGGTGGGGTTGGACGGCTCGGGGGTGGGCATCGGACTTCGGGGCCAACGCTGGGAGCGGAGGGCTCGGGGGTGGGCATCGGATTCTCGGGGCCAACGCTGGGAGCGGACGGCTCGGGGTGGGCTGACCGATGGAGGGTTACCCTTCGCGCCGTCACCGATGGAGGGTTACCCTTCGCGCCGTCAGCAATCGGAGACTCTGCAGCAAAGGCAATACCCGCAGAGGCGGCACGATGCCAAACGCCGCGGTCGCAGCGAACACAGAGGCGGTGGTCTCTTCATGATCTCTCCTGAAACGGATGTGATGAGGGATGTAGTGCATGACCCCTGACCGACGCGCGCGGCATCATGTCACGGCCTTGACCCTTACCCCTACAACACTTCCTGACCATGGAGAAGGGTTTTTTTCAAATCACACTCCATCAGCCTGCACAGGCAGTAAAAAAATTGAGCTCAAATACCGGCAATCTTACCGGCCCGAATGACCTCAAGATCCCTGCGCTGACGCGATAAACATGAAGATTCCTCCATGATGAGCTGCGTTGCGATGGCGGCGAGCAACAAACCTGAGATCTTGGTCAACAGCATGATGCCGCCCGGGCCCAGGAGCCGAGAGAGCATGAGCGAGAAACGCATGGTCAACCACATAACGACGTGCGCGAGGATAACGGCGAGCACGACGGCAACCCACGAGCCGACGTTCGCTCCAGCCTGGCCGACGGCCACCATCACGGCGACGATCGAGCCGGGGCCAGCCAGCAGCGGGGTCCCCAGCGGCACGAGCGCGACGTTGACGTTCTCATCGCCCGTGTCGGGCGCCCCGGAGTCGGTTCCCATGAGGAGCTCCATGGCGACCAGGAACAGCAGGACGCCGCCGGAGAGCTGGAGAGCCTCCATCGAGATGTGGAGGAGGCGCAGGATCTGGCCGCCCAGGATAGCGAAGGTGAGGATGACCCCGAAAGACACCGAGGTCGCTTGGATCGCGGCCCGCCGCTGCTTGTGCTGGGAGTAGCGGGAGGTCAGTCCCAGGAAGATCGGCACGGTGCCGATCGGGTCCATGATGACCGTCAGCGTCGTGAAGGCCGTGGCAAAGAGGGCAACGTCGAAGAAGCTCACGGTGCTACCACCGCGATATGCCCCTGAGCGATGAGCTCTGCGATCACGTCGGGGTCAGTCGTGTTCTCGCCGATACGGTTGGGCTTGCCGGTGCCGTGGTAGTCGGAGGATCCAAACTCCGCGAGTCCCAATCCCCTGGCGATGCGGTCAACGTCGGCGCGATCCTCAGGAGCGTGGTCGCGGTGGTCCCGCTCGATCCCGAAGAGGCCCGCCTGGGCCATCTGCGCGATGGTTTCCTCAGGCAGCAGCCGCTGACGCTTGCGGGCGCGCGGATGCGCCAAGACGGGCACTCCCCCGGCCTCACGCACGCAGCGCACGGCCTCGACCGGGTCGGGTGCCCAGTGGTGCACGTAGTAGGGACCCGACGGGTGCAGGGCGTTGACGAATGCGGCGCTGCGGTCGGGGAAAGCACCGGCGGCGACGAGCGCGTCGGCGATGTGCGGACGTCCCACGGGGCCACCCTCGGGGCGCGAAAGCGAGCACATCCTCCCACGTGATCGGGTAGTCCGCGCTCAGGTTCTCGACCATGCGGAGGGCGCGCGTCTCGCGGTCCTCCCGGGTTCGCCGGAAATTATCGACGAGGCCGGGGCTGGCCGGGTCGAAAAGGTAGGCCAGCAGGTGCACGGTGATGCCCGATGCTGAGCAGGACATTTCCGCACCCCGGATGAGGGTGACGCCGGTGTCGGGGACGGCAGCCACGGCCTCGTCCCATCCGGCAGTCGTGTCATGGTCCGTCAGGGCGATTGTGTCCAGCCCGGCGCGGGCAGCAATTGCCAGAAGCTGCGCGGGCGTGTCTGTTCCATCCGAATAAGCACTATGAGTATGGGGATCAATTCGCTTCACCATCTGAGATTACCGCATTAATCCGATCACACCACCGGGCGGAGGAGACGAGCCCCGCGAGCGCGCCGAGGCCTCGTGTTCGTCCTCAACATGATGAGCGTGAAGGCCTTCGGTGAGGCTGAGTTCTGGTTCGCGATGATCAAGGTCGCGACGATCCTCATCTTCGTGGGCGTCGCGACCTGGGCGATCCTCACCCAGGCTCACGTCGGCGAGTACACCGCGGGCGTCCACAACATCTCCGAGTCCGGCGGCTGGTTCCCCGAGGGTCTGGCCCCCGTCTTCGCCCTGGCGCTGCCCTACAACGCCTACTCGTCGGAAGTCTCCCCCTCCTTCGTTTCCTTCTTCTCTCGCATCGGCGTGCCTCACGCGGCCGACATCATGCAGGTCATCGTCCTCATGGTCGTCGGCTGGTACTACGTGCGCGGTCGCGTTGGTAACCTGACGGACGAGGCCGCCGCCTCGCTGCAGGGCGAGGAAACTCTGGTGGCGGGCGACTGAGAAAGGACGAACAGTGCGTCTTCACGTCACGTATGCGGGTGGAACCATCGGCATGGTCGACTCCCCCGAGGGCCTGCGCCCCGGCGCTGACCTGCAGGGATGGTTCGGCTCCCAGCTCGAGGGCATCGAGCTGGCCCAGAACATCACGATGTCCACCCTGGACCCGCTCATCGACTCCTCGGAGGCAACCCCCGAGGACTGGCAGGCCATCATCGACGACATCACCGCGCACGCGGATGAGGCCGACGCCTTCCTGGTCCTGCACGGCACGGACACGATGGCCTACTCGGCTGCGGCCCCTGTCCCTACGCGCTGGCGAGCATGGGCAAGCCGGTCGTCCTGACTGGCTCCCCAGTACCCGCTCGGCGTCGTCGGCTCGGACGCGTCGGCGAACGTCACGGGTGCTGCGCGCCGCGATGTCACGCCACGCGCGCGGGTCATGCTGTTCTTCGGGCACAAACTCCTGGCCGGCAACCGGGCCACCAAGACCTCGTCGTGGGCCTTCCGCGGTTTCGAGTCGCCCTCCGTGTCGCCCATGGCGCGCACGGGCGCTCCGTGGCGCTGGTACGGCGCGCCCCAGCCGGGCACCGGCTGGCAGGATCCGAGCCCGTACGCGCGCCAGGACGTCGCCGTCATCGACGTCGTCCCGGCATGAGCGCTGCGCGCCTGCGCGCGATGACGACGCCCCACCCGGACGCCCCTCATCCTGCGCACCTTCGGCGTGGGTAACATCCCCGCCTCCGAACCCGGGCCTGTCGCGGTGCTGGAGGAGCTCGCCCAGGCCGATGTGCCGATCATCGTGGCCTCCCAGTGCTACCAGGCCGAGGTCATGCTCGGCCACTACGAGGCCGGAAACGCCCTGGCTAAGCTCGGCGCGGTCGGCGCCCACGACATGACGCTCGAGGCCCCCTACGCCAAGACCGTCTTCCTGCCTCGCAGGAGCGCGCGGCGCGGACTTCAGCGGTGGATGGACACGTCCATCGCCTACGAGCTCACCCCGCAGGAATAAGCGCCCTCGCCCCGGCCTCGTCCCCCACGCACCCGCGCCACCTGGGAACGAGGCCGGGGGTTTGTCATACCCGCGCGCAACGCACGAGAGGGGCACGCGCCCCTAGAATGGGGCCATGAGCGAAGAAGAAACCCAGTCAATGGCCGAGCGAGGCGAGAGCCGCTCCCGTCAGCCCCAGTCCTCCGCCTTCCGCGAGTTCATCGGCTCCGGTTGGGGCCCGCGTCCCTCGGAACTGCCCGAGCGCGAGCGCGTCGCCGACTTCCTGAACGCGCGTACCCTCAAGGCCGGCGCCCCCTTCCCGGGTGAGCGCCTCGTCGTGCCCGCGGGCCCCTACAAGGTCCGCTCCAACGACTGCGACTACCGCTTCCGCGCGCACTCCGCCTTCGCGCACCTGTCGGGCCTGGGCGCAGAGAAGGAACCGGACACCGTCCTGGTACTGGAGCCGAACGAGGACGGCACCCACACCGCGCTGCTGTTCTTCAAGCCGCGCGCTTCGCGCTCCTCCAAGGAGTTTTACGCGGACGCCCGCTACGGCGAATTCTGGGTGGGCGCGCGCCCCTCGCTCGAAGAGCTAAGCGCGCAGACCGGCCTGGAGACCCGCCACATCGACACGCTGCGCGACGTGCTGGCGAAGGATGCCGGGACCGTGCAGCTGCGCATCGTGCGCGGCGTCGACGCCAACGTCGAGGCGATGGTGAACGAGGTGCGCACACAGGCTGGGCTGCCGGCCAGCGAGGAAGCGCGCGAAGACGACGAGCGTTTCGAGGAACACCTCTCCGAGATCCGCCTCATCAAGGACGCCTTCGAGCTCGACGAAATGATCCGCGCGGTCGCAGTCACCAAGGCCGGCTTCGAGGACATCATCCGCGTCCTGCCCCGCGCCGTGGGCCACCGTCGGGGCGAACGCGTCATCGAGGGCGCGTTTGCGGCCGTCGCCCGCGAGGAGGGCAACGGCGAGGGATACGAGACCATCGCCGCCTCGGGCAACCACGCGAACACCCTGCACTGGATCGACAACGACGGCGAGGTTCGCGAAGGCGACCTGGTGCTCGTCGATGCCGGCGTCGAGGTCGACTCCCTCTACACGGCCGACATTACGCGCACGCTGCCCGTCAACGGCCGCTTCACCGAGGTCCAGGCCCGCGTCTACCAGGCCGTCCTCGATGCCTGCGAGGCCGCCCTGGCCCGCGCCAACGAGCCGGGCTGCCGCTTCAAGGACGTGCACGACGCCGCCATGACAGTCATCGCCGCCCGCCTGCATGAGTGGGGCATCCTGCCCGTCACGCCGGAAGAATCCCTGGCCACCACCGGCCAGCAGCACCGCCGCTGGATGCCGCACGGCACCAGCCACCACCTGGGCCTGGACGTACACGACTGCGCGAAGGCCCGCGCCGAGCTCTACCAGGGCGCCCTGCTCGAGCCGGGCATGGTCTTCACGATCGAGCCCGGCCTGTACTTCCGCGCCGACGACCTGCTGATCCCCGAGGAATACCGGGGCATCGGCGTGCGCATCGAAGACGACGTCGTGGTGAACGCCGACGGCACAGTCACGCGCATCTCCGAGGATATCCCGCGCACGATCGCGGACGTTGAGGAGTGGATCGCGCGCATCCAGGGGCGTTAAGCGCCCGCTGAGCGTCTCTTCGCGTGGAGCGCCCTAGCGGTGCTCTCCCGACGCCTCGGTCTGGTCTCCCTCGGGGGACGAGGCCGGGGCGTCCTCGTACGTATCTGGCGTCGGCTCGCTGTGGGCCGCTTGGCTCCCCATGGGGGCTGTCTCCGGCGCGGGCGTCGCCGCTTACTGGGCGTCGTGACCGGCGAGGCCACCACGGCCTCGTGCGCGGCGGACGCGGCAGAGCTTTATGGGCTGCCCGGCACCGCTGGGGACCTCACCTCCCTGGTCGCCGCACCAAAGCGCGGGCGGCCGTCGGGGAAGAAGCCCACGGAGTCCTTGCGGGGGCGCTCAGCCTTTTCCGGGCGCGCTTTGGGAGCGCGCTTTGGTTGCCAGGCGTGCGCTGAAGGAGCGCGAAGGCCTGATCGATGTCAGCGGAGGCCAGGATCGCGTAACGAAGCGCCACGACCTGCTGGGTGGACACCAGATCCCGGCTGCGCCCGCGCACAATGAAGGCCAGCGCGGACAGCGCCATGCCGACCAGTGCACCGATGAAGATGCCACCCGCAACCCACGCTCCCGTGCCGCCCGCATTCTGCCCAGCCGACATGAACATGCCTGCCAGCGCACCCCACAGGGCACCGCTGGAAGCACCCGACATGGAGGCGCGGGCGATCGTCAGACGCCCTTTAACGCGCTCCACCATGTGCAGATCGGTGCCGACAATCGTGATGGAGGCGACGTCAAAGCCGTGATCGGACAGGAAATCAACCGCGGCGCGCGCCTGCGCGTAGCTCTGGTACGAACCAACCTCAGTTCCCGTCGGCATCTGCGGTTCCAACACGATGGCCATAGTCTCTCCAATCCTCAATCCCCGGTGGCGTGAGACTCAATTGTCCCACCGGCACCGGCTCGCCGTCACGACGCATTGAACGAGATCAGCCTAAAATGATTGAGTGAACATTGCATCTATTGAACTAGCACCAAGGGCCGCCGCGTCTACATCGGAAAGCTCGCTGGCACTAGTGTTTTCGACCCTTTGGGCGACCAGGTCGGCAAGATCCACGATGTCGTTGTCATCTTTCGGCTGAAATCCGAGGCCAACGTCATCGGCTTCGTCGTCGAGGTCGGCCCGCGTAAGCGTGTCTTCCTGCCGCTCACTCGAGTGACCGCCATCGAGTCCGGCTCGGTCATTACGACGGGCCTGCTCAACATCCGTTCGTTCACGCAGCGTCCCATCGAGACGCTCGTCCTCTCTCCGAGCTCTTTGATCGCGTCGTCACCATGAACGATGGCTCGGGCCAGGTGCGCATCCTCGACGTCGCGATGCGCCAGCGCCGCCCCAAGGACTGGGTGATCTCCACGTTGCACGTCCAGCGCGTGCGCACGTCCTCCCTCGGTTTCACGCGCAGCGGCGAGACCCTCACCGTGGACGTGTCCGAGGTCTCCGGCCTGCTCAAGACCGACTCGAACCAGGCGGCGACCGCGCTCGTGCAGTACACGGAGGACATGCGCCCCGCGGACCTGGCGGACTTCATGCACACGCTCCCCCAGGACCGCAAGATGGCAGTCGCCATGCAGCTGACGGATGCACGCCTCGCCGACGTGCTCGAGGAGCTGGGTAACGACGACCGTATCTCGATCGTCTCCGCGCTGGAAGCCGCCCGAGCTGCCGACGTTCTGGACGTCATGCAGCCCGACGACGCGGCCGACCTCGTCGCCGAGCTGCCAGACGCGCAGGCTCAGTCCCTGCTGGCCCTCATGGAGCCCGAAGAGGCCGAGGACGTGCGTCGACTCATGACCTACGACGAGTCCACCGCCGGTTCACTCATGACCACCGAGCCCGTCATTTTCGGCCCCAACGCGACCGTCGCCCAGATGTTGGCTGCCGTACGACGCGAGGACATCCCCGCATCGATCGCGACCGTCGCCTTCATCGCACGCCCGCCCCAGGAGACCCCGACCGGCCAGTACCTGGGGGTATGGTGCACATCCAGCGCGCGCTGCGCGAGCCCCCTCAGACTCTGCTCGGCACGATCCTGGACCGCGACATCGAGTCCGTGGACCCCAACGCGCACATCGCGACCGTGACGCGTCTGCTCGCAACCTACAACCTGACGGTCCTGCCCGTCGTCGACGAGGACGGGCACTTGCACGGCGCCGTCTCGGTCGACGACGTCCTCGACGAGCTGTTGCCCGAGGACTGGCGAGACTTCGACGACGACGTGACCGACCGCATGATGGCAAGGAGCATCGATGGCTGATCGTCTGGATAACCCGATTGACAAGCGTCAGTGGTTCTTCCGCCGCTCGTCAGGCGGCGGCGACGGCTTCGGCCGCTTCGCCGAGGCCACCGCCCGTTTCATGGGTTCACCCAAGTTCGTCCTCTACATGACGATCTTCGTCATCGCGTGGATCGGCGCGAACCTGATGCTCGCCGGTATCAGCGCCGACGCCGCGTGGGACCCCTACCCCTTCATCCTCCTGAACCTCGCGTTCTCGACCCAGGCCTCGTACTCGGCCCCGCTGATTATGCTCGCGCAGAACCGTCAGGACGCCCGCGACCGCGTCGTGGCCGAGCAGGACCGTCTGCGCGCCGAACGCAACCTGGCCGACACCGAGTACCTCGCCCGCGAGATCGCCGGCCTGCGCCTGGCGCTTCAGGACGTCGCCACGCGCGACTTCGTGCGCTCCGAGCTGCGCGACATGCTCGAAGACCTGCGCGCGGAGATCGCCGCGGACGCGGCCAACGCCTCGTCGAACGAGGCGGAGGCTGAGACCGACGCCGATGGTGCCTTTCGTCCCCTAGAAGATGGGCACAGCGGCCAGTAGAGTGGTCTCCATGCCAGTCACGCTTGAATCCGTCATGGACGCTCTCGGCCAGGTCATCGACCCCGAGATCCGTCGCCCCATCACCGACCTGAACATGGTGACCCCCGACCTGGTCACCATCGACGGCTCCTCCGTCGCCGTCAAGGTCCTGCTCACCACCGCCGGATGCCCCCTGCGCACCCAGATCACCAACGACGTGAAGGAACGCGTGGGTGCCCTCGACGGCGTCGAAAACGTCTCCGTCGAGATGGGCGTCATGGACGAGGCCCAGAAGAAGGCGCTGCGCGAAAAGCTCAACGGCGGACGCCCCGAGCGCGAAATCCCCTTCTCCCGCCCCAACTCCCTGACCCGCGTCATCGCCGTCACCTCCGGTAAGGGCGGCGTCGGCAAGTCCTCCATGACCGCGAACCTGGCCGCCGCGCTGGCCGCGCAGGGCCTCAAGGTCGGCGTCATGGACGCCGACATCTACGGCTTCTCCATCCCCCGCATGCTCGGCGTCGACCACGACCCGCAGGTCATCGACGGCATGATGATCCCTGCCCGTGGGCGCCGGCGGCGTCAAGGTCATCTCGATCGGCATGTTCGTGCCCGACGGCCAGGCCGTCATCTGGCGCGGCCCCATGCTCCACCGCGCCCTCCAGCAGTTCCTCGCGGACGTGTTCTGGGGCGACCTGGACGTTCTGCTCATCGACATGCCTCCGGGCACGGGCGACGTCGCGATCTCGATCGCGCAGCTGCTGCCCAACTCCGAGATCCTCGTGGTGACGACCCCGCAGGTCGCCGCCGCCGAGGTCGCTGAGCGCGCCGGTTCCATCGCCGCCCAGACGAACCAGAAGGTCATCGGCGTCGTCGAAAATATGTCCTTCCTGCCTCAGCCCGACGGCTCTCGCCTGGAGATCTTCGGCGCGGGCGGCGGCGAGTCCGTCTCTGCCCGCCTGACCGCCCAGCTCGGCTACGACGTACCGCTCCTGGCCCAGGTGCCCCTCGACATCGCCCTGCGTGAGGGCGGCGACCGCGGCGAGCCTGTGGCCGTGGCCTCCGGCCCCGCCGCCGATGTCTTGACTCGCTGGGCGCAACCCTGGCCTCGACGAACTGCGGCCTGGCGGGCGCCCCTCGGGGTCTCCCCCATCCAGCACTGACGCCCGGGACAGCGCTCCTCGCCATGGCCTCGTCCTCACCGACGAGGCCGTGGTTGCGTTGCGGGGACCCTCGTTCCTTTTTCGAGGGCTTGCCGGATGCACTCTCAGCGCTGTCGTCACGTTTTTTTCGCGGGAGATCGGAGCGCCAACGCGCCCCTGTCGCCCCTCGCCCTGTACCCCTGATGCCCTGGAGAGGGCGCACACACGTGACGCACCTTGCTGTGGCGACCGAGGAAACGTGAGGATCACAGATGGCGGATAAGGCCCAGACCTGGGTGTACACCGAAGATTACGTGGCGGAGAGCGACGCTCTGACCGCCGCGCGCGCTGTCGCATCCGGAGCTTGAGCTTCCCCGTGTCCTCTGGTACCGGAGCCGCCCTGCGTATGCTCGCCGCTGTCGCGGGCGCGCGAGCCGTCCTCGAGGTGGGCACGGGCGCCGGAGTGTCCGGCCTGTGGCTCCTTGACGGCATGGCCCCCGACGGCGTCCTGACGACCATCGACGTCGAATCCGAGCTACTGGGCCACGCACGCCGCAACTTCGCCGCCGCTTACCTGTCTTCCCACCGCACGCGCCTGATCGCCGGGCGTGCCCTCGACGTGCTGCCCCGCATGGCCGCGCGCGGCTACGACATGGTCGTCCTGGACGGGGACCTCGACGAGACCCCGCAGTACCTGGATCACGCTGTGCGCATCCCAGCCCCGGCGGCACCATCGCCTTCGTCCATGCCCTGTGGCACGACCAGGTGGCCGACCCCGCCCGCCGCGACGCCCGCACCGTCGTCGCCCGCGAAGTCGTCAACTACCTGCGTGACTCTGAAGAATTCGTGCCCGCCCTGCTACCCGTCGGCGACGGCCTGGCGGTCGCCGTCAAGCGCTGAGAGACGCGCTCTATCGCCGCTGGGAGCGGCGCACCAGAGATACAGCGGTGGGACAGGCCAGGCCTGTCCCACCGCCGTTATGTCGCCTTAGATCGCCGACGTCAGAACCTCAGCCAGGTCCTGGGCTTCCTGCGGGCTCATTTCGATAACGAGGCGGCCGCCCCCTTCGGTGGGGATCCGCACGACAATGCTGCGACCTTCCGCGGTCGCTTCGAGGGGACCATCCCCCGTGCGAGGTTTCATCGCTGCCATGTTGAGGACTCCTCTCAGAGTAGCACCGCCGCCACCTGCGGCGGCACACCCATCAATCTTACCGGAAAACCGCACACTTTCCTTGACAGGTCACCCAGCATCACACCCACAAAATAGGCCGAGCGATCAATTAAGTCTGACAATCCTGCGATAATTCCTCTTCAACGTCCCCTCACAAAGCCGTGACATCTACTAGGCACCCGTGGCCAGGCGCACCGCCTCCTCCGGATCGTCCACGACGTGCAGCAGGTCGACATCTCCGGGCGAGATCATGCCGGCGTCGACCATGGAGGAGCGGATCCAGTCGACCAGGCCCGACCAATAGGCAGTGCCCACGAGCACCAGCGGGAAGGAACGAATCTTGCCGGTCTGAACCAGGGTCGCGGACTCAAAGAGCTCATCCATCGTGCCAAAACCGCCCGGCATGACGATAAAGCCCTGGGAGTACTTGACGAACATGGTCTTGCGGGCAAAGAAGTAGCGGAAGTTCACGCCGCGGTTTACCCACCGGTTCATGCTCTGCTCGTGCGGCAGCTCGATGCCCAGGCCCACGGACGTGCCGCCGGCCTCCCACGCGCCGCGGTTCGCCGCCTCCATCATGCCCGGGCCGCCGCCCGTGATGACCGCGTAGCCGCGCTCGACCAGCAGGGACCCGATGCGCCGAGCGCACTCGTAGAGGGGGTCGTCGGGGCGGGTGCGGGCCGACCCGAAGACGGAGATGGCGGGGCCAACCTTGGCGAGGGCCTCGAAGCCTTCGACGAACTCCGACTGGATGCGCAGGACACGCCAGGGATCGGTGTGCTTCCAGTCTGAGCTGTGCTCGGTCTGGAGGAGTGACGCATCGGCCGTCAGACGCGGGATCTGGTCCCCACGCAGGACGACGGATCCGCGGCGGTAGGTCTCTTCAGGGGTACTCATGATCGTTTCCTCCCGGTCAACGTCGGTGCGCGCCACGCGCGCGTGAGCGCTCGCTACTGCGCGAGCAGGAATGCACGCAGGGTGTCGTGCACCCTGACAATATCCGATACCGGCGTATGTTCGTCGCGCGTGTGGGCAAGCAGAGGATCCCCGGGGCCAAAGTTCATCGCGGGGACCCCCACCTGCGTAAACCGGGCGACGTCGGTCCACCCGACCTTGGCGGACAGACCCAGCTCAACCCCGGCCTCGGCGGCGCGAGCGCGCGCAACGGACAAGAAACGCTCAGCGACGGGAGAATCCGCGCCGGGCCTGGCGCCCTCGCACAGGTCGTCGACGTCGATGGTTGCGCCGGTGCCCTCAAAGAGGCCGCACACCCACTCCAGGGCGTCGTCGGCACGCTTGGAGGGCGCGAAGCGGTAGTTGACGGTCATGGAGGCCGCCTCGGGGATCACGTTGTTCGCGATGCCGCCCTCGACGCGCACGACCGAAAGCGATTCGCGGAACTCGAGGCCGTCGACCACCTCGACGGGGTTTCCGTAGGCGGCGATGCGCTCAATGACGGGGGCCATCGCGTGGATCGCGTTCACGCCCATCCAGGCGCGCGCCGAGTGTGAGGCCCGCCCCGGGAAGTGCGCAATGACGCGCAGTGTCCCGTTGCAGCCACCCTCGACCTGCGCGGCCGTCGGCTCACCCAACAGCGCCAGGTCGCCCGCCAACCAGTCGGGGAAGCGTCGCTGGATGCGGCCCAGGCCGTTCAGATGCGAGGCGACCTCCTCATGGTCGTAGAAAATCCAGGTGACGTCCGAGGTCAGCACCTGCTGCGCGCCGCCCGCGATCGCAGCCCCGGCCTCGCACGCGAGCGCGAGCGCGGCCGCGCAGCCGGCGAGCATGTCGACCGAGCCGCGCCCCCACACGACCTCAACGCCGTCGCGGACCTCGGTGCGCCCGGGCACATTGTCGGCGATCGGCACCGTGTCCAGGTGCCCCGCCAGAACGACGCGCTCGGCCAGGCCGAGGTGGGTCCGCGCGCACACGGCGTCCCCGTCGCGCAGGATCTCCAGGGCGTCCACGGTCCCGAAGCCCGCATCTCGCAGGGCGGCCTCGACCGCGTCCGCGAGCGGCCCTTCATTGCCCGACTCCGAGGGGATGTCGATCATCTGGCGCGTCAGCGAAAGAGCGTCCGTTGTGTCCGTCAGCTGCATGTTTCCTCCTTCATCGCTGCCTCCAGGATAGCGGCGCGCTCCCCCACCTGCGTCCCGCGGCTGCCCGAACGCGCGGGGTGGGAGCGCCGCGCCTCCGCTTTCCGCACCCGAGACACGGTGTTACCCTCAACACATGACACGCTCTGCTGGCCCGTCCCTGTTCGCGGGTATCGCTTCCTTCCTCGCCTCTGCGACGCGGGGTCGTTTCCGCCTCATCATCGGCTACGAGGATCCGCGCTGCGACGAGCTGGCCCGCGACGGCGCCGCGATCATCGAGGCGGCCAACGGCCACGCCCTCCCTCATGCCACGCGCTCTGCCCGCGCCGCTGACAGCCTTCGCGGTACGCATGGTGATGGCCGACGGCGCCGTCTATGTGCTCGCCAGCGGCGAGGCACTCATCTACCTCGGCGGGCGCGCGGTGGAGCGCACACGCGAGGGCGCCCCCGCTTCCGAGAACGAGCTGGCCCTCATCGACCAGGCCGTGGCCGGGCTGAGCGAGGACCCTGCCCTCCCGCAGCCGAAGGCGGCTGGGAGTTCGTGGGCGAGGGTATGATCGGCGCCTACGTGACCGAGCCGTCTCGCGCCTGTCTGACCTGGGGTCTCGCTCGTCGGTGCCCGTGCGCGTGGACGAGGCCTCGGGCCTCCTGGCCACCCTGCTGGAGCGCCTGGGCGTCCCCATCGACGAGGCCGGGGCGGGCCTGGCCCTGAGCGTGTCCACCGACGGTCGCACTCTGGCCTCCTCCCTGCCCGAGGACGCGGTGCGTCAGTGCCTGGCGCACGCCCTGACCGCGAATCCCGCGGCGCCCTCCGGCCCCGGCCAGTACTGCGTCGACCCGGCCTTCGTGCTGGACGCCGACGCGATCACTGCGGGCGCGGCCCTGTTTCTCATGACCGCGCGCTAACCGCCCGCGGCGCCCCGGCCTCGTCCCCGACGACCCACGCGGGACGCAGATGAGCACGGCTGCCCCTAGCCTGCACGTATGAGTGAGAACACCCCGCTGCCACCCGCCGTGCGGCGCTTCGATCGGCGCACCCCATCCGCCCCTCCCCTACAATCGTCCGGTAGACACAGCGGCGGAAGGTGGGACATGGCCCTGACATCGATTGAGATCTGTGCAGGTGCGGGCGGACAGGCGCTCGGACTGGAGCAGGCCGGATTCGATCACGTGGCCGTCGTCGAAATCGATCACCACGCCTGCAACACGCTGCGCGAAAACCGGCCGAGCTGGAACGTCATCGAGGGCGACGTCGTCCCCTGGATCAAGGAGCACGCGCACGAGTACGCCGGGGTCGACCTGGTCGCCGGAGGCGTGCCCCTGCCCGCCCTTCTCCCTACGCGGGCAAGCAGCTGGGCCCCGACGACGAACGCGACCTCTTTCCCGCCATGATCGAGCTCGTGCGCGTCGTGCGCCCGCGAGCCATCATGATTGAGAACGTGCGCGGCCTGCTGGATCCCAAGTTCGCGCAGTATCGCGCGGACGTCGAGGAACACCTGCGCGAGATCGGCTACGGCCTGCAGTGGAAGCTCCTTCAGGCCTCCGACTTCGGCGTCCCCCAGCTGCGCCCGCGCGTCATCGCCGTGGGTCTGCGCGACGACATCGAGGCCTCCTTTGAGTACCCCGAGCCGTCCCCGCAGGATGCGCCCACGGTCGGCCAGACCCTCGTCGACCTGATGGCGGCGCGCGGCTGGAAGGGAGCGCAGGAATGGGCCGAGCGCGCCAACCGCATCGCGCCGACCCTCGTGGGCGGCTCCAAGAAGCACGGTGGCCTCTGACCTGGGCCCACGCGCGCTCGACGCGCATGGGCTGAGCTGGGTGTCAACGGTTCGACGATCGCACCTGAGGCCCCCGACCCCGATTTCCAGGGCGAGCCGCGCTTGACCGTTCGCATGGCTGCCCGCATCCAGGGTTTCCCTGACGACTGGATGATCACGGGGGCAAAGACCAACGCGTATCGCCAGGTCGGCAACGCATTCCCGCCGCCCGTCGCGCGCGCAGTCGGCGAGCGGATCGCCTCCGTGTTGAACGCCTCGTCGGCCTCAGGCGAGGCCGTCGCATGAGCGTCAACCTGGCCGAGCAGCGTGCTCTCTTCCACCGCCACCTGACGGAGTCGGGCACCCTGTCGATCAACGCCGACGGCGTGGCGAGCAATGCGGACAAGAACCAGCGCCTCGTGCTAGCTGGCGCTGGCGGTCGCCCAGCGCCTGGGCGCCCCCAGCGGCGTGCGTAAGCTCGACGGGCAGCGCGCGGGAAAGAACTTCGAGGAGGCCGTCTCCGCTTTCCTGCGCGACCCTTCCCCCACATGTCGGCGCTGCGTCCGGGCCGCTGGGAGGTCCTCAACGTCGGCAGCTCCCGACAGGGCCAGTTCCCTGGCGCACTACGAGCCCCTACCGCCACCTGGATGAGCTGGCCGAGGCCATCGCGCGCAACCCCACACTGGCGACCGTGCTGGGCAACCCCTACGACATTTCGCCCGACGTTCTCCTCGTTCGCTCGCCGATCACGAACCGGGAACTTGAAGAGGCGGGAATCGCGGTCGGCAGCGCCGCTCAGTATTCCCCGTTGCTGGCATCGCAACCAATCCTCCCTGATCGTGCACGCCGTCGTCTCGTGCAGTGGATCCCTGCGCTCGGACCGCGCACAAAAACGCTCGCCCGAAGCGCTGAACCCTGATCCGCAATCGCAAGGGCCGCACGCCCCACATCGTGGTCGTCACCGGCGAGCCAGCACCTCGCGTCTGGCGTCGCTGGCCCTGGGAACGGGCGACATCGACACGATGTACCACGTTGCCCCTGCCCGAGCTGGTGGAGGCTACCCACGCCTCGGACAACGCCGAGGCCACGAAGACGCTGGACAACCTGATCGACGGGCAGCGGCTGCGCGACATCGCCGACCTGCCCCTTGACCCGGCGATCTAGGCCAGCCCCGGCGCGAACACGCGCATAGTCGTGCCCTCGAGCCCTGACGGCCCGGGGCACGAACGTCTCGCGGAATCAGCTCACACGTCGAAAGGCGTGGAGATGACCATGCCGCCCTGTCTCGATCTGGCCAGCCATGTCGGACAGGCCCAGCTTGAGGTCGGAGGAGAGCATCGGCGTGTAGGCGCCGAAGCCGGTCAGGATGACGCCACCGGAAGCCAGGGACACCGGACGGTCGACGCGGGCTTGTCCCTCACGGCCCTCGGACACAAGGGTGTCCATGGCGGTGGAGTAGTCCAGGACGATGCCGGTCAGGACGGGCGCGCCGATGGTGGAGCGCACGGCGTCGGTGATCTGGATATAGCTGAACGCGTCCGAGAAGGACTGGGTGTCAACCTGCTCGACCACGGGTGAAGCGGACTGCGCGCCGGACTGGCCCGACATGACCTCCTCGGTGGAGGCGGCCTCGTCGCGGGTCAGGCCCTTGAGGTCGTCCTTCGTCAGGCCCGTCCACACCAGGCGCACCATCGGGTTCGCCGCCGCCGTGACGGCGCGGGCGGCGCCCACGTTGTTGTCACCGGCGATAGGCAGGATGATGTCGGCGCCCTGGGCGATGAAATCGGCGGTGGTGGCCTCGACCTGCTCGGCGCTGTCGACGTAGGTGCCTTCCTTCGTCCCGTTGTTCCAGCCCAGGATGGTGATCGAGGTTCCCTTGGCCAGGTTGTAGGCGTCGACGCCTTCCGCGAAAGCATCCATCTGGGAGCTGGTGACGTTGTCGCGCGACCCGCCGATGACAGCAAGCGTGCCCGTCGTGGTCATGCCAGCCGAGGCGTATCCGGCCAGGTAGGCGGCCTCCGAGGCCTTGACGTTGACGACGGAGCCGTTCTTGAGGGAGGTGGGGTTGCCCTTCGCGTCCGTGAACGAGGCACCGACGAGCGCGAAACGGACCTTCGGGTTAGCGCGCGCGGCGTCGGACATGGAGACGGCCACGGTCGAGTCGGTGCCGACGATCAGGGTGCAGCCAGCTGCCACAAGCGAGGCCGGGGCGCCGTCGCCGGACGCCGCTTCGTAGGCGATCGACAACTTATTGGCGGCGCCAGCGAGGGCGGTCGCCGCGGGGTCGGTGGCAGCGTCGGCGTGCGATGTGGCGGCGCAGATCTTTGCGGAGGTGGCCGGTGTGGCGCTGGGTGCCTGAGAGCAGGCGCTCATGACCAGGGCGGCAGCCGTGGCCGTAGTAGTGAGGGCGGCGAGGGTCCGCTTATTCACGTCTGATGCCTTTCGTCGGAGCGTCTTTCTGCCCATCACGGTACCAGCCACAGTGCGCCGACCGCCGCCCGGGGCGGTGCACCTCACCCGGACACGAAAAGCCGCAGGCGGCGCGAGGCGTGGGCGCGCCACGCGTCATCTCGCGCCGCCTGTGCGCTGGCCTCAGAGCAGGTCGGAGCGACCGCTGTGCGCGAGCGTGTCGACGACGGCCTTAACGGACTGCGCGCGATCGAGTCGGGTGACGAGGATGGCGTCGGGGGTCAGGGCTACCGCGACGTCGGGCACGCCAACGAGGGCGACGAGCGGGCCCTCCTCACCGGTGGTCCCGTAGACCGCGGCGCCCTCGGAATCGACGCGGATTGCCTCGCCGAGGCCACCCGCGGCGGCCGCGATGCCGGTCAGGGCCTCGAAGTCCCCCAGGTCCGTCCAGCCGAGCTGCGCGTCGGCGGGTACGACGGCCACTCCCCCGTCGGCGGCGACGGGCTCGGCGATCGCGTGGTCGATGGCGATCTTCGTCAGGTGCGGCCAGTTCTCCTCGAGGGTCGCCTCGAACGCGGGGGTGCCCCACGTGCGCGCGATCGTCTCCAGGCGGGCGTGCAGGTCGGGCATGAGCCGGGCCAGGTGGGAGGCCAGAACGCCCGCGGACATGATGAACATACCGGCGTTCCACAGGTAGCCCGCCGACACATAGCGCGCGGCCGTCTCGGCGTCGGGTTTTTCGACGAACTCAGCGACCCGGCGGGCCCTCGCCTGAGCGCTGGGGGCCCCGGCCTCGTCCCCGTCGCTCAACTGCGGGCCGGGGGCGATGTACCCGTAGGCGGTCGAGGCCTCGGTGGGCGTCAGGCCGATCGTGACGACGTAGCCCTGGCGCGCGGCGTCAATCGCGGTCTCGACGGCGCTGCGCAGCAGCTCGGGGCGGGCGATCAGGTGATCTGCGGCGAACGAGCCGACGATGGCGTCCTCCCCGAAGCGCTCGCGCACGACGTAGGCGGCCAGGCCAATCGCGGCCATGGAGTCGCGGCCCGACGGCTCGATGAGGAGGGTGCGGTCCTGCGAAGAGGCGAACTCGGGCAGCTGGGCGAGCACACCGTCGCGGTGCGCCGCTCCGGTCACGATGGTCACCGACGAGGCCGACTCAGCCAGACGGTCCACCGTGCCTTGCAGGAGGGTGCGGCCCGTACCGGCCAGGTCGAGGAGAAACTTGGGGCGGCGGCGCCGCGACAGCGGCCACAGGCGGGTGCCGGCGCCGCCGGCGGGGATGATCACGTGGAGGTCACCATGCCCCCAGTATCGCAGATACGACGAGGGGGCGAGGCACTGGCCTCGCCCCTCGTGGAAAGCGTAGCTACGCGAGTGTCACTCGGCGTCGACCCTCGGCGGGAGCCTCTTCAGCGGGGGCTCTCGGCCTCTTCAGCGGCGGCTTCCTGACGGACAGGATGACCGTCTCGGCGTCGAGCTCGACCTCAACGCCAGCGGGCAGCTTCAGGTCGGAGACGTGCACAGCAGAGCCGGACTCGACGCCTTCGATGGAGACCTCGACGTGCTCGGGGATGGAGGTGGCGGGGGCCTTCACCAGGATGGTGAACTCCTCCAGGGAGTGGACGGTGCCGGGCACGGGCTCGCCGACGACGACGACGGGGACCTCGACGTCGACCTTCTCGCCGGCCTTGACGGCCTGGAAGTCGGCGTGCAGGATGTCGCGGCGCACGGGGTGAACCTGAACGTCCTGACGAGGGCGAGCTGGGACTTGCTGTCGATCTTGAGCTCAACGAGGGCGTTCTTGTTGCCGCGGACGATCAGGAACAGATCGTGGCCGGGAACGTCCAGGTGACGGGGCTCTTCGCCGTGGCCGTACAGGACCGTGGGGACCTTGCCTGCGCGGCGGGCGCGGCGGGCAGCACCCTTACCGAACTCGGAACGCTCTTCGGCAAGCAGGACGGGTTGTCGCTCATGTGTTTTCCTTCGCATCTCAGGTCCGGCGTCGGTGTCGGCAGAGTGAAGGAAGCGCGGCGCGCATCAATTCAGGCCCTGTCGATAACGGCGGATACGGATCCGCCCTCGCCGGAGCAACCCCAACAGGGTACCTCACGGCGAGGGCGGATGTGAAGCGGGAAATGGTCAGTTAAACAGGGATGTGACCGAACCGTCTTCGAAGACCTCGTGGATCGCACGGGCCAGGAGCGGCGCGATCGACAGGACGGTGAGCTGCTCGAAGCGCTTCTCAGCGGGGATCGGCAGGGTGTCGGTGACGACGACCTCGGCAGCGCCGGACTCGGACAGGCGCTTGGTGGCGGGGTCTGAGAGGATGCCGTGGGTGGCCACGACGATGACCTTCTTGGCGCTTTCAGATCGTTGAGGACCTTGATGGCCTCGGTGATCGTGCCGGCGGTGTCGATCATGTCGTCAACCAGGACACATTCCTTGCCAGCGACCTCGCCGACGACGCGGTTCGCGACGGCGACGTTCGGGCGGGTCGTGTCGCGGGTCTTGTGGACGAAGGCCAGGGGCGCGCCGCCCAGCTTCTTCGACCACTTCTCGGCCACGCGGATGCGGCCAGCGTCCGGGGACACGACGGCCGTGTTGGACAGGTCGACACGGCCGCGCACGTAGTCCACGAGGACCGGCATGGCGAACAGGTGGTCAACCGGACCGTCGAAGAAGCCCTGCTCCTGCGAGGCGTGCAGGTCCACGCTCATGATGCGGTCGGCACCGGCACTGCGGTACAGGTCAGCCATCAGGCGCGCCGAGATGGGCTCACGGCCCTGGTGCTTCTTGTCCTGGCGCGAGTAGGGGTAGAAGGGAGCGACCACGGTGATGCGCTTGGCGGAGGCACGCTTGGCAGCATCAATCGCGATGAGCTGCTCCATGATCCACTTGTTGATGTCGCCCGCGATGGACTGCAGGACAAACACGTCGGCGCCGCGAACGGACCCGCTGAAGCGCACGTAAACCCCGCCGGAGGCGAAGTCGTAGGCCGTCACCGGCGAGACCCCACATCCGATTTTCCTGCCACGGCGTGAGCCAGGTCCATGTGAGCTCGTCCAGAAACGAGGACGAGGTTCTTCTCCGGTGGTCACCAGTCCGCTCATGCGGTTGTCTCTCCTTGTGTTGGATCAGGCGCGAGGCGCCGCGATCAGTGTGCCGATGGTGGCGTATGGCTTAACCATCGTATCGGCTGCAACGCAGCCCTGACCGATCCACGCGGTGGGAACCACAGCTCGGTCCCCGATTTCCGCATCAATCAGTGTGGCGTTAGGACCGATTTCACAGTTACCCCCAACGCTTGTGGTACCCCTCAGGCAGGTGCCGGGGTAGATCGTGGTGTCCGCACCGACCTTCACGTCGACATCGACCCAGGTGGAGGCCGGATCGACGATCGTGACGCCGGAGCGCATGAGCGCCTCGCAGATGCGCTTGTTGAGCTCGGCGCCCAGCTCGGCGAGTTGGACACGGTCGTTCGCGCCCGCGCTCTGCCAGTGGTCGGTGAGCTCGAGGGCGCCAGCGGTGCGCCCGGCGGGCGCGGCGGCGGCCAGCACGTCGGTCAGGTAGACCTCGCCCTGGTCATTGTCGGTCCCCAGGGAGGCCAGGGACTCGCGCAGGAACTGGGCGTCGAACGCGTAGATGCCCGCGTTGATCTCGTTGATGGCGGCCTGCTCGGGCGTCGCGTCGCGCTGCTCGACGATCGCGGTGACCGTGCCCGATGCGTCACGGATGATGCGTCCGTAGCCGGTGGGATCCTCGACGCGCGAGGTCAAGACGGTGACAGCATGACCCGCTTCCTCGTGAGTGGCGACCAGCTGGGCCAGGGTATCCGTGGACAAGAGAGGCACGTCGCCGTACGTGACGACGATAGTGCCGGGCGCGGGCGCGACGGCGTCGTCCAGGGCCGCGAGGCCACACTGGACAGCTCGTCCGGTGCCGGGAATCTCGTCCTGGTCGGCGATGATGGCGGCCGGGCTGACGCGCGCGATCTCGGCAGCGACCACCTCGCGCTGGTGACGCACGACCGCAACCAGATGCTCGGGGTCGAGGCCGTGAGCCGCACGCAGAGCGTGTCCGATCATGGACAGGCCAGCGAGGGGATGCACGACCTTCGGGAGGGCGGATTATGCGCGTTCCCTCGACCGGCGGCCAGGACGATGACGGCGGCGGGCGAGACATATTCTCCTCAGCGGGTTAACGGACCCCAACGGGTCCGATCGCCCGCCCCCTAGGATTCGAACCCAGACCAAAAGGCACCAAAAACCTCTGTGCTGCCGTTACACCAAGGCGGAATGCGTCCACGGTGATAATACCCGGACCACTCCCACGCTTTCAAACGCGCCACTCCCCTGCGCGCGGAACGCCCACCCCGCCCCGGCCTCGTCCCGTGTGATACTGGAGGCATGGCTGAGAAGAGGACACGGATGAGCGGCTTCGCACGCCGCGAGCAGCTGGTTGCCGTGGGGCGCTCCCTGTTCGCCGAAAAGGGGTTCGGGGCAACCAGCGTCGAGGAGATCGCCGCCCGAGCGAAAGTCTCCAAGCCCGTCATCTACGAGCACTTCGGCGGCAAGGAAGGTCTGTATGCCGTCATTGTCGACCGTGAGGTTCAGGCCCTGATCGCCTCCCTCCAATCCTCCCTGGAGTCCTCCGAGCGTCCGCGCCTGATCCTGGAGAACGCGACCCTGGGTCTGCTGGACTACATCGAGCGCAACACGGACGGATTCCGCGTGCTCGTGCGCGACGCACCCTCGGACCGCACCGCAGGTTCTTTCTCCTCGGTCATGGGTGACGTGGCCGTCAGCGTCGAGCACATCATCGCCGAGCAGTTCAAGCGCTCGGACTTCGACGCGACCTGGTCTCCCCTGTACGCGCAGATGCTCGTCGGCCTCATCGCACAGGTCGGCCAGTGGTGGCTGGACGATCGGCGCATGAAGAAGGACGAGGTCGCCGCCCACGTCGTCAACCTCATTTGGAACGGCCAGCGTGGCCTGAGCCCGCGCCCCACGTTGCGGGTGCGCGCGGGCGAGGAGCACTGATCTCCGATCCGCTCGGGGACGAGAGCGCGGGGCAGGCCCACTCTGGCGCATAGCTCGAGGCCCGCTCCCCCATCTGCGCCGAAAT
>BNJU01003431.1_pt1 | contig 43244 bp, 50 predicted proteins | sample 8539281 | NCBI WGS metagenome assembly BNJU01 (sample SAMD00202456, study PRJDB9452) | human saliva metagenome | isolation source: human saliva | place: Japan
GCACGACAAAACACAGTATCGCCTTTCCGAATATCATGTTTCCGTATTTTTCCTGCAGTTCCATAACATTCCTGAAACAAATATCATGTATTTCCTTCAAGCCTCCAAAAGTTCCCACTTGAATATTTTTAATATTCCATTATCAAATAACTCTTTTGCCCGCTACTGTCAAAAATTCTTCATCATCTTGTGAAACTAACCTTTTAAATTTTGTCACTTTCGTTTTCCCAGCTGTATTTATTATTTGCCATTTGTTTTTCCTGCTTTCATAAAATTATTCCTGTCATTTATCTATTAAAATTTGTAATTAAAACTTCTCTTGTTATAGTATTTTTCTTTTTCATCCTGATAATTAGAATTATAATAAATTAAAATCAAGATAATTTTATACAAAATTTATTTTTAAACACCAGTCTTTCAAAATTCTATTTTCATTTCCTTTATGCTCAATTACATTTGAAAGAGCAAATCTAATTCCTTTTTCATTGCATTTTTCAAAAATTTCAATAAATCCTTTTTCATCATTTTCAGTCCAGGAATTATTTTCATTATAACTCGCATGTCCCCAATAAATATGGCGGATCAAGATAAAAAAAGTATTTTTACTATCAATTTTTCTAAATTTATATCACGAAAATCCATATTCTTAAATTTTTGTTTCAACTAATTGTAAGTTATAAACAAAATTTTTAGTTTTTCGTAAATTAGAAATTAAAATCTCTTTCCGACAGGTAAATTAAATTCATTTTTCTTTATTAAACCTAATTTGATTGTTAAAAGAATAAAAATTAATAGAAAAAATAATATTTCTTTTTTATTATTATAATCTTCTCGTAATTTTAAAAATTTTCTTTTATTATATTTTCCCAAACCATTCTGAGAATTACAGCATAGTATTCATATCCCATTTTTAAAAGATCACTTAAACCATAATATTCTATCTATTTCTTTTTCCAATTTTTCATAATTTTGTTTTTTCAAAAACTTTCAAGCAATTTCTATCAATTCTTTATTTTTATCAATCCCAATTACTTTTTCTAGCATTAAAAGTTCACTCCTACATTAAAGCCACCACAAAAATATCATACTTTCAATATCTTTTGGTATTTTTCAAAAATTTTTCTAATAATTTAAATTTTTCCACCTGTATAATTAAGTGGTGATTGACTCAATTTTTCTTTCTATATTTTATTTCAAAAAGTTTATTTCTCTTTTTATTTCTTTTATTTTATTTTGTTTTTGTTTTCTATCATCTTTTAAATCTTACTTCCACAAAAATATTCTTTCTATATGGTTTTCAATATTTGTTTTTCCCACTGTAAATGGATTAAAAGTCCTTTTTCAAAATATAGTAACTTTTCCTTTAGATTCTAAAATTTCTAAAATTTCACTATCACTAATCCTTGCATTTGAACGAGAATTCGCCTTTTTGTTGAGTATTATTATATGAAAAAGAATATATTTTGCTTCAATATTTTTCAATCAACTCTTCTAAAGTCTGTTTAGCACTCGATAAAACAATATTTACTTTTTATATGAGTTCTATCCATAGCAATTCCAAAAACCTCAGGTTTATTATTTGTTGCTATATTTTCTAAAAATGATAAGCATCACTATACTGCCTTGAATTATATGGCGGATCAATATACACAATATCTGCACTTTAATTTTTACCAATTCATTTGCATCCATACAAAAATTTTATTGTTTTTTATTATTTTCATTTTCAATTTTGAGGAATTTCAAAATCAATTCTTTTTCCAAATCTCCATTTTTCTGTATGCATCATAATGTCCCACTGTATTAGCAATTCTATCAACAGCATATATCAAAGATGTTATTAATATTGCCTTCTCTGTTTATTTATTTCTTTTTCTCAAATAAATCATCAATATCATCTCTTATAAATCCAACTTTTTAAATTTTTCACTTAAATATGTATCTTTAAAATTTTCAGAATAATAATTGTTATCTTCAACAATCTTTTTATTATATTTTTTTCATGATCTCAATTAATTTTTTCATCATATTCCAAATTTGAAAAAACATTCATAAGAAAAATAATTGCACTTTTAGCAGATCATTCAGTACAACATCATACTTTTTATTAAAATAATCTGCTACAACTCCTGTTCCTGCAAATAAATCCAAAAAAATAATTTACTATTTTTCTGTATTTTCTTCTACTATTTTTCAATAAATTCCAACAACTTATATTTACTTCCTAAATATCTTCTATTATATATTTTAAATCTTTCCAATATTTTCTCCTTTTACAGAGTTATTCCACGTATCTTCACCAGTTTTGCCGATAAATTCTATTTTGCTGTAATTCTCAAAAACTCTATTTAGAAAATATTTATAATTTATATTATTTTCAAGCAAATAAACTATCTTACCTATTGTTAATGAATAAATCTTTTATTCCATTTGTATATTTTTTCTATCTTGCGTTGATTGAAGTCGAATTTGTGAAGTTGCTCTAAAAATATTAATTACATTCATATCCAATTCATTTGCAACAAAAAAAGTATATGTTTTTATTTTTCCATATTTTTTTATTGTCAAATTTGTTGTATGGCGTATTACAGGCTCAAGTTCTCCTCTTTTTTTGAGTATTTTTTGTCCATTAATGTTGCTTCCAGCATAATATCAAAATCTGAATATTCTGCATTATATCTCCATCACCACCTGGAGCATGTGAAAGTGGAAATCCATCTCCATCAAGGGATAGTTTCAAACTTTTTTCAAATTAAATTCTTTATTAGAAATTCTATGCCAGGCGATTGCCAATATATATTCAAAAATTGTAGAATTTTTGCATTATCTGTAACTTCTTTTGAGATTTTCATCATTTTTCCTATTTTTAAATAAATTCAGTATACTGCAGACTTTATCATTTGAAAACCTTTTTCCAATTTTTTCTCAAAATCTTTATCTATTTTTTCTGAAAAATGTTCAAAAATTGATATTTCTTTTTGGAATATTATTTTTCTTTTTCTTAGTTTTTCTATAAAACTTTCAATGCTCTCTTCTGATAAATCAAAAATCTCTGAAAATGAAACATTTTTATGAAAATTATCTTTGACTACTTCATTACTTAACTTTTTCATACCCTATAATTTCTGAAAAATATTTTTTTACTCAACCATTTATACGATAAATTTACTAATCCATTTTCAAAACTTATTAGCCCTGAAAGATTAAAAGTTCTAATTGTCATATCATTGTATTCAAAAAAATCAAATCATAGTTTCTTTAGAATCTCGAAATAATTCATAAAATAATTTATTAAACTCTTCAATATTTTTCAGCTTCAAATATCGTTTCTTTATTCTCTTCAAAATTTTTTAGTGTTTTACAAAATTTAAATGGAACTTTATTATAACCAAAAGCCTTTTTTATACTCCCTTTTTACTTATTTTTCTAATCTTTTTATATGTTTCCAAAATTTCTATTTTCAAAAAAATCTAAAGATATCATAAAATTCAAAAATAATCTTCTATTTTGTCTTTACTTTTTCTATTTAAAAAAATATTTTTCAAATTTTTCTTTGAAATTCTATACTTTTCTTCAAATTTCTATTTCTGAAGTTTCTTCTGTATATATCTTGAAACATATTCACCAAAAACTCATATTTTTACTTTTCACTAATTTATATTTATCTAATGTTCCTCTATATTCTTCGTCTGTTTTACCAGCTCTGATTAAAGACAAAATTGTACAAAATTCCTTTTGTGGAATATCATCAAATTTACTAAGTAAATAAATTCCCATTCTAAATGGATAAATATAATTTTTCCTTCAAATTCATAAACTCTTAATTTCAATAATTGTCTTAAAAAAATAATGTTGTCTGCTGATAAATTAAACAATTTTTCAATATCATCCTGTTTTTGTATCTCCATCTAGCAACGCTTCTCCAACTGCTGTTATTTTTCTTTTTCATCTACAAGTCCAATTTTTACAAGTGCATTTGTATAAGTTCTTCCTCTTTTTTTCTGTTCCAAAACAAAATATTCCAGCAAACTTCTATAATCTTTAACTATTTTTATTATTTTCATATCTCTTATCTTTATATTTTTCAAAAATACTTTCTTTAAATTTATCAGATATAAAAAGAATAGTAATCCCCATAAAATGTATCATCTATTAATCCACTTTTTGCAACATATTGATAAAAAGCCATTTGTGAACTATTCTTCGTATCCCATTCTTCCAATTGTTCTGTAATTCCTTGCAACATTACTTTATAGTCATCTAATAAATTTTTCCTTCTAAAACTTGTATCCCCTAAATTCATCACAGAATCTTTTATTCTGAAGCTTTCATTTTTCACTCTCCCATTCAAAATAAGCTGCAATACTATTATTTGAAATATTATCATTCTTTTATTTTAGACAAAACATATTCTCTAACTAATTTTTATTAATCTTTTTATCATTTATTTTCTAAAAGATTTTTATTCCTATTTTTGAAAAATTTTTCTAATTCATTTTCTGTAAATTCAGAAGAATCAGAAATTTTTTGATTCAGTATATATTTCACAATATCTCTAATTGATATTGTTTCAACGATTTAAAAATTCCTTATTTTTATAATTTTTTAATTTTTCTATAAAAAGAAATCGGTAATCATCATTTAAACCTGATACTAATAAAAAAATCTAAAATCTTTTTCTTTGTTTCAGATGTATAACTTATCTAAATTATTTTATATCTATATCTCTGAAATATTCTATCTAATTCTTTTATTATTTTATCTTCTGTTTCTGGAATAAAATCAATAAATTTTTTGATTCAATAAAAAGCTATAACTTTCTATATCTAATGTCTCTTTTTATTTCTTTTAGTATTTCATTTTTAATTCTTCAAAAGTATGTTTCATCTATTATTCTTAAAAATAACATTTTATTTTTAAATTATTTTTATTAATAAAGTTTTTCTATTTCTATCATTTTTTTGAAATTTTTGGCATTTTCTTTTTATTAAAATAGTATGTAATATAATCCAATAAATTTTTCATCTATTCTATTCCTGTCAATTGAAAAAAATCTTTTCTACACCTTATCAAAAAAACTCTTTATTCAAATTTTGAAAATTTTCTATAAATCATTATTCTAAAAGTTATCTACTATCCCAAAAACATAATTATCTTTCAAAAAGATACTGTTATTTTTATCATTTAATATTATATCAATTAGTTTTTCAAATTGAGTTTTCATTAAATCCAATTTTGAAATAATTAATATAATATTTTCAAAGTATCCTTTTTTTCCATAAATTCTTTATCATTTTCTTTCTATCCAATCAAATATATTTTTCAGTAGTACAAGTAACTTATCCAAAATTTCTTCTTTGCATTTTAAATCTTTATCTTTATATTCATTAAATAACTTTTTAAATCACTGTAACTTAATTCTAACATCATAAAAATCAAAATATTCAAATTCTTCTAAAAGATTTCTATTTTTTTAAACATTTGATTTTTAACCTCAACATTCTTATTTGTATACGATATAAGTAAAAATTTCAATATATTTTTCACAAATTCTGAATAAGAGAAAAGGAATTTCCAAATATTCCATTTAAAGAACAAAAATAGAAATAAATCTCTTGACAAAATTTATAGCTTCATGACTAATGGTGTTCTCATTACATATGAAGTTCCTTTTTCCTCTTTCTTACTTTATCAAACAAATTATTCATTTCCTTATTGTAGCTTCTAAAGTTGAATATTTAAATATTTCATTAAAAAGTTCTGTTTCATATTTAAAATATTCAAAATATCTATTTTTTAATATTTGATTATTTTTTTCTAATATCGTAATCAATTTTTGTATTTATAATGGTTAATATAAAATTGTTCCAAATTATTTTTTTCATTTTTCTTATTTTGAATTTTTCTTTTTCTTCAATCATACTTTCTATTGTTTTTTGCTTCATATATATAAAAATAAATATCCATATACAATTATATATTTGTTAATATTATTACTTTCTATGTACTCTTCTACTAAATTTTGAAAAATTTTGGTAATCATAGTCACAAATTGTTTCTAAAAATCTTTTCTTCTATTTCTATTAATTCTTCCAGATTTTCTTTTTGCTTTTTCTCTCAGAAGTAATTTCTTTTTTTCTGAAAAAGAATAGTATTTCCTTCTCTTTTCCATTTATATTTTGAACAACTTTTTATTCTTGATTTAAACAGCATCTTCATCATTTTTCCTATATCTTTAAACTCTAATCTTATATTTAAAATTCTTTTCCAGTCTTCATCTATATAAATTTCTAGAATATTTACTAAGTTTTCTCAATTGTGTTCTGTTAAATAATTTAAATTTTTGTATATTTCAATATCTATATCTTTACTATATCCTCTTTTTATTGTATATATCTGATAAAAACTTAGTCAAAGTTTTTCATAATTATTATTAAATTGTTCTTTTTGTCTTCATATAAAACTTTATCATTATTTTCAGTTAAAAGTTTTAATGAAATTCTATTTATCTGTTCACCATTTTTCTTCTTCTTTATCATCTTCGTCTGTAAATTCAACAAGAAATGCTTTTCTAGTTTTTCTCTTTTCAAAATTTCTTTTATCCAATTCATAATTTGTTGTATATTTGTATCACTGTATGAATAACCCTATAAATAGTACTGTATTTGTTGTAAATAAATCCTTTTTATAAGAGTTGAAATTAATTGAAAATTTTTTTCATAATTATCATAATCACTTTTCTTCAAAACTATATTTTTTTATTTTTCAAAAATCACCATGCATTTTTATAAGCATTCTGTTAGAACTAGTGTACGGTAAATCTTCATCTTTACTTACAACCTGTAAAATTTTTTATTTCATCTTCAATTAATGTATCATAATTTGTTGTAATTATATAAGTCAAATTTCATTTTTTTAAATATTCTATGAATAGAATTAGGAAAATATTTCCCAGAAAATCTTTTTCTGCAATTTCATAATATTTCTAAACTACCATATCTTTCAAAAACTTCTTCTGGTATAGTTAAGAAATTGTTTTGATGTAAATTCTTTTATTCCTCTATATTCTGCATAATCTTTTATTAATTCTTTTCCCAATCTGGCAATCCACTATTTTTAGAAACTCCTGCACCAACAAAAACTATTAACTTTCCTTTTTCTAATTCTTCAGCTAAAAATCTAATATCTTGTTCTAACACTTTTTCTCCCTTTCTACTCCAAAACTCTCAACTCCCACTTTTCACATCCCACTCTTCCATCTTCTCCATCTCTTCTTCTTCCAGCCTATCCAGCTTTTTCCTGCACTTCCATCAGTTTTTTCCATATTGTTTTCTTTTCCAGCCTTTTTCGTATTCTGCGTTCAAGTTTTTCTCTCATTTCTGTGATCTTTTTCCATTTCCTTTTCCAGTTTTTCAATATCACGTTTCAATTTTACGATTTTTCTTGACTGTTCTTTCTGCTCCTGATATGAAAGTTTTTCTCTTCCTTCGTTTCGAGGTCTGTTCCTTGAGAGACTGATTTTGCTATTTTTAGGCTTTCTTTGTAGTCTTCAGTAATTTCCTTTGAATTTTTGTAAGTCCGTTTTTCGTCAAGAGCAGTAAATTGTGTTGCAGACTCTGTCTAAAAAGTGTCTGTTGTGGGAAACAACTAGCATTGTTCCGTCAAAATCCTCCAAAAGCGTCCTCCAGCACTTCGATGGAATAAACATCCAGATGGTTTGTCGGCTCATCTAAAATCAGAAAAGTTGGCTTTTTCCATATAAAGTTTTCAAAAATGCCACACGGACTCTTTTCTCCACCACTTAGCATACTGATTTTTTCTGCACATCATCTCCTGAAAACAAAAATCCACCTGCGAGTGTTCGCAAATATTCTTCTGTCAAGTCAAGTGAATTGTTTATTTCCTGTAAAATCGTATTTTTCTCGTGAAAATTCATGATGATTCTGATCATAATATCCGATTTTTAGCCTTGTTCCAAACTCAATTTCCCTGTATCCTTCGGCAACTTTATCCAAAAGTATTTTTTTAAAAGCGTAGATTTTCCCAATCCCATCCCAATAATTCCAACTCTTTCTCCACGAAAAAGCTCAAAATTTATATTATTCAAAACTTTTTTCCCGTCAAAGCTTTTAGACAAGTTTCTAACTTTCAGCACATTTTTCCCACTCATTTTTAGCTGCTTTCAAATTTTTAGCCTCATTCTTTTGCGGATTAAATACAGGATCTTCCATTCTCTCGATTCTATCCAGTATTTTTTTGCCGTCCTTTCGCCTGTCTTGCCTTTATTCCAGCTCGAAATCTGTCAATATATTCCTCCATTTTCTTAATTTTTTCCTGCTCCTTCTCATACCGCTTGATTTCCCCTTTCAAAATCATCTCCTTTTGAAGAATAAACGATGAAAAGTTGCCATCATACTTGTGTAATTTTATTTTTCCAACTCAAAAATTTTTGTACAGACATTATCCAAAAATATTCTATCGAGAAACAAGCAAAAACGCCTTATTATACTTTTTCAAATAATCCTCAAGCCACTCAATCGAAATCAAGTCCAGATGGTTTGTCGGCTCGTCTAGAATCAGCAAGTCAGGTTCAGACAAAGCAGGTTTTGCAAGCGAAACACGTGTTCTTTCCCCACCGCTCAAATCCTGCAATAGCAAATTCTCATATTCCCCAGTAAGCTCAAGCCCTGTAAGCACCTGCTTAATTTTGTATTCAATCTCATAACCATTTTTGCCTCTATAAATAGAAGAAAGTTCAGCAGACTTGTTAATCAACTTTTTCCATTTTCATCTTCGTTCGCTGTTCCAAAAAGCATATTAACTCTTCTGAATCTCGTCCCAAATTTTTCTCTCTTCCTCAAAAATAGTCATCATTTCCTCGTAAATCGTATTTTTCATCTGAAAACTCTGTATTCTGTGACAAATACCCAATTTTTGTAGCCCCACTTTTCACAATTTCCCCAAACTCATTAAGATTATTCTCATTACCCATCAATCCGCTCTTCCCCCAAAAAGCATCCTGATAATCGTAGACTTTCCAGCTCCCATTTACCCCCACAAGCCCAATCTTATCCTTCTCTTCAATCGTAAAATTAACATCTCTCAAAAATATATTCCCCTGCAAATTGCTTATATACCTTGTTAAACTGAACTAAACTCATTAAATTTCCTTTTCCTTTTTCTCCCATTATTTATCAAATTATTTTTATTTAAATTTATTTTTAAATTATATCATTTTTTTGATATTTGTTTACAACGTTTGTGAAATTTTTGAAATCATATAAAACATAAACAAAAATAAAAAGAACCCATTCAATAAAACAAAGCCTTTTTCATAAATTTTACCTATCGATTCCCCTAAAACTTTGCAATTTCTCACAAATAAGAACGAAATATCCTCAATTATTATCCTCAGATTTAGCAATAAAAATTCCAGTCATTTTTATCTATTTTCTTTTTAAAATTATTTTCTGTTATCAAATCTTTCAATTATCCCAAATTTTTCAGAATATGATTGTTTCATGCTCAAAATGTACTAATATTTTATTTTCAAAGCACTTTTCAAAACTTCTTCTATTTTCATTTTTACAATATTTTGAAAAAATTTCTTCTAAATTTATATCTTTTGTTTCTATTAAATTAATTCTATCATTAATTTCTTCAATATCAGATATTTTTAATATAGTAAATTTATAATCGCCAAAAATAAATCCTTTCTCGTTAATCAAAAATATGACTATCATCTTGAAAAATAATATCACCCTAAAAACATCGTCCAAATCATAAACTTTTATCAATTTATTTTTAATTTTCACTATTTTTCTACAATAATATCTTTTTATAACATTTTTCCTGTTTTTATAATTTTTTTACTCCGTATTTTCTTATAATTTCTTCTTCGTTTTTCATCTTCTTCATCACAAAAATGAAACCAAAAACTCATCTGAATTTTTAATTAAATAGCCATTGTTATTCCAATCTCTATCTATAAGAAATTTGCAATCTTATTTTATTTTTATAAAATATTCAAATAAATGTTCAAAAATTATCTTTTTCTTAAAATAACAGTTTTTCCCTCTTTGAAAAAGTCTCTTTTATATTTTTCCTTCATTAATTCTAAATACCACTTTTTTCTTCCTAATTTTCTTCAATTCTTCATCTTTTTAAAAATTTGTATCCTTCATACTTTCCATATGGATTAATAGATGTGAAAAATATGAAAGTTATCTGTTTCAATATAATTTCCCTAACAGAAAAATCTATCTCCTAAGCGTGAATATTCCAACAACTCATCTTTCCCAACTTTTTCTAAAAATCTTTTTCATAAAATTCTCCTATTCTACAAAAACTTTTACTCAGTTGTAAAAGTCTAAAAACCCCTGATAAACACCATATTTTTTTAATGTTTAATTTCCTTTGTTTTCTACACTCTTTGACAAGGGATCTTGATTCCATGGTATGCTCCTCAATTTCTGAACTTTTACTCTTATAACTGGCTACAAATCAATTACAGTTCTTCCTTACTTTCATTAGATTTTACCATTAACATTCTCTTCACTTTCATTCATTTCGTTCATCAGAATCCTCATTTTTCCTTTTATTAGAATGAATAACGTATCTTGAGCCTGAAAAACATTATTTTTGAAAAACATGCTTTTTATTCGGCTGCTTCCTCCAGGATACACAAATGTTTTTTCAAATGAATAAACCCTTGTTAATTCTAGCAATGAAAATAATCTTAAAAATAAATCCTATAACAAAAGCAAACCTTATTGTGTAAAATTGTTCTCGAAAATATAAATTACTCCCATTATTTATAAATTTTCCCAGTATTCCACCAAATAATCCTGCCAATATTGCCGAAAGTCCTGAAACCATCGCGATAAGCTCCTACATAAGCATCAGCAGGCTCGCCTGAAACTTCCATCATCAGATTCAGTAAACTTAATGTTATCGCTGTAAATCCTATCGCATCAATTACTGCGGCTGCAAAAAGCATTGACATTTTATTGTCCTGAGTCATTGAAAAATAAGTAAGCACATAATATGTTGTAAAAAATATCCCCATTCTTAACATTGTCTTGTTTCCATATTTATCAGACAATTTTCCATAAACTAGATAAAGTATGCTTGACAATATCGCTGTTAGAACTCCCATTTGGGAAATGAACATTGTATTTACACCAAGCACTTTTATTCTGTAATATTCTGTCATTGGCTTTAGAAATTCCCATGTAAACAGCCATACAGAAGCAAATTTTAAATAAATGACAAAATTTTTATTTTTTTAAATGCCGTCTTTATGCTCACTTTTTCATATCACTTTCTGAATCAGGTACATAATGAAGACACATAAATATCGCCGAGCCTATTGCCGAAAGCGACATTGCTATTGTCAAGATAAGCATTGCATTTTTCCTGTCTGGCATTGATAAAACATATCCGTAAAACAAAGTGTAAACTACAGTGGACAACGATGAAAACAAATTACGTTTCCCAAAAATATTTTTCCTCTTTTCCCTTTTATCAACAATCTTAGTCATTACAGCCGTCCAGACATTATTTGAAAAAAAGGTGAAACAAGAGCATAAATAAACATTACTGCAAAATACACTTCCTGCCTTCTATATCACAGCAAAGGCATCACACAAATAACCAGTCTTGAAACAGTCGCCGCTATCACCATCGTCTTTTTCCTGCTTCCAAGCAAGATATTTACCCGCTTAGTAAATATTTTGCATACAATATCCTGCAGTTGGCAGAGATGATACAATTGATATAAAAAGAACTCATATTAAAATAAATCGCTAAACTCAGAAAGTACAAAACTCTGCATCCCAACTGAATACCCGTTAAAGAACATAACCTCCAGTATCGCATATTTTTCGTATTTTCTATTGAATGTTCTCTATCCATATTTCCTCCAATTTTTCTAAATCATCTTAATAATTCCTCTTCCTGCAAAAACCCCTCAATAACTGACAGCACAACACTTAAAAATTGCATACCCTAAAGCAATCCCAGTATTTCCTTCTCAATCAAATTATACGTTTCCAGCGAAAATGTAGAAAATGTAGTAAATCCACCACAAATCCCCACTTTCAAAAACAAATTCCAATTCTCTGAAAATCTCCTTTCCCAGCCACCATCTCAACAACAACCCCAATCAAAATTGCTCCCAAAAACATTCGTAATCAAAAGTCTGTACAGGAAAGCTCACTTTCAGAGGCACAATACTAATCAAATATCGAAAAATTGCACCAATTCCCCCACCAATTCCAATCATGAAAAATTTCATTATTTACCATCCTTAATAACTAAAATTTATATATAAAAAGCATTAGGCTTTTATGAGATAACTTTAAAAATAAAATAGTCCCTTTGCCTAAGTGAACTACTCACGCTTTTTAGAAGCAGGGAGCTTCTTGGGAAGTATCTGCGTATGACTAGCCAAAATATATTTACCATGCTCTTTCGGGCAGTTCTACCCTGCTTTCTTTTTATTTCCTATAATTTCCATTACTATTTGTCAATGTTACTGACTTTATTCTATAATCTCGTTGGTATTTTCCTTATGATATTTTAATTTGACTTTTTCAATTTTTACAAAAAGCCATTTATCTCCCACTTATAGAAAAACTCAGGACTTCTTGCTGTCTTTTTGTTAAATATATTATTTTACAATATTTTTATTTTTACCGCCCAAAAATTTCCCAACTAATCCCATTACATCATCTACGACATTTCCATCTTTTATTTGTATCTCAGCATATTTGTAACTGTACTCAATTCCACCTGCTCCAGTAAAGTTTGATGCAAGGTTTGATGTCAAATTTCCAATTCCTTGTGCATCTAGATTATTTTTCCTTTTTGCTGTCCCAATGCACCTAATACAAGTGGAGCTAAAGTTTCTAATATTTTCATGCTACCTTTTGGGTATCAAGTCCGCTTGATTGGGAAATAGCGTTTGCTACATTTTGCGTATTATTTCCAAATAAATGCCCTAAAATGCCTGCTCCATCCTTTTTAAATCAGGATTTTTGCAATAACTTCCAAGATTATTTAATACTGAGCCATCATGCTGATTTAACGCATTGTTCAATCCCTTCCGCTTTTTTTCACTATTATTTGCATTTTTATTAACTGCCGCCAATATTGCAGGTAAAGCTGCCGCTACTCCATTTTTACTTGTGTCACTTCCTCCCTATTTGTTCTGTTAATTTACCCTAAATCCTGTCCTTGTAAAAGTCCGAATAATGCTTCTAAATTCATTTTTCCTCCTGATATCGTAATTTATTTTTATAAATTTGCTAATATTTCTAAATTTTTCTTTTTATCTTTACTCACTTTAAATTGCTGAATACTTGTTACATTACTTTCATTTTCAGATTCTTTTGGCAAAAGAATATAAATTCACTTGTTAAGGATCTATTCTCACGCCATAAGTTATCTTATTTGTATATGTCAACAATCCTGATAATTCCTTTTTCACCCAGATTAGATAAAATTTTCGCATAAATTACTCTGGCTTCAGAATCCTTAATGTTTTCATCAGATACCTGTATCAAATTCACAACCATATTTTCTATTATTCAATTTGCCCTTGTTCTACTTTTTCCAACCTTCAAAATATGCTCGTAGCACTTATTCCACTGTAATCAAGTGCATAAATGGCGTCACTTTTTGAATTTATTCTGGCATAATAATAGTTTTATTTTCATAAGCTCAATTTTTCAAAAATTTCCAATACTTACTCTATTTTCTTTAGATGAAAAGTTTCAATTATTTTTCGATTGAATTATTTGAAAAAAATATTCTCCTGTGTGGTTTTATTCTGTAAATTTTCAGAATTTTTCTGGATTCATTTTCTTTTTATTGCAACTTACCACAAAAAGAGAAAGAAAAATATTATCATTTTCTTATTTAACATTTTCCTACCACCCTAATTATTTATTTTTGTACATTATACAATATTATTCTTATTTTTCCATATCTTTTCTAAAAAGACTATTTGAAAATAAGTTAATACTCATTTTTAATAGTCTCAAACTATAAAGATTAAATTATATATTACTTTATTTTCTCGATTTTTGTATAAGGCATTAAAGCGGTTGTCTAGCTCTTTTTAATTGCTTTGGCAATTTTTCTTTAATTTTTGCTTCAAAGTCCGTTACTCTTGCTGGAGATATTTTTCCTTTTATCGTTCATAAAGTTTTTAATAATTCAACATTTTTATAATTAATATCTTCTACTTTAAATTTAACTTTTGTGTCTTTTTCTTTCTTTTAAATTCTGTAACTGGTTTTCATTTCACAATTTGGACCTCCTAAAAACTTTTATAGTAAATTTCATTCCTTTCAAGTTTACTCGTTAAAAGAACTCTTATAAAATTTACTTAGCTATTATTAAAATGGAAACTCTTCATCGTCATCCACTCATCGTTATCATCTTCATAAGTATCATTTTTGTACTGATACTGGTTTTTGTAATGTTGCTAAAAGACTGCTGTTGCTAGATATCCTCCATTATTCCCAGAAGTTCCTGAACTTTCAACAAATTCAAAACTGTTTACAACAACTTTTGTTGAGTTTTTCTTTTCGCCATTTTGTTCGTAATTACTTACGCTCAAACGTCCCTTGTATAAGAATTCTGTTGCCTTTTCAAAGTATTCAGCAATTGTTTCTGCAGTTTTTCCACGCAGTACAGTCAATAAATTCTACTTTCATCTTTGTTTTTTGCACAGCTAATGAAAAATTTGCAAATGCCTTTCCTCCTGAAGTATATTTCAACTCAGGATCTCTGTCATTCTTCCCATTAGTATCTACGTTCATCAAAATTTCCCTAATTTTTTATATTTATTTCAGTTAAATATGAAACCTCAAATTTGAGTTATTTCAAATTAATCATTTTTAATAATCATGTATTTTAAAATTGATTCATTAATATTCAATTTTGTTTCAATTTTCATTAAATTTAGTTCCATCTGCTTGGAATGTTGTTAAAACATAGTATCCGTTTTTCTTTTTTCTTAATTGGATAAGCTAATTTTCTATCTCCCCAGATTTCTGTCTTAACTTCAGTTGCTCCAGCAGTTGTTAATATCATCATGCAACTCCAGCTTGTTTTTCTTCGTCTGTTAATTGTGTAGATAAAAATCAAAACATAATTTCATAATTTCTCATTATTCTTTCTCCTTTCCTACTGGCTTTTTAGCCTACTTCCTTAAATAGGAGCAGGTTCTATTATTATACCAGCCTAATAAAATCAAGTTATTTTTAAAAATATTTTAATTTTATGTATTAATTTTAAAAATAACTTATATTAGACTTTTAATAATTTGAGTTTTTTACGTAATTTTTAAAATTGGATTTTCAGTTCACTATTCTTTTACACGTGGTAAAACAAAATCTGAGATACTGCTGATCTGATCTTTCTTCTGTCATCATCATCTCTTCTTCAATTTGATGTTTAACTTTCTTCTTTTCTTCAGCTCCACTTCTACTTCTTCTTTTTAGGCAGCGCAAATCTAATTGCTCTTGAATCTATGTTTTCACTTCTAGCCAAAAAGTTCTTCCTGAAAATCTGTTGCTACCTAATGATACACTTATAGTTCCTTCCAATTCAGGTTCCATAATGTATCCCCATATCAAATTAGCTTTATCATTTCCGGCTTTTTCTGCAATTGTTTTCAGCAACTTCCTGTATTTCCTGTAATCCGATATCTGGTCCAGCTGTGACATTTATTAAAATTTTTCTTGCACCTTCAATGGATTTTTCTAATAGTGGACTGTTTTAATGCTTGAGCAGTTGCACTTTTTAGCTTTTCATCTCCATTCGCTTCTCCAAATCCTAACATTGCAATTCCTGAATTTTGCATATTAGACTTTATATCTGCGAAAATCCAAGTTTACAATCCCCTGTTTTGTAATTAAGTCAGAAATCCTTTTATTCATTTTAAACTCCATTTGCTTCTTTTGAAAGCATTCATTAGGAAATATTCATTCCTGGTATTTCAAATAATCTGTCATTTGGAATTGCTATTAATGTATCTACATTTTTCCTTAAATTATTAATTCCTGTTGCAGCATTATTTTTCTCTTTAACGGTCCTTTCAAAAACTAAACGGTTTTGTTACAATGGCTAGCAGTCAAAATTCCCATCGCTTTTTGCAACTTCAGCACAATTGGAGGATACTCCTGTTCCTGTTCCACCACCCATTCCGAGCAGTTATGAATAACATTCGTTCCTTTAACACTTCTTTTATTTTTCTTCTGATTCTTTTGCGCAATCCTCCCTTTTCAGGATCTGCTCCAGCTCCCATTCCACGCCCTAAAAAGTACTTTTTACTGGAGCCTGAGATCTGTCCAAATCCTGTTGATCTGTATTAATCGCTATCAAAATCAACACTTGTTATGTTACTCAATCATATCGTTTGTGCATTTCCACCAGCTCCACCTACGCCTACTACTTTTAGTTTTCGCTGTATTACTAAGTTATCCATTTTTCTTTGCTACTTAAAAATATTATATAACTAAAATTAAAGTAGCCTCTCCTTTCTCTTATTTTACCACAAGATATTATTTCACACAATATCTGTAAACCTTAAATCCATGTAAGTTGTTGCTTTTTCTTTTTATTTTCTCGTATAAGTTTATATGTATCATTATATCTGTGACTAAAGTATCTGTTATGATTTTTACGTTATTTGTAAGTAGTCTATAATTTTTCAGATTGTCTTATTTCTGCATATCATAGCATAGAAAATCTTTATATTTTAGAAAGTATCGTTTTTATCCATTCAAACTCTCATCAACGTATAGTCTATTACTGGAATACTCTGGACTAGGTCTCCCTATATCACCATATATATTTAAATCCCTTATCTGCTAAAAAGTGTTTCATCTCCCTTTTCACATATACATAAGGTTCTCTTTCTTCAGAACAACTTCAATTTTACTAGGAAAAAGTTTTTATTGATACTTTTTGACTCTTATGTCATTTTTATAAAGTTTTTCGATTTTTGTTAGTATTTATATATACGATATTTTTCCTTTCATTTGCTCAAGCTGTGCTGCTATATCCTGTTTTAATAATTTTTGGGACTCCATCTATAAAAACATCCTGAACCTTTAAAATAATCCGTATCTATGAACCTTTTTACAAAAACATCGCTCCAGCTAACAAAAACAATGCAATTAGTGCTTTAATCGACCTTTTTCATAATTACTCCATTTTTCTAATATTATACACTTTTTACATTTTATTCAATATCTTAAGTTAGAATTTATTTGTAAACTGAAATTATTTTAAAATTATAATCTCAGTTTCCAATTTTACTCCAAATTTTTCAAAAACAACTTCCTTTACGTGTTCAATGACTGAAATAACATCATTAAATGTAGCATTTCTCACCATTTGTTACATAATTTGGATGTTTTTGGTGAAACTACAACATCTCCAACTCTATATCCCTTTTAAATCAACATCAGCAATTAGTCTTGCCAAATGTCCCTTCTGGATTCTTAAATGTGCTTCCAAGATTTGGCAAATCTAACGGATGTTTCATTTTTCTCTGGTCTTTTTATCTTGAGAAGCCTCCTTGTCAAAACCAAAAACCAAATTTAAATAATGCAGAAATTACAATCCATTTATTTTTCCTTGATTTCAGTAGTTCTATATTTAAAAATTCAAGTCTGTTGTCTTAATTTTTATAATTTCTCCATCATTTTTGCAAACTTCCACTTCCTCAATGCAGTCAAAAATTTCTGTTCCGTAAGCTCCGCCATTCATATTTACAAGCCCGCCGACAGATCCTGGAATACCAGTAATATTTTCTAGCCCTGAATAATCATTTTTTCCACTAAAAATCTATCAAATCATCCAAGTCCAATCCAGCTTCCACTCTTACCAAATCATAGCTATCCTCTTTTTGGTATTTTTCAATTTTTCTTCAACTGTTATTTTTAATCTTTTTAACGATAAAAAGCTTTATATCTAAATTTCCATCGTTAATAAGCGTATTTGTACCATTTCCCAAAAAGAAAAATATTATTTCTTGTTTGCAGAATTTCCTTTAATTCATTTTATCATCTATGAAAATAAGCTCCTTTGCAGTTCCTCCAACCTTCATATTTGAATATTCTTTCATTTTGGCATTTTTATTATTTCCATTTTTATTTTCCTCTCAATTCCTGATTTTTCAATGTTAGATTTCTATTCCGACATTTTCCTTCAAATCATTGGCTATTTCGTGAGCTATTTTTGACATCGCTTCCAGCTCCCATAAATACATAGGTATTTTCTACTATTTTTATCATTTTTATAATATTCTTGATTTCTTCCTGAGTCTGCACCCTTACATTTCCACCAATTTTTCAGCAAGTGATTCTGAACTTACACCGTATAGTGTTATCTTCACTAGCTGCATAAATTGGAAGTAAGATAAATCGTCGGCTTCTTTTTAATGATTTTACGAAATCATCAAAGAAAAAAATTTTGTACGACTGTATCTATGTGGCTGGAAAAATTACTGTTACTCTTTCCTTTTTCAGTATTGTGTGCTGCATTAATTGTAACTTTTACTTCTGTCGGATGATGCATAATCATCAATTATTCTTAAATTGTTATCGTAAATAACTTGATATCTTCTGTTTGCACCTTTAAATTTCAAAATTCTTTTCCTTTACTTTTTCATATTGCAATTAAATTCATGAGCAAAATAAAATTACTGGAAGTGAATTTGAAACATTGTGATTTCCTGGTACACTCAAAGCTGAATGTTCCCAATTCTTTCACCATTTTTACAACTTCATAGCTTGTAATTCCATTTTCCACTCTAATATTTTTAGCATAAATATCGGCTGTTTTCATCTTTTACTATACCATACTACATTTTTATTTTTATGTCCAAGTCCTACTTTTTCGACTGTATCTTTTACTAGAACAACTATTCTTTTCTGTACTGTCAATAAACTGCTCAAATGATTTTTATATTTTCAAATGTTCCGTGATGATCTAAATGATCAGCTTCTATGTGTTACAACCGGAATATTTTGGTTTTATATACAAAAATGAATTGTCACTTTCATCAGCTTCTGCAATAAAATATTCAGAATTACCAATTTGGCTGTTGCTCTGAATTTCTGGAATAATTTCCTCCAACCACGATAAAAGGCTCTTTTTCTAAAAGTGCCACGCTCATCATTGAGCTTGTTGTAGTTTTTTCCATGAGTTCCTGCACTGCTATTCCATCAAATCTGTTCATTATTTCTGCAAGCAGCTCGCCTCTTTTTATATATATGTATTATCAACAATATATTTGTATTCAGGTTTGTTTCTTTTTATTGCAGTTGAATATACAAATAAGTCTATCCCTCGTCCTTTACATTTTCTTCTACTTGCCCCTATAAACTTTTATTCCCCTTATCTTCCATATCTTTGTTAGAGGTTTTCTTTTCCAAATCTAGAACCTGCCACATTAAATCCAGTCTGATGCAGACTTAAAGTCCACTCATTCCATTCCGTTTATTCCGCTAAAAATATATTATTTATTTTTGTTAACATAATTTTGATTCCCTCCAAATTTTCCTATCTCTTAAGTCCCATTTCACTGACTATCTATCTCCGCTAGTTGCCTCAAAGACTTTACGATTTTTCACTCATAAATTCTAGCATTGATAAGCTTGTCGCTATTTCATTGACGATGCTTCGTCTATTGCCTTTTCTACAGTTTCATTTGTAAAAATTTTGGCACCATTTACATATTCAGTACATCTGCATTTTCTTTTGTCCTCGAAAGTCAGTATGGAATAATATTGACGGTTTCAACTGAATAAGTTCTGAGAAATTGTTGAGTCTCTGCACGACATATTACAGCTATCCCATGTCATCAATTCTGGAACATTTTCAAAAATATGGCTCAACTTCCGCTGTTCCAAAATCTCTAATTTTACAGTCGTACTTCATAATTATCTTTTCCTGTTGCCAAAAATAACCGTATTCTCTACTGTCTCTGATATTGTCTTCCATAAAATGTGCTTCATTTATGTTTTAACTCCAAGACTTCACCAATTACAAAGAGCACTTTCGTCATCTTTTATATTTAATTTTCCTTTCCTCTTTTCTTTCTTTTCCATCAAAAATTCTTCTCTTAATGGATTCCATCGCAACAAATTTATTTTTATATTTATCTTTTAATTCTGTCTGAGTGTATTTCAAAAGCTATAAATACTCGCACCTTCTCTAAAAACCATTTGTTTGCCTGTCCCATTGTATGATTCTGTTCCTGCAGATAATACGGTATTTTTAACACATTAGCCACTCAACTACAGGTATTGTGTATATAATTTCAAGCTATAATTTTTGTTGGTTTTTCCTTTTTAACAGCTGTTGTACTTATCGTTGCTGCAATCATTTTTAAATATTGATTTTAAAGATCTTAATGTGTACATCCAGTCAATAAATCTAAAAATTTTCACGTGGCACATGTCCTTTCCATTCTATGCTTTGTCCCAATAAACAATGTATCTATATCTCTAAAATTTTTGGCAATTGATAAGGCAGGATAAATATGACCACCAGTTCCACCTGTAGTAAATACGACTTTCTCCATTTTATTATTTCCCTCTCATTTCATTTATCTAAACTGCAATGCTTATCTTCGTTTTCTCTGATTAATCAATTCATAGTCAATTTCATTCATTTCATCGAGATTTTCTCCCATTTCCTGTTTATAACTGCCTTATTATATTATATACTATTCATGATGTCGACATCATAACTATTGTTGTACTTCCACCATAACTCATCATTGGAGGTATTCCTGTTGGAAGGAATTACATTGTTGACAACTGCTATATTTTCAGTACTCGAGTGGCGAACATTATAAAAATTCCAACTAGAATATATTTTGCATATACATTTTTATTTTTCTTAGTGTAATTGCAATTATGACTAATAAAGATATATATAATCCTAACAGAAATAATGCACTGTAAATCCGTTTTCTTCATATCCTGATATAATCTGTATGTATTTCTGGCGAAATCCATATTTTTATCACCATTTCCATAAAAACGTCCACTACAATCCTCCGCTTCCTATGCAATCAGCGAATTGGTTATGATGATATCCAGATCGTCTCTACATAAGACGCTTACTCTGGCTCTGTCGAGTTCCTACTATTCCTGACTGAAAATTCGATTATTAGCACAAAAATTCCAATTATTGAAAACTTGACTTCGAAATAAGTAAATAAAGTAAGTCAATTATTACAATTTGAGCTGTATTACTAAATGATTTTTCTGCTATAATAAGACCTGCATATATTCCAGTTAATCCTAGGGAGTGATATGGATGACAGCCACGGAAGAGTTTTACTTTATCCGCTTTTGCATATTTTAAATTATATACAAATGTCGCCATGTTATAATTAATATTATTTTACAAATTCTGGAAGGCTAGTACAAACCACCGATTGAAAGTCAACGTGTAGCTCCTTTTGATGTTCTTCCTATCAATAGCACCATTACAAGTGTAAATGCACCCCAAAATGTAAAAATGTTTTATTATATCCTTATATTTTTATAATTTAGATTAGCTGTAAATACAAATCCCATTCCACTATTAATAGCCATAATGTCCCTGTCTTGCCAACATAGAATGGCTTTTCCAAATTCTTTCTGTGCTTGCAGGAAAACTCAAGCCACTGCCATTGTTATCGGGCTTAATGCGGACAATATTAAAACTAGCAATTATAAAAATGTTCCTAACCACTTTTTCTTTTCAATTTTCTTTCCCGAGTACCTTTCTTTCCTAAAAATTTCCTATAATGTCAATTCATAAACACTTTTCCTCTATGCTCAAAGCTTTTAAAGTGCGCAGCGATGTTGCGAATTAAACAGCACTGTCTGATTTTTGAAAATCAATGTTTTCTTTTAAATAATTCAGTACATTTTCAACCGTTTCTCAAATTCTTATAATTTTTACTGTCAATCCATATCGTCAATCAAAATTTGAGCATTATCTCCGATCAGATAAACAAAATCAGCCTTTTCCTTAATTCTTTCAATCAAAGGCATATTATCAATTTTCTTGTCATCTCCGCCTAAAAATCATAATAATCGAATTATCAAACGAATCAATCGCCTGCTAACGTTGATTCTACATTGTAGCCTTTAGAATCATTTCATAAATGTAGTATTTTCCTTTTATGAAAAAGTTTTTCCAGCCTATGTTCCAGAGCAACTGTCGATTTTAAAAATTCTGATCATTTGAAATATGATTTTGACTGAACCAATTAAAAATAACATATTTTCCAGATTATGCTTTCCTTTAACGACAACTCATCTGCTTTTCATCAAAATTTCTGACACTTTATCCACATTTTCGTCAAAATTTTCAATTTCATCAATACGTTTTTCAAATCTCTCATTGTACAGATATCATTTTATAAACAAAAATTGTTCCTTTGGTTTCTGTGATCAAAATATATCTTCTTAGATTTTATCCTTTATTTCATTTTCTTTCCTACAATTTTTCAAATTCTTTATCATCTGGATAGTAATGCAAAATCACTTTCCACCTGCTTATCAAAAATATTAAATTTTGTAATGTAATAATCTTCAACTGAATTATATCGTGTCAGTGATCTGAGTGTCAGATTAATTATTCCAGCGATATTTGAACTGAATTTGGGATTATTTTCCAACTGATAACTGCTCAGTTCTAGCACAATGTAATCTACTTTTCCTCATCATCACCAGCTTTGCAAATGAAAATCTCGCATTTCCAGCTAGTTTAGCTTTAGAAATCGAAAAATTCAATAGTTCTGCCATTTTTGTAGAAGTAGTAGTTTTTCCATTTGTTCCAGTAAACGAAATAATTTTTACATTTTTATCCACATATTTATAAGCTAAATCAATTTCTGAAATAACTTTAACATTTTTCTTTTGCCACTTTCAAAGTTCAGCTTTCCAGGTATCCCTAGGCTTTTTACTATCAAATTCGATTTTTCTTCATTCAAAGTTTTATTCCCTCTGTTGAAGCATTGCCACCTTGTCATCTATCAAATATGCTTCATATCCTCAAGTAATTCTTTTTGCACCAAGCCCACTTAAGCCTGCTCCAAAAACTATCGCTTTATCCATGTGATTTTTCCTCTCTTTTTAAATTACGTTCTTATTTATCTACTTCATTTTTCAATAAAATAATAAAATAAAATGCAAATTTTTAAAATATAAAAACTAGATTGCAGGGAAAAATCGCTATTTATCTTAATTTTAAAAATTACAAATGTTAATAGACAAGTCATTATTGAAACAATCCAGAATCTTATTGTAACTTTCGTTTCAGGAAGTCCCAACAATTCAAAAATGATGATGAATCGGCGCCATTTTTAAATACTCTTTTTCCAAAAAGTCTTAAAATGCCAGACTTGAATCATAGCGATAATGCTTCCATAATAAATACGAATCCAGCGATTGGAAGTAATAACTCTGTTTTATAAAAATAACGATTATTCCTAAAATTCCACCAAGTGTCAAAGGAGACCTGTATCTCCATGAAACATTTGAGCAGGGTAAAAATTATACCATAAAAATCCAATTAATGCACCAATTATTGAGGCTAAATATACTGTTATTTCTGAAACTCAGGTATATGGTATAAATTCAGGGTATCTTGCATAATTATGATGTCCTGTCAAATATGTTATTATTAGCAATGTAATGCTCACTACAATTATTGGACCGCCCACAAGTCCATCCAGTCCATCCGTCAGATTCACAGCATTTGAAGACCCAATAATTACTGAATGCTATGAATACAAAAAGAAAATAAAATTAGCGTTATATATAAATAAGATTTTTTATCAACGATTGATTATTGAAAAATCAATTGTTTTATTGACAAGTCCGAATTTATAAACAAACCAGAATGTCAATGCCGTGATTATCATTTGTCCCAATATTTTTCTTTCCAGAAAGTCCATTTTATGTTTTTGTTAATTTTAAATAATCATCGTAAAATCCTATTGTTGTAAACAAAATTGTAATTACGAATAAAAATACGACAAATTTGTTTTGTAAAATTTCCAGCGACGGCAGTTGCCAGAATAAATTGCACCAATTATTAAAGTCCTCCCATTGTAGGGGTTCCCGATTTGTCAAAATGCGATTTCGACCTCCTCCTTGCAGTATCTCCATATTTTCTTTTTCCAACCAGACAATAAACGGCTTCCCAAAACCAGCATAAACAGAAATGCAATCATAAATGCTACAGAGGCCCTTAACATTATTGACTTAAAAATACGTAAAACTTTCCAGTTGTTTTGATAAATAACTCCTGTAATAAATATAGCATTGATTTTATATTGTGAATCCTTTTTATCTATACTCATGTACTCAACTTTCGAAAGTGAAATTTGTGGTACAGTAAAATTACTTTTAAAACAAATTACTCAAATTCTAATTTTTCTATAATTTTCAATATTAAAAATTTAGTATCATAATAAATTCCTCTCCTTTCCAAATTTCAAATATTATTTTTCTATAATTTCTTCCAGTTTCATTCCACGTGATGCTTTTATAGCACTTTCTTACTTTCTGAAATCTCTCGTATTCTATCTTTTATTTTTATTTTTCATCAAAATATTCAAATTCCTTATTTTTAAACTTTCATTCTCTAAATTACCATTGTCCATATTTTCTTTTTATTTTTCAAGCAAACTTTTCATTCTTTCTCCAAAAGATACAGCTTGTCAAAAATTGGTATTTTTATTGTATCAAAAAGGTCTCTATGAATTTCCAGTTCTCTTTCTCCCAGTTCCCATTATCTCTCAGAACCATAATCTTTTCAACTTATCGTTAAAAATTAGCGAAAATGTTTCAAAGCGACTTTTTCCATAGACATTGGACTTGCATTATAGGCATCGTTGATATATAGTTGTATTTCCGTTTTTCAATTATTTTGAAACCGCATTTCAGTAAGTTCTATATTTTTACAGCTTCACTGATAATCTTATCTTCCATTCTAAATTGTTTAACAGCAATCGCCATAACTAAGTTTAGTACATTATGTTCTCCCAGAACATTTGTCTTGTATTTCTTTCAACTGTACTTTGACACATTTTCCCAAAATACTTTGAAAGAAATTAGTCCCACTCATCAAAATGAATATCTCCGTAATAAAAATCAAGATGTCTTATCCTCATATTCATTATTTCTAAATTCAAAGCCTTACAATTTCAATATTTTCAGCTTTTATATTTTTCAAATATTTATCATCCCCATTGATTACAAGCGTACTTTTAATATGTGAAATAATTTCCGTTTTTGCTAAAAAACACATTTTTCCTTTCGTTTTAGAAATTCAGATGTGATTCTCCAATATTTGTAATTACATTAATATCAGGCAGGGCAATCTGCTCAAGCAAATCAATTCTCCCAAAATCGCTCATTCCCATTTCCAGAATGATAAAATCATCATCCTTTTTCGCACGTAACAAAAGTGAAGGGCAGTCCAATATGGTTATTGTAATTCCCTTCCCGTCTTTTTCACCTTTATATTTTTTGTGAAAGCAAGTGGTAAATCATGTCCTTTACTGTCGTTTTCCCGTTACTCCCGTAATTCCAATTACTATATCTAAGTTTTTCGCATTCTCTAGTCAAATTTTTGTAAAAATTCAATACTATCTTTGACAAAAATGCACGTTCGGCATATTTTCACCATTTTCATCAGCCTCCAGCTGTCATAAACAGCACAAAGCTCCTTTTTCCAAACGCTTCATTAACAAAGCTGTTCCACCTCTAATAGCAACGAAAATATCATTTTTATTAAGTTCTTTTGAATTAATAGAAACATTATTTATCTTAAAATCTGATATTTTTTGCTGTTAAAAATTTTCGGAATACTTCGCTTTTATTCATAAAATTTCTCCAAATTCTTATTTAATTTAATACTTTTTATATTTATTCACATTATGAAATTATATCATTTGAAGATTATTTTTCAATATATTTTTAAATTTTTCAGAATTTATTTTAGAATAATCTGATTTTAATAATTACTATGTTATTTTTATCATTTCACCTCTATCATTTTTAACTCTGTCTTGTCTCCCCTATATCGTGATTTTGAATATTCAAAAATCTGTCCATTTTGATAAAAAGCTAATTTGCTCAACTTCCAAAATAGGACTAGTTTTTCATTTTTAAATATTTCTTTTCCAAATCTGTCGGCAAATCTGCCTTTATTACTCTATGTGCACTTTGAATACTCAAATTTAATGTATTTTCTATATACTCAGCAAATTGAATCCTTTAGCATACCCTCCTTTAATCCTTTAATTATCAATATTGGCATATAGGTGTATTCAATAACATAAGGCTCGTCGTTTAAATAGCGAACTCTTTCGATATAATAGACAAAATCATTTCTTTCTATTTTTAGCTTTTGGGCTATTTCGGCTGAAGCTGGGATAACTTTGAACTTTATAACATCAGATGTAAACCTCTTTTTATTTCCATGAGTTGCCTTTAAATCCGCATAAACTGCTTTTTCTCATGGCGATTTCTATTGCTTCATCATCTCTCATATCCTTTACAAAATGTTCCAGAGCCTCTTCTTTTGATTATCAGCCCTTCTGAAACCAGTAAATCCATGGCTTTTTTACGGTAATCCTGCTTGCCATGTATTTTTCACACTTTTCCTTTTCATTCGAAGTTTTTCATTTGGGATATAATCTCCATTTATTATTTTTATCTCTTAATTCCTGAGCAATTTTTCTATATTTTAACACTATTTCCATCTCCTTAAATAATTTTCATTATAAAATATTTATACTTCAAATCAAAGTATTATAAAATTAATAAATCAAGATAGAGAAAAATGGACTATCCAAATAACATAGCCCATAATTTTTAATAACTATTTTTCCTCTTTTAGTCCATTTTCTTTTTCTTCTTCATACTGTTTTTGAGAATACAGTATAACGGTATCCATCGCTACCATCACAATGAGATCCTATTATTTGTATTACTCCTCCTCGTAATGGAATTTGTTGCAAGTGTTCCACTTATTCCAAAGAGGCATAGTCCATGGTGATCTCGTCCGTTGTTCTCAGCATTATTCCAATTTTTGTTGCAAAATAGGCAATTGGATTATTGTTGAGCTCCCAGTATCCATGGTATTGCAGTATTGGATCTAATATGTACAGGAAGTCCAAATAATGTAGGTTCGGATATATTGAATATTCACTAGTATAAATCCTAAACTCTACTTCCCTTTGCTGTTTTATTCTGCTCTACAATAAAAATCGCTGTTAATGCTGACAATGCTCCCCATCGAACCGATACTTGCAAAACATCTCATAAACTGCTTTTGTTGTCAATATGAGGCAATGTGACTGTCACCATTATACGCATTCAAAGTTTTTCAAGTGAAGCCACATTCAGATTGTGTCCCATTATCGGATTTACCACAAGATGTCCATGCACTCAAGAGAACCAGAAGAACTGTAGCCAATGTTGCGGCTACTATTGCTAGCAGAAGGAGGTTCTGACCAGCAAGTGGTTTTTGTAAAAATTCATACACAAAAGTATGTATTGATTCAAATTTAGTATGTTTAAAAAGATATTTGATTATCGCACATAGCACTTAAAAGTCAAAAATCCCGGAATAATTGCTGAAAATGATTTTGATCACCAGGTGGAACATCTTTAGGCATTTTTATAGTCAAATTCTTATTTAACAAAAACCCACAAATAGTTTGTGGAAGATAATCGATACATTGCATACAAACAGCCATGGAAGCTCCAACCAATGAAGTTGGAATAACTCCTGTCATCAGTTCCCATTTCAAGTTTTACTGAAAAAGGTGTTACTATAAAAATGCTACAAGTGCACACAGCCCAGAATGTATCGCATCCGCGTTCTCTTCGGATTCATACTAGTACAGATATAGCAATCCCTATGCTTGCAAATATCGACATGAGCAGCATCGAGGCTTTCTATCGAGATGTCCCATCAATGCTCCAAGTCCTTCCCTAGCCTTTTCGCTAAACCCAGGAAAGTTTGTTGCAACAAGCAAAAATTGAGACCAAACATTGTAGCGGAAATGAAAGCATAAAAACATCCTAGACTAAGCAAATCAAATATTTTTCCCAATAATTCCCCGCAAAACTCATTAATTTTTCAGATAATTTTTCTTTAAAGTTCTTTCCATTTTCACCTCAAATATAATTTCTATTTTTGTTATTTTCAAAATCGTAGCAAATTTATATAAAAGACTTTTAAAGCTCAAAACTCAGGAGTTATAGATATTTTACTTAAATTTAAATATCCCAGCCATCAATTTTCAGTTAGTTTCAAGAAACTTTCTTTATCCAGTATCCTGATTTTTATCGTGTTGTGTTGGCAAATCTACAGAGATAAATCCATATCATATCTGCTTGAGGCATTTGTCCGGGACCGGCAGTCTATTAGTGTCCAAGTGTGTAGCTAAAGCAGTTTGATCCTTCTGACTATTGCTCTATGAAGATGTCAGATGTTCCCTAAAAATCTATTCTATAGTCATCTTCAATTATCCCCTGTTCATTCTTAAATTTTTCTTCTCCTTTCAACACCCATTCCATTTTCTGAAATAAACATTTTTATATTTTTATAAAGTTATCCTGAATATTTTTGAGCAATATCATAAATCTGCCGGATATATTTCCCATCCTCTGTAAATATTCATTCTTTTCACTATCATCATAATTTTCAAAATATTTATCAGGCAGCCAGCCATTTTTAGAAAATATCAAATTCTGTTTCTCTAGCCTTTATTCTTCTAGGCTGATAATAATTCACTCCCAAGAAAGTCAACTGTATTTTTCTGAAAACAATTTTTGTCACTCTTCTGTGCTTTCACAAAACTCCATCTTTTTCAGTATTTCTATCAACTTAATTTGGGAAAATTTACCATAAATCGCGGGACTAAAAATGAATTGGTAGCATATCTGATATTTTGGCAGCTTTATGTCCTCTTCATTTCACTTCTTGAATACGATGGCGTTAAATTCAAAATTACTCCTATTTCTCCATCTCCAGCAGCTCTGTTTTTCTAAGATTCTTCAATTACACCTTTGCCAAAAGCAGAGTGCCGTATTATACAAACCTGCATAGCTCCCATCACAATAAGTGGATAATAAATTATTCATATATACTATGCTTCCCACAGGGGTACTTAAAGCTCATCAGTCCAGTGTTCCACCTTATCCCCCAAACAGCTCAAATGCTTTTTCCTGGCATATTTACAAACAATTCAACCACGTAGCTTTGATTCCCAGCCACCATATTTTTCCTGCAATTCTATTGGCATATCAAAATGGAACAAGTTCTTTACAAGTATCCATTTTTCTCAAATTCCTCTATAACCTCTGTATAAAATCTCACTCCATCCTCATCAACCCAGTTTCAAAAATTCTTTATGAGACGTGTCCATTGAATCGATGTTCTTAGTGAATTAGCCCGTATTTTCCTTATACAATTTTATATCTTCACAGCTATCATTTGAAGCTTCATCTGGTCTACCATCAAAATACGTTCTATCTGTATCAAACCAGTAATCAAATATGTTTCTGTTCTTTTTACTATCGTCTCCACTTCACTCTGCGGTCCTGAAAGTAGCCGATCCCCACCAAAAATTATCTGGAAATTTCAATTTTGCCATACACTATCCTCCATCTATCTAATTATCCATACTTTATCTTTCTTTATTTTCAATATTATTATATTTTTCATTTTTCAATAAAAAGTCAAGTCTTTTATAAAGATATGTCTTTTGATTAAAAATTAAAAATAGTTTACAAATCTTTCATCAATATTCAAATAACTTCTTATACTAATCCCCGTTTTAAAAATGGAATAAATTTTTATAATAGGGTTTGTTCAATAACAATTCATAATCATTCAACTATTTCTTATTTTCGTAGGATTTGCTTATTGCTGTAATCTTTTCATAATCTATTGCTATAAATTTTGTGCTATTTTTCAAATAGGGTTTAGTATGAAATAAAGTTATAAAACAAAAAGACTAAACTTAAATTTACTATTTCAAAGCAAGTCTTTTCCAATTCATTTAACATCTCTAGTAATCTAAAATTTTTATCAAACGTTGCTTTGCCATCCTCAAACAAATGTTTGCTTGTTATTCACGGCATATTTCTAAGACTATAAATCCAGCTCCAGTGTCCATTGTATTCAGTTCCGTCAATTTTTACATTTGGATAAGAGGAAAGTATTGCTCCCATATTTTTGAAGAACATCATAAACTCTTTTACTTGTATTTTCGTAGAAATAGTCGGATCATTTTGTGCGTGAACCATCCAAAGCGGTTTATTTCTTATTTTCATCAAAATCCTGTGCTAGTGGTTGCAACTCCGCCAGAAGTAGCCCGCTTTATCAGAGCAACCGCCGCGCTAAATGCCGCAAAATAATTTGGATATTCAATCATCATTCTAAAGGACATATCATCCATGCAAAGCTCCAAAAACATAAATTCTATTTTTATCAACATTATTTTCAGACAAACTCATCAATCACCAGCCTTTACTGAGTTGCATACCCTTTGGTATAATTATGTACCAAGTGTCATCAGCCTGCGGTGCCTGCTGCAGCGCCAAAATATCTTTGTGTTTTCATCTTCTGCAAAAGCCACTGCCCCCACGATTTGCCAATTTTTGTGAAACATTATTCCGATAATCCTTATCCGCCTCACCATTCCCATGAAACCAGATTATAAGCGGATGTTCTTTATCATCTTTATTAACAGGTTTTAAAATATTGATAGATTCACTCCGCTTTTGAGACTTCATACGCTTCTGAGACTTATCGGCTTCCTCATCAACAATTTTTCCTTGTCTATAAAAGTCCTAGCTTTATACCCTTTATCGTCTGCTCACTTTATGTTCAAATCCATCAGTACATTCGTGAAACATCCCCAGTAACATAACTCAAAGTGTTTTGCTCCAGCCACATCTTTTCCATATTTCAAATTAATAACAATATTCCCTTATCATTTTACATATTCTCAATTTCCCTCCTCAACTTCAAATGTTCCAAGAGATTTGAGTTTTCGTCAAGCACAATCCCGAGTATCTTTTGGTAAAAGTTCCTTTACAAAAACTTTGAATGTATCTTTACTTATTTTGTTTATTTTTGAATATTTTCCCTTGCCTTTACTGTATCAATTTCAATGGAAACTATATTTTTGCCCATAATCAAAATACTTTTTGCCTTTAATGATAAAATATGACTAAAAATCATATCCACCTTTCTAGAAAACTAATTGCATCATGCAATTCCTAACATACTTACAAAAAACAAACCTACAAATACCAATACTTTAGTTCTCATAGCCATCACTTCCTCTATAATATATATTTCAAATTTAATTGATAAAATTATTAAATAAAGTAAAAAAATTTAAAAAGCAATCTATTTTATTCAATTTCCTGATCTATGTAACTAGCCCCCAAAATTCATGCTTTTCTCAGCAATGCCAAATTTCACCGGATGCCCTGTGTACGAAGAAATTGAATCAAGACCTTGCTTTTCAATTCTTTCATAAATCCTGTCAGCCGCTTGCGAAAGTGTCAGCTTTTCATCCAGCACTTTATTTTTAAAATAGTCAATCATTACAGCAATGCGGTTTGTCTGGCTGTCATCCACAAGTTGCTCCAGTCCTGAAATGTCGATTAATTCTTTTCCACTACAGAATACTGTATTTCCCTTTGGCTTTTGTTTTTATCCAGTTTTTCCAGATTGCGAAACTGAGTGAAATTCGCTGATATAACTCCTTTAAATTTATCATTTGAAAATTCTCTCTTGTTTTCATCCAATTTTGCAATCTCTTTTGCTTTTTCTGTCACATCTTTTGGCACATATTCATCCATCATTATAACGTGATTTGCCATATCAAAATAATCTCCAGAGCCACCGACAATCAATATCGTAGAAACTCCAAAATTGTCATAAAGTTCCTTTTACCCTGTCAATAAACGGTGTTATCGGCTCTTTTTCCTTTACCACAAGGATTTTGCATTCTTCCGTCGAATCATAAAATTAGTAGCCGAAGTGTCCTCATCTATTAGAAAGTAAAAGTCCCATATTCAGTGCTTCTGCAACATTTGCTGCCTGCGATGCTACTTCCCTCGCATTTTCAGTCGAAAAAGCCCTTGTATCATATTTTTCGCGTGAGTTATTGATAAATCCGCTTATATTTACCTTTTCCACATTTCTTCCATCTTCGCACGTATTTTTACGCATCCGGTTTCGAAATTATAAATTCACGCCCATCTTGAGCAATGCGGTTGTAAACCCCTCTTTCCAAGTGCTGCAAGCAATGTGGATTACCGTGATAACCTCCACCCACAATTAGCGTAATTCTTTTGGAATTCCCATTCCCATATTTCTTTCCACTTGGAAGCTTTAGTGTAATCTCAAATTTTTCTGGACTTTTAAACTTAACTGCATTTTTCATAGGTTTATCCAAACTCCACTTTCACGTGGAAGCACAGAATCATTAGACCACAAACGCAACAAGCCTTTTTCCTTTCAATATTCTTGCATATTTCCTGATCCAGCACTAGAATTACCTGCTCATTTAATGCTTTTTATTCAAATTATCATAAATAATGGATTTTTCTACAATTTCAGGTAGCTGCTCAAAAATAATTTTCTGTGCGGCTTTTCCCATTATCCGTCTGCCTCTCGCAGGCATCCCATTTCAAACCTCACTTCAACTTTTATCTCCCTTTATCATAACCGAAGTTCTTTTCCAAGATTTCCTGTCCACACCTGTCAATAAAAATTCTTCCACTTCCCCCAGTTCCTGTACTATCATTACCACTTTCTGAATTTTCCTGTAAAAATTTCTCGTAGAAAATCCGAAACTGCAATATTCTTATCCTTCCGTATCCGTGCAGGCTCGCAAGGAATCCCACAATTTTCTATCCATTACAACTCTCATTTTAGAAGGTGGGCACTAGGGGATCCGACTGCACGTGATCAATCGCAGAATATGCTTTTCAAACTTATATTCCCCTTTAAGCGACTTATACGCCGAATAACTCTTTTCCATCCATTGAAAATAATATTTTCTAATTCTTTATAATTTTTCATATTTTGTAAACTCTCCTTTACTAGCCATATATCTTTCTATTCTCATTTTAACACACTTCTCTTTTATTTTCCCAATTCTTTACTCAATATAAAAATCCCACAGGTACAGTAAAAACTGTGAAGCTGAAATATGCAAAAGGTAAAATTAACACAGTTTTCTATTTAGTCTTATTAAACTAGAAATGCAAAAACACAACTAGAATAATAAATACTAAGTCCTGTTAATCATAACAGCACCTCTTTCTATAGTTTGATTGTGAAAAAGTTAAGTCCTCATAACAGTACATAACCGCTATCTTTTTACAACAGCGATTATCTAAAAATTTCATAAATTTTTCAACAATAAAACTTATTTAAAAGTTAAAATCTATATCAATATCTGTATTTATATCTCCCATTTTTCAAACCTCCTTTCTTCTAATACATTTTTAATACGTATTAAGTGTTTTTCAAGAAAATTTTTATCAGGTTTTACCCTAATAAAAACTCTGATTTCTATAGTCTTCCAAATACTCTACTACTGCTCCCACTACTGATAAGCCACCTAATAATAATCCTAACATATTAGTACCTCCATAATTTTATTTTAATTTATTCTCTCTCTAACTACAAACTAAGTATACCACGTATTAAATCCGTAGTCAATACCTTTTTAAAATCTTTTTAATTAATATTTATCCACAGTATCTGTTACAACTCCTTTTGTAATATTTACATCTTTTTAACAATCTATCTAACACATCCATCCCATCTTCTCATTCATATTCTTAAATATTTTATCAAAAATGAAGAGTTTTATTAACTCCTTCATATTCTTATGTTTTCTAAAATTAAACTCTATATCTATATTTATATTTATATCTACCATTTTTAAACCTCCTTTCTTTCAATACGTAATACGTGTTATGTGCTTTTAAAGAAAATTTTTATCAGGTTTTACCTAATAAAATTCTGATTTCTATAATTCTTCCAAATATTCCACAAACTCTTTTACAAAGCTCACTAAAACTAATCCACCTAATACTAATTTTTAACATGTGATACCTCCATAATTTATTTAATTTGTTCTTTCCTAACTTACAAAGCCTAGTATACCACGTATTCAATCCGTAGTCAATACTTTTTAAAATTTTTCAAAATATTATAAATTTTTACTTTTTATACTATTTCCGACTGAATAACAATCAGTTATGGATGGGAGGTCAAGACCCTTGTTGTAAATAGGATATAATTTCTATACAGTGTAGTGTATTAAACTCACTATCTGTACAAAAATGGCTCTAATACTAAGCCAAATTTGAGGTTCTAGAACCCTTCGTTTTTGGGTTATCTATATCTATAGAGAATTATATAAGAATGTAGCTAAGTTTTAGACCCACTTCGTTTTTGGGTTATCTATATCTAAATAATATAAAATTTATAGGAGAGCGAAAGTTTTAGACCACTTCGTTTTTGGGGTTATCTATATCTATTAAAGAGAAGAAAGGTGCTATATTGTGTTTAGACCCACTTCGTTTTTGGGGTTATCATATCCATCTTTGGATGATGCAGCTTTTTCTCTTTATGTTTTGGACCCACTTCGTTTTTGGGTTATCTATATCCCATCCGAATATTGAATGGGATATTTGTCGATATAGAACCCTCTATTTATATTTTATCACAAATTTGCCAAAAATCAATACTCTAAGATACGATTTTGCTTTTTAATATTTTTCTCCGAGCTAATTCTCCTGATAAAATTTTCATTTTATTAAATTGGTCGTCTGTGAGGTTAAAAGTTCTAACAGATGATTTTTGAGGAACTAGCATTGATAATTGTTTTTCAATAACATTTAATTTTTCTTTTGTACTTGTACTTACAATATAAACTGATTTTTTGTATCTGATAGTAGCCCTTTTTATTATCTCTTTTCTAAAAGTTGTATATTCTTTTCTTTCTTTCCCAGTTTTCATGGGAAAATCATACATCAATAAATCCTACATAATTAATACTCATAATCATCAATCCTTAGTTCTGGTATTTCAATTTTGCATTTTCATCAATAAAAATAATTTCTGATATTATCTAAAAAATAATCAATTACCTGTGATAATTCATATTTTATTTTTCCAATACACTTTTTGAGTTAATATTAATAATAGATTTTGTCTCAATTCTTTTACTTAATTCAGCTTCTTCTTTTTGATTAAAATAAACAACATAATCTACCATCGGTCTAAATATTTCAATAATATCATCTGCAAAATTATAGTTATTAAATTGTGATTTATGATGAATACCCAAACTGAGGATGAAAGCCTTTAGCAACAATTTTTGAAGAAATCAAGACTTCTTAAAAAGTGCATAACCATAATTTAAAAGCTGAATTTATGCCATCATCATTAAACCTTTTAAAATTTTTCCCAAATAGTTCCTGAAAAATACATTCTCGCCGCAATTTGGCTTCCTGATGTTCAGCTTCTTTTTCTTCGAAATATTTTTCTTCATATATTTCTAGTTTTAATACTGTACTTTTCTAATTTCTCCAAAAATTGTAATAAATTTCTTTGATTCTTAATTTTTGAATTACTATTTTTCCCAAATTTCATCTTTTTTATGTCTAGCCAATTTACTTGCTCATTTATTCTCATTGTTGCTTGAAAATGATTATACAAACCTAATGAATGAAGCACTGGTTGATGTTTTTCATTACATATTATTAACGGAATATTTTTCTCACTTAATCTTAATTGCAATATTCCTGTAATTTTACATCTACAATTTTCAATTAGTATAGCCAATATATCTTTTAACGAAATTTTATTAACGCTTATTATTTTCTACTTCAATATTCGACATAACAAGCTGATTGTTTGAAATTGATAATTTATTTGCATTTGTAATATGAACAACACTAGACATAATCCGTCTCCTTTTTATTTTTAAGATTTTTATATTCTAACATCACTTTTTATAAGTTCACATAAATCTTCAGAGTTTCTTGTTGTTACTAATCCATTATTTTTTTAAAATGTTTTTATTTTTCCGATTTTACATCTACACTTTCTATTTTTACTATTACTTTCATGAGATATTTTCAAATTCTAGAATAAATCCATATTCTTTAAAAATATCCTTTTACAGATTTCATAACCGCATTTTTAGCTTTTCTATCATATTTTAACAATCTCTCAATTCTTCAAGTATTTCTAAAATAGATTTTTGTTGCATCAGGAATATAATTAAAAGTGAGCTATATAATTTCTTATTATCAAACTTCCTTCTTTTCTTCCGATCTTTTTATTTATTTTTCTTTGTTCAGCTCTTTTTACCTTCTTCTTTTTCAATCAAAAAGTCAACATATTTAAAAACTATTGCACCACTTTTTATACTTTTTCATTTTTATTTCTATCAAAATTAAATATTTCATCAATATACTTATCTTCAGGATATTCTCCTTTTAATTTAAATTGTAAATCTCTTTTCCCAAAGCGAGTATATCCTGCAAGTCTGTGTAATATTCTAAATAACAAACTCTGCAATAAATTCAAATCATTAAATTCAATCTTATTTTTAATTGAGTATAATTTTGTATATTTTCAATAAGCTTTTTATAATCATTAAAATCTTTTTATTTTCAGTTCTTAAAATTAAAATTTGGTTTTTGATTATATTTTTATGAATACGTTTCTTGAATTTTATAAAAATCATTTCTTTTTAATTCATTTTGTAAATTTTTCATATTTTTTATTTCTTCTTTTTGTAATTTTCAAAATCAGCTTTAGTCACAATTTTTCAAGTAAATCTAAAAATACCATATTTTTTTAATATTGTAAAAAGATCTATGTTTTTATAACATTTTCTCCATCAGCAAATATTTCACTAAAATTATTTAATTGATTTGTATATTTTTATTGAAGTTTCAGTTTTTAAAAATTTTCCTATATCTTCAGGCTTCTACATTAAAATTAGTTCTCACTTTTATTATTGTCCAAACTTACCAAATTGACTATGTTTTAATTCTTCTGAATAAATTTTCATTTTTATTCATGCTCTCATATTTTTCAAGATTTCCTCTTAAATTAGTCAATTCTCTATGATCAATAAGTTTTAAAGTAAATAGAAAATACTCATTCTATCACTATAGTTTATTTTATTTATTTTAATTTTTATATATTCATATATTTCTTCTGGCATCTCAGATAAAGTTGCTTCCATTGTTTGCCCATAATTTTTAATTTTTCATCATAAGAACTTTTCATATTTATTACTTCATCTTTTTCTAAATTCAATAAATTTAATGGTTTTTAATGAATTTGATTCTTGCAAGTAATTAATAAATCCTTTTAAAAATATCTTTTTGTACAAAAATCAACATACTTATCTTTATCTTCTTCTATTTTTCTTTATCATAATTAATTTTGTGCAAACTTTGTAATTTTTCAAGATATTCTGTTGGCGTATTTGCTTTTTAATGTTTCAAATTTTTCTAGTTTATAAAATTTTGTTTTTCGTATTTGTTCCAGCATTTTTATTTATTTTCAATAATTTCCTAAATATTTTTTCAAAATTATCATTATTATTAACAAATTTCTTTCAACAAATTCTCCATAATAAATATTTTTAATAAATAAATTTGTGAATCTCTAACTTCTTTTTCTTTTTGGAATTATAATATGTTTCCTAAATTTTAAAGCGTTTCCTGCTTTTAAATTATCTATTCTATTATATAATTTTGTAAAATGATGGAACAAAAGGAATATTCTTATTTCACAAATTTAAATTCTATATTTTTAAATATTTTTCTATTTTCCAATTTTCCCAATAATCAAAAACACCAGCACTATTTAATTGTCTAAATATTTTTAAGTTTCAACTCTCTTTTTGTCTGTTTCTTTTTCAAAAATGCTTTCTTTAATAGCCTTGAAACTTCAATATCAGAAAAAAATTAAATATATTTTCAAATTCGTATTCATATTATAATGAACTACTCTATGCCTGATACTTGTTGTGCATTAAGCATATTTACAAAAATTGTTTTAATTCATCTTCATCAGCTTTCATCAAAACTATCTCCATAAAACATTTTTACATTTTTCTTTTTATGTCGTAATTCCTCAAAACTTTTTATCTACAACTTTTTCAAAAATACTTTTACTTGTGATGTCTTCTTTTGCTTTTTAATACATTACTTTCATTTTTCTTTCCTCTTCTGTTAAACCTTCTTCTATTTCATAAAAATCGTCATCAGTAACTCCAAGAATATTTCTTAGTGAAAAAATATCAAATGATGAAACACCTATAATACTTCTTAAAAAGGCTTCCTGTCTGTCTATTTCTCATATTAATATCGCTCGTTGCTATATCTCCGTTTTCCATATGATAATTATATTTCCCACAATTTCTAACATAATTATTTAATTTATTTTTCAGTTTATTTACAATTAATTTTTAGTTTACCATATTCAAAAATATTTTTATTCTTTTTCTATTACTTCATAAATCTTTTTATTTTATAAACATTTTCCTTTTAATAAATTATTTACTTCTATTTCTACAGAAATAACAAAAATACAAATTTTTATATTTTCATCATCTAATTCTTCGTTCTCTAAAAATATTTATAAAAATCTGTGATTTTGTTAAATTCTTTTAATCTAAATTTTCTATATTTTCTAAAAATTTCAACAAAATTTTCTCTCTCTCATCTGATCTTTTTATCTGATTATATAAAATTGATATTCCATCCTCATCTTTTTAGAAAATTCACTTTCTCAATTATTTCATTTTGATAAAATTCTCATACAATTGATTTTTAAAATGTGTTTTAAAACTTCTTCTATCTTTGAATATAATTCTTTTATATTTTCTTCAGTATATAATTTTTTTCAAACGCTTCTCTTATGTTTTTCTTCAAATTTTTTGAGATTTTCAGATTTTTATAATATTCATAAATACAGCTTCTTTTATTTTTCACCTTTCACATTACTATATTTATCATCTCCTATCTTGATAGAGTCTTTTTATAATTAGACTTATTTATTTTCAATGATTTTTCTATTGCTTTTATTTTTTTGCTTCTTTCTTAACAAAGTCTTCTCCAAATACTTTTTCAACTTTTCTGAATCAAAAAGTTATAATTTCTTCTTTCTCAGTTTCCTTTATTTTTAATTCTAGTATTTCTTTTTAATACATCAAAGATTTCTTGTTGGTTTTTCTTACTTTTTACATCATAATAATCTATTTCTTGATTAATATCCTTAAATTTTTGTCTTTTTAGTATATATTTTTCATCTTCTTTTTCTTAAAATTATTTCTGAAAAATATTTTTTTAAATTAGTTCTTCTAATTTTAGTTTCTTTCTCTGCATCTTTATCTTTATTTTTACATTTTTCAGGATTTTTATATAATTATCTAATTTTAATTCCTTTAGTTTCTTTTAGTCTTTCTTTTTATTTCATTTTATATTTTTTATTATTTTCTAAATTTTACAAGTTTTCCTTCATCTTCAAATTTTTTATAGAGATAAACCATCAATTTTAGTTACTTTCATATTTTACCCCTTTCTAAAATTTATATTAAATATACTCAAATAATTAAAAATTGAAAAATATACAATATTAAAATTATTCAGTATTTCTAAAAACTTTATTAATTAACATAAAATTATGAATCAAATTAAGACACTACTCAATTCCCAATTCTTTTTTTAATGCTTTTTGTAATAATTGTGAAAAAAATTAATTTTTTCTCTTGAGCTACTATATCTAACAAGCTGGTATATTTACAGTTTTCTTTTTCAATACATTTTTGTTACTTTAGCCGCTTCATAAACAGGATCTACTGAAATCACTTGAATAAACTGATTTTCTTTCAAGCTTTATATCTTCTAATTTTGCTGGCTCTGGAAATTCTTTTTCATATCTAACAAATCTGCTAAATACAACGCTAAACTTTCTCTAATCGCTGTGCCCTACTTTCTCTAAGTCTTCAGAATATGTTGCATAATAATTTATATTTCCATCTTCTAATCTATCAAAATCTACAAGTCCAATATAGTACACTCCATCTTCTTTTTATTTCTACTGCTGGATACATCACATCTCTTTTTAACATTTTTACTCCTTATCTGTATTAAATACGTATTTTGTTTTTGTGAGATTAGTCTAAGACTAAAAATTTTACAAAGATAAGAAGTATGAGACAAAGGGATTAAATTTAATCCTGATTGTCTTTCAATACTTCTCAAAGTTCTAACGGAATATCTTTTTGGATAAGGTACTGTTACTAAATTCCCATTGTGGCAGTCTATATTGTCTGTAGCTTCCTCGTGTTCTTACTAGTTCTCCACCGATTTTTCGATTATTTTACAAACATTTTTAGCGCTCATCGCTAAACCTCCTAAATTTATTTACGTTGAATAACGTAAAAACCTCTTCATTATGTAAATTATATTTGAGGTTTTTCTCTCATATAAAATAATCAATCAGTGATTTCCCTTATCACATTATTAGTATACTACATTTTTGGACGTGGTCAATACCCTTTTTAAACATTTTGATTAAAATATAATTAGAAAATAGTCAGGCAAGGATTGATAATGTTTCAAAAGTTAAGTAACCTGTATTTTCTACAATTTTGGGTGATTGTGATGCAGAATTGAAATAGTAGTTAGAGCATAACATTATAGAAAAATTGTAGCATTTAGTAATTTTAGAATTTCGCTTAAAAATTTTCTTTCGCTTCTTTCAGATCATCACTCCCTTTTATTTAAATTCTTTTTCTTAGTGGATCCCCATTCTCCCTATCTACCATATCTTTTCATTTTTAACACTCATATGTATCACCTCTAGCTTTTTATCATTTCATGATGGATAAAAGCTATCATTTCATTGAAGATTTCTAGATTAGCTGCACTATTTTTCAAATTCTGAATATCTTATTAAGAAATGAAGCACGTTGCCAAATTCTTCTTAAACTTCCTGAAAATTAAATTTCAATCCCAATCTATCGCCTGTTGAGGTATATTCCCTAAATTTATAAATTAATGGTTTCCATTTCTGAGTATCAATGTGAGAATCATCCTTATTATTTTTCATCAACAAAAATTCCCTGTCTTTCACAGGTTACTATGTCAAACCAGTCTTTTTAGGACATCTGTAACTTTTGCCTCTGTGATTGGACACTCCTTTATTCTCACAGAATTTACTACACCAGCTAGTTCAGTAAATCCTGCAATCTTAAACTTATCTTCACAATATGTATATCAAGATTTTGCTTTACTTCTACAGTATTTCTGTATCACCTGTAAATTTTTCAATCTTTTCACACTTTCGTACAGATTTTCATCTGGAACATTAAAAGTTACGTCCGATCCAGCTTCAATATTCTTAAATCCTTTGTTTCAAATCCTATTCCCACAACTATTGTTTTCCCAGTACAAATGAAGATGATAACAGAGTTACATTGCTTTTTGCCTGTTTCTTTATCCTTTGTAGTCATCAGTATACTGCAAATCCATAATAAAACCCATTTTTCTCTAATTTCTGAAACATAATTACCACTCCTCAGTATCTGTAAAATTTTATGTATCTCTTTTTAGTAATTATACTCCCCAAATCTTTTTCTCAATTTGTAAATAAATATTTTATCATTCTGTTATTTCAATTAAATTCCGCTCACAATCTTGGACAACGCTCTCATAATACCCATCTCCAGTTGTTTCTAGGGTCCGCTTAAACATCTAAATCCATCATTTACAAGTCTTTTTGTCAATTTATCGACATTCTCTTTGTTTCCCAACACTAAAAAGCAAGATGGATAAAGCCTTCATTCATTATTTTTATCGTTTTCTTTCCGAAAGTTCAGGACGTGACATTGTTTCAAGCCTTACTTCACTGTCTGGAAAAACTTAAGAAATAAGTCTGTAATCAGTATGATTATGATATTTATCATTTTGCCCTTGCTTCAAAATATTTCTCATAAAAATTCCTTGTTTTTCCAAATCTTACATAGATTGCTACATGATTTATTTTCATAATTAATCCTTTCAATATTTTTATTTCAATCCTTCCAACTCTTTTTCAATTTGACTTTTCCATCAACTAAATCCTTTTCATGAGGTTTTCAATTCTTGTCATAAACATATTCAAGTAAGGTCCAAATAAACCATGCTAATTATCGCTCCTTCACAGACTCCATTCTAAATTTCTATTTTAAACATAGCCTTATTAGCAGCCCCAAAATTAATAAATGTACAGATAAAACAAATAATTCAAAATTTATCCTGTTTCCTCTCTGTCAAGCCAACTTATAAGTAATGCTAAAGTCAAAGTGTAAACAGTACGTTATTTGATTATGGGCCGATAAGTACTATGACTGGAACAAGTCAAGCTATATCACCATACTAATTTCTCCTTTTACATTTTTATCTGCAATTCTGAGTAAGTTTCTCAGTTTCATTTTAGTTCACACACAGCAAAGTTCGCTATTTTAAAAAGTCCCTTACTCACTAATCAATAAATAATTTCAAATGCTAATCCAAAATCTTTCCCCATTGCTTGCGATAACTGCACTCACCAGTCAAATGATTTTTCTTGCTTCTTCGATGTTCCATTTCCGTCGTTATCTCTATCTACATAGATAAATCCGTAACGTTTTTCATTTCTCCAGTTCCTGCACTTACCAGAGTCGATAGGTCCCCAAAGTTGTATATCCCAGAGTTCTACCTCCATCAGTTCAACTGCCTGTCCATTGCCCTTTATATGATCTCTTAAATACTCTATTCTAGTCATCTTCCACGTATCCATCTGTCATCCGGAACATCCACAGGCTCAAAGCCATTTTCCCCAGCAAACAGCGGTGGTATCTGTCGTAAATTTCATTTGTGTGTGGTTCTAAATCCTAACGGATCTAATCATCCCCAGTCTGTCACTTCATGTACGGATTTCTCACGTGTTTTCAGTCAGTTTTCCTTCTCCAGGTCTATCAGGCTTCCGGCAGAAATGCTGCGAGGTTGTATAATATGATACTTTACAAAATCAATTACAGAAAAATAAAAGTAAAGGAAGAATTAGTATGAGGGTAGATTGACGTTGATCCC
>BNJU01003152.1_pt1 | contig 43188 bp, 62 predicted proteins | sample 8539281 | NCBI WGS metagenome assembly BNJU01 (sample SAMD00202456, study PRJDB9452) | human saliva metagenome | isolation source: human saliva | place: Japan
GAACATCCGCCCTGTAAACAAAAAAACGATATTCATATAGGAGAAATCATGAACAAAACTACATTCATGGCTAAACCAGGCCAAGTAGAACGCAAATGGTACGTTGTTGACGCAACTGATGTACCTCTTGGACGCCTTTCAGCAGTTGTTGCTAGCGTACTTCGCGGAAAAAACAAACCAACATTCACACCACACACTGATACAGGTGACTTCGTAATCGTTATCAATGCTGAAAAAGTTAAATTGACTGGTAAAAAAGCAACTGATAAGATTTACTACACTCACTCAAACCACCCAGGTGGATTGAAACAAATCTCTGCTGGTGAACTTCGTTCTAAAAATGCAGTACGTTTGATCGAAAAATCAGTTAAAGGTATGCTTCCACACAATACTCTTGGTCGCGCTCAAGGTATGAAATTGAAAGTATTCGTTGGAGCTGAGCACACTCACGCTGCACAACAACCAGAAGTTCTTGATATTTCAGGACTTATCTAAGGAAAGGAACAATAAAGTATGTCACAAGCACAATATGCAGGTACTGGACGTCGTAAAAACGCTGTTGCACGCGTTCGCCTTGTTCCAGGAACTGGTAAAATCACTGTTAACAAAAAAGATGTTGAAGAGTACATCCCACACGCTGACCTTCGTCTTGTTATCAACCAACCATTCGCAGTTACTTCAACTGTAGGTTCATACGACGTTTTCGTTAACGTTGTAGGTGGTGGATACGCTGGTCAATCAGGAGCTATCCGTCACGGTATCGCTCGTGCCCTTCTTCAAGTAGACCCAGACTTCCGCGATTCATTGAAACGCGCAGGACTTCTTACACGTGACTCACGTAAAGTTGAACGTAAGAAACCAGGCTTGAAAAAAAGCTCGTAAAGCATCACAATTTAGTAAACGTTAAAAACTTATTTAAACTTATTGAAAGCATTTCGTATCAAAAATACAGGATGCTTTTTCTGTTCACCCAAATTTTTTTGTAACTAGGTGATACTTGAAATTAATACAAATTTGGTTGTTTTTTGATAAATCTAAGCAACACTAAATGATGAAGTGAAAGGGATGAATCTTTGATAGTATTCATTTATTGTGAAATATGATATATTTATTAATTAGATGGATGAATACTTCTAGAGTTAAATATAGCATAATAGGGACAGACTTTTTGGTTTATTTTTTTGTTTGTAGTCGGATTATGAAAAGAATATCAATATTATGCGATAAGATAGAATGTTACAAAAAAAGAAAGGGATGCAATCCGATGAAGAAAAGACAGATTAATTGTATTGACAGATGCTGTTCTAGCAATTATTATGACCATCTTGATTTTAGAGTTAGAAAAAAACCAACAACACCAAGTCTTGAAGCTTTTTTTGGGATTTACGGCAAAAATTTCTTTGCTTGTTTTCTTTCCTTTTTCTGGTTGGGATCGTTATGGATGGCACTAAACACATTATGGGAAAAAGGTTGAGAAAAATTTCCTCAGAAATTATTTGGTGGAATTTGTTTCTACTCTTGGAGCGGCAGGAGTTCTCTTTGGAGAATTTCATGCCATCCAAGATACCAGTCTGAATGATGTGGTGGACCGGATCTATATAAATGTCAAGGATTTACCGTTTCAGTCCTTGGGAGCTTTAGCTAATATCCTGTCTGATGTTAAGAAGGGACTGATTCAAGACAGTCATATCTGGTCTTTCTTCCAGTCATTTTTCAAACAATATCAGTTGATAATCAGCTTAAATCAGATCTATCAGTTTGTCTATCTTTCTCTGATGGAGATCATGTCCTATCTTCACTTTGATTATTGGAAAAAACGGCTCGGTCAGGAGCTAGTATGAATAAGGAGAACAAATGAGACGTTTAAAAATGTTATGGCATATTATACAGGTTACGGGTTTTACTCGGTTTGCTCTGAGTTTTGTGACCTTTGTTTTTGGGTCAGGAGGCGTGCTTTTCCTAGTTGAACCTGCTATCACAAATTACGGAGACGGTCTTTGGTATGCTTTTGTGACTTCGACGACTGTCGGCTACGGGGATCTCCTAGCTGTGACCTTGATTGGAAGGATTACCAGTGTCTTCTTGACGATTTATGGGCTCATATTTTTTGGCTGTTTATCAGCTGTTATTATTAATTATTATACCGATTTAAATAAGGAAAGAGGAGAGGACAAATGACTGCCAATTATTCAACACGGGAATACCGTGAGAAATTATACGATGACCTTCATGTTCGATTGAGAGATACAGCGATTTTTGATGTGTGCAATTTTTATTGCCTCTATCGGTCTAAATATGAATTCAACAGCTGTTATTATTGGAGCCATGTTAATTTCACCTCTCATGACACCGATTGTTGGACTGGGATTCGGTTTAGCTATTTTTGATACGCGTTTAATCAAGCAATCTCTAGAGGTTTTATTGACTCAAGTGTTGGTCAGTTTGCTTGTCTCGACTCTGTATTTCTGGATTTCTCCCTTGTCTTATGCAAGTAGCGAGTTGATCGCACTGAACCTCTCCAACCATTTGGGATGTTCTCATTGCTATTGCTGGTGGGATTGCTGGTGTGATCGGTTCAAGGAAAAAAAGAAGCAAAACAATATCGTGCCAGGAGTAGCCATTGCTACAGCTTTGATGCCGCCTATCTGTACTGCTGGCTATGGTTTAGCTAATGGGAATGTACGATTTTTTTATTGGGGGCTCTCTATCTTTTCTTGATCAACTGTGTCTTTATCATGCTAGCCAACATTGTTGGAACAAGAATTTTGATGAGAAAAATCTCCTTTAACTTCATTTAAAGAGCTGAGCATTAAAATGAGAATTGGCTTGATTTCTTTGATTGTATTGTTGATTCTTCCAGCTAGCTATTCGGCAGTTACTCTGACAATAGAACAAGCGCGCAAAGAAGGATCAAACAGTTTGTAGGAAAAGAGTTCGCCAATTATACGGTTATTAATCAAGTCTACAAGTCAAGTAACAATGAATTGGTCTTGACGGTTGTTGGAGATCCGATTTCAGAAGAAGAATTAGAAACACTCCACCAAAAAAACAAGCCTCTTACGGTATTCAATCTGTTCAATTGAAAGTGAATCAAGTTCAGAACTCGCCAACATTAGATAGTGAAGCGACCAAGGAATTTTATGAAAACATTGACAAGTATATTGATCAAAAACTCTCTGAAAAAAAGATTCACAAAACGATCTCGTAAAAAGAAAAATGAAGCAGACAAGGATTGAGGACAATGAACTGAATCGGTTTTTTTACGCCGTGTTTTTTTCTTGTATCTTCCTCTTTCTTACTTATAGCAGGTTGTTTTTTTGCTTGAATAAGAAATAAATTAGAAGTTCTATCATCTAAGAAAAAAATGATGAAAAAAAATCATTTAACTAATGGTGTGAACGTTTAGTGTTTATCAGCTCCATTCTCTGTAATTTTTGGGGGTAAAATCCACACCATTTAGATAAAAATTAGTTGAATTTGATTGGAAAAAAACGCTTTTTATAAAAGCGGAGAAAAAGTCTTGATATTACGCTGTTTTTTTAGTCCAACTGAAATTCATACTTTCCAAACCAGGCTTGAAAAAGGCCCGTAAAGCATCACAATTTAGTAAACGTTAATTCGTTACTGGACAGCAGAATACAAACGAAAACACTTTGCATCTTGCAAGGTGTTTTTTTCTATGAGAACTGGCGGTGCGCAATTAGGATAGCTCTAGCGACTTTAGTCGCATAGAGATATGCTATGCACAGTTGCCTCAAGAAAACAATGCTTCTTGGTCCACCCTGTTAGACAAGCTTCAAAACCAAGGAATCCAACAGATTTCTCTTGTAGTTACAGATGGCTTTAAGGGGCTTGAGCAGATTATCAGTCAGGCTCACCCATTAGCTAAACAACAATGTTGCTTAATTCATATTAGTCGAAATCTAGCTAGTAAAAGTGAAACGAGCAGATAGAGCGGTTATTCTGGGGCAATTTATAATGATTTATCGTGCTGAAAATTTAGAAATGGCAGGACAAGCTTTTAGAGGACTTTCTCGCCGAATGGAAACCAAAGTATAGGAAAGTCATGGAAAGTCTGGAGAAGACGGATAATCTTTTAACTTTTTATCAGTTTCCCTACCAGATTTGGCACAGCATGTATTCGACAAACCTCATTGAGTCTCTTAACAAAGAAATCAAACATCAAACGAAAAAGAAGGTTCTTTTTTTCCTAATGAGGAGGCTCTGGAACGTTACTTAGTTACGTTGTTTGAAGATTATAATTTCAAGCAAAGTCAACGAATCCATAAAGGGTTTGGTCAATGTTCTGATACACTTGAAAAGCTTATTTAATTAACACTCCGTAACTCTACTTAAGTGTTTACACATAATTATTGACAGTATCAAAAAAATAAAGTATATTGTTTTCATCATAATATAATTAAATATCAGTATAGAGAATTTTATCTATATATCAGATATCAGCAATTGCTTTTTGCTGTCATTTTTCGCTACAATAGTTACAAGGAGGAAATAAACATGTTAAAAGAAGTATTAAACGTCGCAAAAAGTTGCGAAAAAAATCATCTCTTCTTAGGAGGGGTAGCATTTGGGACGCTTGGCTTGAAAGTCTTAGCAAGTAAAGAAGCTAAGAAAGGCTATTCTAAGGCCTTGGCTAAAGCTTACAAATTGAAAGATGGACTGGATGCATCTGTTTCTGTTGTAAAACAACACGGTGATGATGTTTTTACAAGACGCTAAATATTTATACGAACAGGAAAAGAAAGAAGAACAATTAGATAGCCTGACAGGTGAATAATATGTCTTTTAAAAGTGCTACACAGAGGATATCAACATATCCGATTATCGTCCTCGTTTTCACTGACCTTGGATATTCAAGATTATCTTCGTTCCTTGGCTAAAGATGAAAAAGGGATCGACTCTATTCAGTTTTATATGGATCAGCAGCACTTTACTCTACGTATGAAAGAAGGCTTCTCTGTATTAGAAAATGCAGAGGCCTTTTTAAAAAAAATTGACAAGGGAAAGTTTCGGACTTGATGACTCTTCCCATTCGTAGAGAAGAGTGCTTATTCAATTGTATCGGGTGCAGCGATTAAGCGTTTGCTGTTTCGAAGTTTTTGTACCCTACCCTATTCGTTATATTTGGACTTGTTATCAGGCTTTGGGTTATGTCAAAGAAGCCTATCAAACTTTAGCGCGCAAGGAACTAACCATGGAGGTCTTGGACTGTTCGGCCATTTTGTTGTCCTTGTTTATGAACCAATCCAAGACAGCTAGCAACATCATGTTTATGCTTGATTTGGGTAATCATCTGGATCAGTGGTCTTTAAAAAAACAGCAACAGATTTGGAACAAAGCCTTCTTGCTAAAAGAAAGTGATGTTTTTCTTAGTGCGGGGAGACATGGTCATCAGCATCAAGAGTTCTGATGTTCAAGTAGGTGATGTATTAGTTGTCTCCCAAGGTAATGAAATCTTGTTTGACGGCCAAGTGGTTTCAGGATTAGGCATGGTCAATGAGAGTTCCTTGACTGGAGAGAGCTTCCCTGTTGAAAAAGAAAGAGGAGATTCTGTATGTGCGAATACTGTTTTTGGAAACAGGAGAGTTAAGAATTCGTGTGACTGATAATCAGATAAACAGTCGTATTTTTTTCAACTCATCAATCTGATGAAAAAAATCTGAAGAGAGTAAGAAGACAAAACAACGTCATTTTTATTAGGATGGCAGACAAGGTTGTAAAATATAACTTCTTAGGTGCTGGTTTGACTTATCTGTTAACAGGTTCGTTTTCAAAAAGCCATTTCCTTTTTTTATTGGTGGATTTTTTTCATGTGCTCTAAAAAAATATCCACACCTGTAGCCTACCTTACGGCCATAAAGGAAGGTCTAAATCGAGAAATGGTTATTAAAGATGGTGATGTATTAGAAAAAAATATCTGGAAGTGGATACTTTCTTGTTTGATAAAACGGGTACCATCACGACGAGTTATCCTTTGGTTGAAAAGGTTCTTCCTTTCGGAGATTATACTGAGAAAGATATTTTTAAGAATAAGTGCATGTTTGGAGGAACATATCTATCATCCTATTGCCAATGCAATTGTTAAACAAGCTGAAATTGAAGGCATTGAACACGAAGAAATGCATGGCAAGCTTCAGTATGTTGCAAAGCAAAAGGGATTAAATCGCAAATTGATGGTCAATCGGTTGTCATTGGAAATTATGTACTAATGCAAGACGAACAGGTAAGAATTAGTTCTGAGCAGCTGGCCTTGATTGAGCAATATAAGACTCATTACAATTTATTGTTTTTTTGGCTTATAAGAAAAGAATTAATTGGGATGTTTTTGTATCCACACTCCCTTGAGAAGCGAGGCGAAAGTTGCATTGAAAAAAAGCTAAAGCGCCAAGGGAAAAAAACTGATTCTGGCAACTGGTGATACGTTGGCTAGAACAGAAGAGTTGGTTAAAGATCTGCCATTTGACAACGTTTATACTGATTTAAAAACCAGATGGTAAGTTTCAGTTGGTTCAGGAATTACAGAAAGCTGGCCGAACTATTTTTGATGGTTGGAGACGGGTTAAACGACTCTGCTGCCTTGACGCTTGCAGATATTGGGGTTGTGATGAATGAAAGTGCTGATATTTCTAAGCAGATGAGTGATATTTTTATTATTAGATAATCGTTTAGATTTCTTCGAGGAATTGAATTCTTTATCTGAATCGTTGCAGAAATTAATTCAAAAGAAATATTCAAGAAACAGTTGTAATAAATGGAAGTTTAATTGGATTTGGGTTGTTAAATTGGTTAAGCCCATCTAATCTTTCGATATTGCACAATCTGACTACTTTAAGAATCGTCCTTCGTAGTCTTTCTATTAAAAAGTAGGTAAGAGACCGAGAAGCTGAGGTTATAAAAAAACTAAAAAGGAGTTGTCTCATTTGAGAATAACGGCTCTTTGTCAACTGTAGTGGGTTGGTGGAAAAATTATACCCTGGAGAGGACCAAATTGGTTCTCTCCTTTTAAATATTGAAAAACCATTGGCAGTGGACATACTTTTAAGACTATATATTTCTGAAACTAGTTTCACAATACAAATATTGACATGCAATTATTAATTGGTGGATTTTAAGTTGACATCTACAAAGGTTAATGTTAGAATACATTCAAAAATATATTTGAATGAGGTGTTTTATGATTCAAAATATTGTTACTTCAATAATCCTGTATTCTGGGACAGCCGTAGACTTACTTATTATCCTAATGTTATTTTTTTGCCAAAAGAAAAAAAGCAGAAAGGACATCATTAACATCTATTTAGGACAATTTCTAGGCTCTGTTAGTCTAATATTGCTAAGTTTACTTTTTGCATTTGTCTTAAATTATATTCCTAGTAAAGAGATTTTTAGGTTTACTCGGTTTGATTCCAATTTTCCTAGGCCTCAAAGTTTTTGCTTTTAGGAGATTCTGATGGAGAAGCTATTGCAAAAGATGGTTTGCGAAAAGACAATAAAAAAACCTGATTTTTTTCTAGTCGCTATGATTACTTTTTGCAAGTTGTGGCGCTGACAATATTGGTGTCTTTGTCCCATATTTTACCACCTTAAATTTAGCGAATTTGATAGTTACTTTACTTACTTTTTCTAGTCATGATTTATCTCTTGGTTTTTTTCTGCCCAAAAAAATTAGCACAAGTCCCTTCTGTTGGAGAAACTTTGGAAAAAAATATAGCAGATGGTTTATTGCCGTTGTCTATTTAGGATTGGGGATGTATATCCTGATTGAAAACAACAGCTTTGACATGCTATGGGCTGTGTTAGGCTAGGAGAAAAAATTATGAAAAAAGATAGTATCTGTCAAGTGGATGTTATAAATCAACAAAATGTTACAACCGCAACGAACTACCTTGAAAAGGAAAAAAAGTCCAAAAAAATCACTTCGCATTTTATCAAAATTTACCGATAATAAACAGATAAATATCATCTTTTATCTCCTTGCCGTCGAAGAACTCTGTGTCTGTGATATAGCCTGTTTACTAAATCTCAGTATGGCATCTGCCTCCCACCATCTTCGTAAACTAGCCAATCAAAACATCTTGGACACTAGAAGAGAGGGAAAATTATATATTATTTTTATAAAAGATGAGGAAATTAGAGATTTTTTTAATCAACTAGGATAACAACTGTTTTTACTACTTTTTCCATGATTATAGGGGATTATATATGAAATTTTTTTGATGAAAATTACTCACAAGAAATAATATATAGAACTATTTAAATATCTTCAGGATAGAAAAAGAAATTGTCCAGGCACGAAGAAACTGTATATTTGTTGCTAAACTGTACATCATCTTTATGATGCAGTAATTCATATTTCTCAATTACATAAGCTCCGAAAACAAAAAGTGATAACCCTTTGATAACCTCTCGATTTTCAAAAGGATTATATATGTAAAGATTGAGGATTCATCTCTTAAAATTACTTGATTTTTAGTGATAATTTACCATAAATATCATGATGTAGAAAAAACCAGGTCTTAAGAAAGCTCGTAAAGCATCACAATTTAGTAAACGTTAATTCGAAAGAATTACTATACTTACAAAGAGCACCTTTCGGGGTGTTCTTTTTTATGCTTCCATACTAAATTGGTGCAATTGACACAGTTGTTGCGACTTTAGTCGCTTACAAATGTGGCTGCAATCTGACAAAGTCAGTTGCCTCAAAACGTTAATCAATACGATACTATCAACGTTCACAAGCACTTCATGATTCACACTATGAGGTGTTTTTGATGATTTTTAGCACAATTCACACTATTGTTTCTTTGCATCCAACTCAAATTCTTCTGGTCAAATTATTAACAAATCTTCAAGAAGAGTAATTGGTGAAATAGGCTGTTTGAGGCTTTTATGCTATACTAGTTTTAATGACAATCTTCTATTTCTAATGCAACAAAAGATCCGTAATTTGTTTTTAATTAAGGAGTTTTGGATTGTAAGAGGGAGATGATATATCTGAAGGAGCATCAATATGAAAAAACGTGCCTTGATTTTACTGGTTTTGTCCATTGTAGTATTTGGAGGAGGCGCATGGCTAGCACAGGAAACAAATCTATTTCTAAGCCCGCGAGCTAAGCAGTTGGCTTATCTGAAGGAGCATGAAGAGGAGATGGCGAACTTTATAAAGTCTAGAAATCCTAAAGTCGAAAGTGTTCAGTTTGATTGGGATAGTATGAAGGTTGGTCAGGTAGGAAATGGAACTCCTCAAGGTGGGGGTTATATGATGACAGTGAACGGTAGAATCAATAACAATAAGGATACTCAATTTACATTAGGGTTTCCGCTAAAACATAATTTAAATGAAACCCCTGAGAAACTTGTTATTATTCAAATGCAGCCAATAAGAATTTTGAAAGGAAATTTATGGGATCTTTATGAGTAATAGTAACTTAAAAAAACCTTTGATAATTTTTTTACTCAAATTTAACACCATTCATTCCCAATTGACTTACAATACTTGCTAAAAAGTATTTTTTTACATTCATGATATAATATACCTAGATTCCGCTATATAGGAGGAAAGAGATGAAAAAACGTACTTTACTTTGGCTGATTTTAGCCCTTGTAGTATTCGGAGGAGGCGCATGGATGGCACAGGAAACAAATCTATTCGGAGGAGTATTTCTTAGCCCGCAAGCCAAGCAGTTGGCTTATTTAAAGGAGCATGAAGAGGAGATTAAGGATTTTGTAAAATCTCAAAATCCAAAGATAGAATCTGTTCAGATGGATTGGAATAGTTTAACTGTTGAACAGATAGGGAATGGAACTCCACAAGGTGGAGGTTATAATCTATCAGTGAAGGGTTCTTTTAATTATATAAAGGATTCTGATTTTACAGTAGATTTTCCGCTAGAAAATGAGAATGCTATTCCTTCAATAGATTTAATTGGAATGCTAAATCCACCTAGTGTATTAAAAAATGGAGGATGGGACAAATTTGAGTAATAGTAATTTAAAAACATTTGATAATTTCTATGCAGATTTAGCACAGTCTGCTTATAATGGTCGTCCAAATGCTTTTCCACGCTATAATAATGCTGTAAACTGGAAATTAATTGATTATTCTCAGCATAAAAATTATGCTGGTGAAATCACCCCTGGAGGTAAACATCTACCCCATAATGGTAGAGTCTACTTGCAGCCGGATCCTGATTTGCGAGATACTTATAAAGTTACATCGATACCAGTTCCTGATGCGAATGGGATGAGGCAGGATATTCGTCACAAACGGTATCAAAAAGGACTCTTAACTGATGATGAAGCTGGTTTCAGTGCCTACTACTTAACGGATACGCCAACCTTGACTAATGATACCAAGAAAACCTATATGACTATCCGCGGCAGTGATGCCATCAGTAAAGAAATTGGAACGACTGGATTGACAACGACGCTAAGTTCGCTCTCAACCATATCCATACGCCGCAAGCCAAGTTAGCGACAGTAGGAATGAAAACGAAGATTGCAGAGATGCGCGAAAAAGCTCCGCAAGCTACGATGGACATCACAGGTCACTCCCTAGGGACCATTGTCTCTGCACAAGGAGTAGCTGGCCTCACCGATGAGGAACTTGAGAAAATCGGCAAAGTCGTTCTCTTTGACGGTCCAGACACGACAAAGAGCTTAAAGAAAATGGGACTCAGCGATGAGAAAATCAAAAAGATTAGCGAAAAAATCGAGTACTATGTCAATCCTTTTGATGTCGTGGGGATGCTTAATCGTGAGCATACCATTACCAAATTACCTGGGAATCTATAATGAACAACTATACTTATTAAAAGTATTTTTTTTTTACATTCATGGTATAATATACTTAGATTCCGCTATATAGGAGGAAAGAGATGAAAAAACGTACTTTGGTTTGGCTAGTTATAGCCCTTGTAGTATTTGGAGGAGGCGCATGGATGGCACAGGAAACAAATCTATTTGGAGGAATAACTCTGAGCCCACGGGCTAAGCAGTTAGCTTATCTGAAGGAGCATGAAGAAGATATGGCTGATTTTGTCAAGTCTTTAAGTCCTAAAGTTGAAAGTGTTCAGTTTGATTGGGATAGTATGAAGGTTGGTCAAGTAGGAAATGGAACTCCACAAGGTGGAGGTTATAATCTATCAGTGAAGGGTTCTTTTAATCATATAAAGGATTCTGACTTTACAATAGATTTTCGATTAAAAAATAAAAATGATGTGCCTTCAATAGATAGGATTGGTATGTATAGTCAGCCTAGAGTGTTAAAAAATGGAGGTTGGGACAAGTATGACGAATAGTAATTTAAAAACCTTTGATAATTTTTACTCAAATTTAACACCATTCATTCCCAATTGACTTACAATACTTGCTAAAAGTATTTTTTTTTTACATTCATGATATAATATACTTAGATTCCACTATATAGGAGGAAAGAGATGAAAAAACGTACTTTACTTTGGCTAGTTATAGCCCTTGTAGTATTTGGAGGAGGCGCATGGATGGCACAGAAAACAAATCTATTTGGAGGAATAACTCTGAGCCCACGGGCTAAGCAGTTGGCTTATCTGAAGGAGCATGAAGAGGAGATGGCGAACTTTATAAAGTCTAGAAATCCTAAAGTCGAAAGTGTCCAATTTGATTGGGATAGTATGAAAGTAGAAAATATAGGAAATGGTACCCCTCAAGGTGGGGGATATATTATAACATTGGATGGAAAAATAAATAACAATGAAGATACTGAATTTACAATTGGTTTCCCTATAGAATATAATAGCAATAGTATTCCCAATATTAAGAAAATTTCTGAAATGCAACCGATAAGAGTTTTGAAAGGCAACGTATGGGAGATTTATGACTAACAGTAATTTAAAAACCTTTGATAATTTTTATGCGGATTTAGCGCAATCGGCTTATATTGGTCGTCCCAATAATTTTCCACCTAAAAATAATTCAATAGAAGCAAGAGTGTTTGACTATTCAAAAGAAATAATTTATAACGAAGAAATCACCCCTGGAGGTAAACATCTTCCCCATAATGGTAGAGTCTACTTGCAACCAGATCCTGAGTTGCGAGATACTTATAAAGTCACATCGACACCAGTTCCTGATGCGAATGGGATGAGGCAGGATGTTCATCACAAACGTTATCAAAAAGGACTCTTAACTGATGATGAAGCTGGTTTCAGTGCCTACTACTTAACGGATACGCCTACCTTGACTAATGATACTACGAAAACCTATATGGCTATCCGCGGAAGTGATGCCATCAGTAAAGAAAATTGGAACGACTGGGTTGACAACGATGCGAAGTTCGCTCTCAACCACATCCATACACCGCAAGCTAAGTTAGCGACGGCAGGTATGAAAGCTAAAATCGCAGAGATGCGCGAAAAAGCTCCGCAAGCTACGATGGACATCACAGGTCATTCCCTAGGAACCATTGTCTCTGCGCAAGGGGTAGCTGGCCTCACTGATGAAGAACTGGAGAAAATCGGAAAAGTGGTCCTCTTTGATGGCCCAGACACGACAAAGAGCTTAAAGAAAATGGGCCTCAGTGATGAGAAAATCCAAAAGATTAGCGAAAAGATAGAGTATTATGTCAATCCTTTTGATATCGTGGGTATGCTCAATCGTGAGCATACCATCACTAAATTACCTGGGGACTCCGATGAACCACTTAAGAAACCCGTCGGTAAAGTCAATGTCCTTGTCCCCCTTCATTATACCCAAATTACTGATCCGGAAAGCTCCCATGACTTTGGTGTTTTCCAATCGGATGGAAAGGGAAATTTATTGACTGCGTCTGAGGATTTTCACCCAGAATTGCTCAGGGCAGGTGAAAAGCTAGCTCGATTGATTGCGACATCTTTGGATTCTCTCAGGGCTTTAGGAGTCGATGAAAATGTAGCAGCTAATATTTTAAATTCCATTATGAGAGGTGAGTTTAAAATAAAGGCAGCTATTGGTTATGGCGTTTACGAGAATTTTACAACTGAATATAGTAAGATTGTCGAAGAAGCTCGTCAGGAATCTATAAAGTGGGATCGTGAAGCTATTCCTCGTTATCAGGAACAACTGAGAAATGGTAATCTTACAGGAGAAAAGAGAATTTTGGTCCGAGCTCAGTTGCTTCAGACAGCAGCCCAGTTGGCAAATTTTGACATGGAAGATAAAGTTAAATCTGTGAAAACTTTACTTTCAGATGCTAAGGAAGATATTCAAAACATGATAAAAGAAACGAGACAGACAGCGTTTGACATGGTTGGATATTTGTCAAGTTCAGAAGTTACAAATCTACTTTCTGGTTTTGACACAACAAGCTTTTGGGATGAAGGCCTTGCAAGTGACACGAAGACAGCAGCAACATCCTTCCTGACACAAATCGAGCAACTGGGGGAAAGCTTGGTTAAAGCTAGTGGTTCCTTTGAGACCATAGATACAGATAGTGCTGAAGATTTTAATAATCTATTGGCGGATGTAAAACAAACATGGAGGGGAAAAAATGTTAGTCCTAACGGATGAGGATACCTTAATTACAAGAGAGCAACTCGATAGAGGCTTCAAAGAAAGAATGAAGGAACAAGAACGCCAAGCAGTCAGAGCCTTGGTAACTGCAAAAGAGTTGTCAATCCTTGCTAAAGGAACTGAGTTAACTAAAAAGTTGCAGGAAGCAGCCGCAGATATGCAAGAGTATGCTTCTAAGACCTATGTAAACAATATTAAGGGAGGATTTGAGGGCAAGGCCGCTGATGCTGCTGAAACTTACTTGACCCAGACCATGCAAACCCCTACTTTACAGAGTCCGATCAAAAGCTAGGAGAAAACTGGTCATGGATAAAAAGGAACTTCAGAAACTAGAGGATGAGCATAATCGTAAATTACGAGACTTAGAACGCTTGGAGATGGATTTGGATGATGATTTCCACAAGTTTAGCAGGGAGACGGATCATCTCCTAGAGGCGCTTTCCTATGCATGTAGAGATAGTAGTTTTGCTGAAATTCAACCATATATCTTTGAGATAGAGAACAATTTGGATAACTATCATCAACTTTACAAGAGTCGTATAGAGAATGTGCTGGAAGCTCGCCATCAAGAGAATAAAAACTTTCATAGAAAGTTAGAAGAAAAGAACGTTTGACAAATATACCTTATAAAAGAAGGATGATATGAATTTGTTATAGTTTGTTATTATAGATAAAAAAAGAAGTAATTATACAAGAAAAAGCAGATAATTTAATCCTTCTTACTAGTTTTTAGATGGAAATAGCTCTTATTTTTTTATAAATAGAATAAAAAAATGAATTTTTAAACTTGCAATTGAGGCAAATTATTGATATAATGAGGGAGTAAATTAATATAAAGGAGTTTCACATGGCTTTTAATTCAATTAACAACAGAAGAATTGCGCACCTCTGCTCAAAAGTACACTCAAGGTTCTGAGGAAGTAAGACAAGTACTTCGCACATTGACTCAAGAGCAAAATACTATCCGAGACAACTGGAAAGGTGCTGCTTTTGAGAGCTTTGATCGCCAATTCACAGAATTGTCTCCAAAAATTGAGGAGTTTGCAACTTTGCTTGATGAGATCAATGCACAGTTGAACAAGGTTGCTGAAATTGTTGAACAAAACGACCAAGATCTTGCATCACAAATTTAATTTGTTATATAATTGGCTTTAGGAGGGCGAGAGCCTTCCTATTTTTTATGATGGAGAAGATTTAAAGTAATATGAGGAAGAATAGAATTTTTAAATATATAGGAAGTAGTCTGTTGGCATTAGGATTGCTTGCATTGATTATTTTTTTGAATCTATCTGTTCAAAAAAATACAACGATTAGCAATGAAAATAATGCAAAGGCTAATCAGCAGACAAAATTAAATGTAGCTATCGTAAATGAAGATAAGCCTGTCTACGTAGATACAAAAGAATACAATCTAGGTGCTAGTTATGTAAAAAATATCGAGCGTGATAATTCACAAAATTGGTCTGTTGTCCCTCGTGGAGCAGCTGATTCTGGGTTAGAAAGTGGGAAATACCAACTCGTTTTAACAATTCCTAGTGACTTTTCTGAAAAAATACTCGATATTAACAGCATCAATGTTGATAAGACAACCATCAATTATAAGGTGAATGCGCAAGGAAATTTGCAGGTAGAAAATGATGCAAATAAACTAGCAAAAGACATTGTTGCTGATTTGAATGGTCAGTTAGTGGACATGTATATGGCTAGTATTTTGAACAATCTTTACACTGCACAAAAGAATGTCCAAGCTAGTTCACAGATACAAGCGACCAATATCGGAAACTATCGTACGAACTTATATGGGACAGCTATCAACACTAAAAATCTTTTCCCAACTCTCTATACTATGTCTAGTTCATCAGTTGACGCCAACACTGCTTTAAAGACAGGTTTGGAGGGCTACTCACAGATTTTTGGTCGTTTTGATGTTTCGCAGATTGCCTATGGTGAGAAGTTTGGAACTCTGCTTAAGAATAGAGTAGATGAGAAGAAAAATCATGCGGATGTTATCACTGGGCTCATCTCTCAGAGTCGGGAAGACGTTCAGGAACAAATTAAAACTTATAAGGAATTAATTAAAGCTCAAGGTAGTCTGACTTCTAATATAGACGGAACAGCAGCATCCTCTGATGGTACGTCATCTGAAGTTGTACCTTCCTATAAAACAGTCGCAGAAAACATCAGCACAGAGATTGCTAGCTTACAGAATAATCTAACAGACGAAAGAACCAAGTTTGAAAATCATAAAAAGGATATTCATAACTTTATTGATGAGAAATTAGCTACTTACTATGGAACAAGTGAGAAGAGCAACATCACTCTTGATCAATTTTTGAATAAAGCTGCAAACAAGGACCTAGAGAAGGCTGAAGAATCTCTCAAAGAGCAGTTGGCTTCTGCAATCTCAGAATTACCAAAAGAAAACTTTAGTGGAAAAGAATTTAATGGTTTTGGTATGACACCGATCACAATTCCTTCTGTAGACTATACTGAATTAAAAACAATCAAAGAGCCTAGTGACGAAATCAATTCGACTGATTTGAAGAATTTGGAAGATCTGGCAATCACGAGTACGAGTGCTGTTGGACGAACAGGAACAAAGGCTAAGGTATCATGGAAAGCTGAATCAGGAGTGACAGTTCACTCAGTCACTTATGATGGTACACCAGTTGAGTTTGGTCAAGAAATTGATTTAAAGACGGGTGGGACTTTTAAAGTAGCCTATAGTGTTGCAGAGGCAGCTCCGACTCCAACTACAGGTTCAACCGGGACTCCAAGCCCAGCTCCAAAAGCAGAGCTAAAATCAATTAATATTTCCTTGAATGATGTTCAAGCAGCTAGTGCTCCAGTAGATGTGTTACGTGTTCAGCAAGCTGCAGTGTCTTATGGACAAAAGGTTCAGAAAATAGCTTCTGACTACCAAAAGGTACAAGCACTCACACAAGCATATAATACTGTCAAAGAGTTAAAAAATAGTAATGTGTCTAAAGCATTGTCAGATATTTGGTTTGAAGCTATTAGTTCAAATCTGAAGAAATATGAAGACAGCTTAACTACACCTGCTAGCGATACAGAAACTGATGGTACTAAAGGAAAAGTAGATAAAGCCTTGTCAGAACTGACTACTCTCAAGCCTGTTCTAGAACAAAATGTGAAGGATGTTTTGGCTACCAACCAAGAATTGACTACCAAAATCAAGGGACAGTTAGAGTTGTACGACCAGTTGGAAAAGAAACTAGATGATTTGGTTGAGAAGCAAAGGGGAGGCAATGCTACTTTTGAAGAGACTAATAATCAATTGGCTACCCTAAATTCGGATTATGCAGCTCTCTTGTCAGAAACTACGGGTGTGAAGGAATCTTCTCAAAGTAATGTCAAAGCTGCAGAGTCTGTGAATGAGACTTTAGGTAATTTCAATCGTGAATTGTCAAACGCTCAAACAAGTACTGAAAAGTTGTCACAAGATGCTGACTCCTTGATGACGCAGTTTAACGAAGAATTGACTAATAATGGAAACTTTGTAGAATCCTTTGTGAAGGTTCTGAATAATGCCTATCAAAATGGGGTACCAAACGAAGTATTGTTGAACTTCTTATCCAATCCTGTTACCCAAAATGCTACTTCAGTAAAAGCTACTGTCAATGTTTACCGTCCATTTACATGGATTTTACTATTGGAGATTGTTAGCCTCTTTACAGCCTATCTGTTTGCAACTCAAAACGTTATTCGCAAAGTCAAAGATAAGTTCAAACTTGATAAGTTACATGATACAGACTTGATGACGGTAACCATCCTATCTGCTTTAAGTCTCGTTGTCGGATTGGTAGTTGGTGTTGTATCAAGTGTTCAGCTACAGGTTGGTCGTGAGTATCAACCATCTTGGGTTCTATTAATTGTTTTAGCCGCATTTGTACTGATTCAAGGACAATATCTATTGCTTAAACATTTCCGAGTGATTGGTATGGGTCTCGCTTCTTTATGATGATTAGCTTTGTCTACCTATCAAATGCTATTGGGACAACAGCAAGTCTAACTGGTTTCCCAGCATTTATCAAAAATCTCAATGCGTTATCGATATTAGAAGGTTTGCTCTCAGGATACTTTGATGGACATCCAGCAGCAATTATCGCTTTTGTTGCAACGATTGTTGTCATAGCTGTTTTACTTGTTATAAATGTTTTTATCAGAGAAAGTAGTTTGTGGTTTCAAACAAGCCAAGCTGAGAAAGAATAGAAATTAGAAATATGAAGAAAATCATTCTTTTCCTTCTTACCTTAGTAACATGTGCAGCAGTCTCTGGGGCTGCTGCAGATGATTTGAAGGATAACAGTCTGCAGATTGATGATTCCCGACTTGAAAAGAAAGAGGGATTGAAATTTGGTCTACAGTCTGAACAAACCAAGGAGCTTTTTAATGAAGCAACTCAAAAGAGGTTGCAGGACATGCAACAGCATCAAGAGGAACAGTTGATCACAGAAAGGGGCCAACTGTTTTCTGCTATACAGAGACCAGTGAAAAAATCTTCTGAAGAACAGTTGTTTCAGCCCAATGCTCAAAAAACAATCAAGTTCCAAACAAATATAGGCCATGTAGAAAAAGGTGGTCTGAATGACTTTCTTCCAGAGATATTCTATGTGGTGTTGATTTTCTTGCTTTTTGGAGCAACGGCAGTAATGAGTTATCGTGTGATGGTAGAAGGGATGGACTAATTTTACAACTAGTCTGTCTAAATAACTTAGAAAAGGATAAACCAGACATAGGAGGCGTGAAAAAGGTGGAGCAACATATCAATATTACCCTACGTTTGAGAGAAAGAGATGTGGATATTCGCATTCCACGGCGAATTGAAGTGCGCCGGCTGGTGCGAGAAGTGGATACGATTTTTAATCCAGGTATCAAGCGAAAAAAATATCAATTAAGAATTGTCAATAAAGGTTTGTTGATTGATGAAGGGAAACATCTGTCTGATTATCCTATGACGACAGGAGATTTAGTAGAAATTGAGGAGATATAGGTGGCTGAAGAAAAATTTGAATTTGGTGGACAGTCGTTTGTCTATGAAAAAAATGAAACAAACTGGGAATTAAAACTCAAACGTTCAGATGTTGCGAGTCAAGATTTACGGGAACTCTTACTATTGGATTTGCATCATCCATTCTTTTTGGAGCAATCGATGGTGTCTGATGAGGATAGTGTCACCTTCTCCTATCAAGTCGAAGCTCATGGACTGACTTATGAGGAAATAAAGGAACGTACCATTTCGGAAAGAATCCGTTTGGCCCTAAACGTTTTTCGTCTAGAGGGCGCCTTGGAGTTACCTGTGACTTTCCTTTTGCACCCAGTAAATCTCTTTATTACCAAGGATGCTCAGGCTAAGATTGCTTATCGTGGAATTCCTGGTCTGATGGTTCCTCAATCCATATCCTCAGAAGATTTTTTACGCCAGGCTAAATGTTTTACAGTAACACTATTTAGCGATTTGGATTTCATGGATCTTTATAATGGTTCCTTGGAATTAGAGACCTTGCCCGACTTCTTAAATGACCTATGTCAGGCAGATGATATAGAGGCTGCAGTAGCTGTTTTGGAGAAGTACTACACGGAGAAGGCTGCGAAAGAACGGGCAGATTTGGTCTTGGTTCCAAGTAGACGCCATCGTGTCTTTAAACTGGCAACGATTTGGTTAACAGCCAGCGTTGTCTTGTTGATCGTTCCACTGATCTATCTGATTTTTGTGCAAAATCCTTTCAAAGAAAAGATGTTGCAGGCAGATACTGCCTTTATTAAAGTTGATTATAGTGGTGTTATTACAGAATTAGAGAGAATTGATCCAGCTAGCTTACCGAATACGCAAAAGTATGAGTTGGCTTACTCTTATATTCAGGGGTTGGAATTTTCTTCTGAACAAAAGAAAGTCATCTTGAACAACGTAACACTCAAGTCAGATGAGCTTTATTTGACTTACTGGATCCAGGTTGGGCGCAATCGCTTGAAGAGGCTCTTGATATTGCCAAACGGATTAACGACAGTGACTTGATTCTCTATGCTTTGACTCAGGAAATCAAGCAGGTTCGAGAAGATGGCAACTTGTCAGGGAAAGACCGTGAAAGTAAGTTGAATACTTTGGAAAGCGAGTATAAGAAATACTGGGATAGTCGAAGTGAGCTACTAACGAGTGAATCAAGCTCCAATGCTTCTACAACTCCTAACCCTCAAGACAAGGCTTCTGAAAGCAAACCGTCATCTGAGAAGAAACCTGTTCCAAGTAGCTCCTCTAGCAATTAAAGTAGACCAAGGAGAGAAATTATGAAAAAACAAATCATTTTCTACAGCCAAGGTCTACGTTATGAAGTAGAACTGAGTGCAGATAAGACGGTCTTGATCGGGGCGACTGAAAAGGCCCAAGTCTACCTTTCTCAACAGGAAAGACCGATTCAGCTCAAGGTCGATGGTGACGAGGTCTTTTATCAGTACGACGATGAAGCAGGACTCTTGAAAGATGGTCTGTGTTTGGGTGAGGTCGTCTTTTATCTCCGAGAAGGGGAGCCAAGGGTTTATGACCTTTTGGATTTATCAGAGTTTCAGATTGGCTCTCAAAGAGGTGCATTGATCACACTAGATGGAGATGTTGAACTCTTACTCCAAAAATCCCAAAATCAATGGAAGCTAACTCGACTAAAAGGCGCATTTTATCGAAACAATCATCTGGAACAAATGGACCAGCAATTGATTGGTTTTGGAGATGAGTTGAGTCTAGGGGCGGTGACGATCAAGTTCTATCCTGATGAAGTATGGGTCCAGGGTCCTGCCCAAGTTGGGCCACAACTGACTCTGAGAGAACCATCTCGATATGGTTTTTATGAAGATTATCCAGATTATCATCGTTCTCCACGGATCATCTATCGTGGCAGCGAAGATAAAATCTTGATCAATCCCCCAGGCCAGGAACCGGTTAAACCGAGCGATGAACTGTTAAAGCTGATCGTTCCTCCTCTGATGATGGTCGGAGTAACCGTCTTAATCACCTTAATTCAACCTCGAGGGATCTATATCCTTGCGACAGTAGGGATGTCCATAACCACAATGATTTTTTCTATCCGTGGTTTCATAAAAAATCGTAAAAAGTACAAGGCTGATAAGAAGGAACGGGTCGATCTCTATCGTCTTTACCTGAAAGATAAGGTCAAGGAATTGACTCGTCTGGAACGAGAACAAAAAGAAGGGATGCACTATCATTTTCCAACGATTTTAGAATTGACGGACTTGGTTGAGAGTTACAATCACCGGATCTACGAAAAGACTCCCTTGCATTTTGACTTTTTATACTATCGTTTGGGACTCGGGAAAATGCCGACTAGCTATGACTTGAAATACGGTCAACAGGAGCGTAGTGGTAAGAAGGATGCTCTAGAAGAAGAGGGTTACGCTCTCTATAGTCGTCACAAAAAGATCCCAGATATGCCAATCCCGGCAAACCTCAGCCATGGACCAGTGGGTTATATTGGACCTAGAAATCTCGTTCTAGAACAACTGCAACTTTTGGTGATGCAGCTAGCGACTTTCCATTCTTATCATGATGTGCAGTTTATTACGATCCTGCCTGAAGAGGAAAAAGAGCAATGGTCTTGGATGCGTTGGCTCCCTCATGCCAAACTGCAAGAACTCAATGTCCGCGGTTTTGTCTACAATCAACGAACACGGGACCAAGTTCTGAATAGTTTGAACCAAATCTTGAAACTACGCCGTAGTCAAAAGGAAGAAGCATCCCACAAGGAGAGCACCCTCTTCCATCCTCATTACGTGGTTTTAGTGACCGATGAGAAGCTGATTTTGGATCATATCATCATGGAGTTCTTTACTGAAGATCCAACGGAATTAGGCTGTTCTCTCATCTTTGTAGAGGATGTCATGAGTTCCTTGTCTGAGAACATTCAGACAGTGATCAATATCAAGGACCGTAATACAGGTCAACTGGTCATGGAAGAAGGAGTCTTGAAAGAGACGGACTTCCGTTTGGATCATTTCCCAGCAGATTATGACAAGGAGCGGATCGCCCGTACCTTGGCTCCGCTCAATCACCTCCAAAACCTGAAGAGTTCGATCCCAGATTCTGTGACCTTTATGGAAATGTATGGGGCGGAGACCTTTGAGGATTTGCAGGTATCGAACCGTTGGAAAAAGAACGCACCTTACAAGAGTTTGGCTGTACCAATTGGTCTGCGTGGTCAGGATGACCTGGTTCAGCTCAATCTGCATGAAAAAGCCCATGGACCTCATGGATTGATCGCAGGGACGACTGGTTCAGGGAAGTCAGAAACCATCCAATCCTATATCCTATCCCTCGCTGTTAACTTCCACCCTCATGATGTGGCTTTCTTGCTGATCGACTACAAGGGTGGTGGGATGGCCAATCTCTTTAAAAACCTTCCCCATCTCTTGGGAACCATTACCAACTTGGATGGTGCCCAATCTATGCGGGCCTTGGCTTCGATTAATGCGGAGATCCATCGTCGTGAACGACTCTTTGGAGAGTTTGAAGTCAACCATATCAATCAATACCAGAAGAAATTTAAAAACGGAGAAGCTACAGAACCGCTCCCTCACCTCTCCTTATCTCAGATGAGTTCGCAGAGCTCAAGGTTAACCAGCCCGACTTTATCAAGGAGCTGGTATCCATCGCTCGGGTCGGACGTTCCCTCGGGGTCCACTTGATCCTAGCTACTCAGAAGCCATCTGGTGTGGTGGATGACCAGATCTGGTCTAACTCACGCTTCAAGATCGCACTTAAGGTGGCGGACCGTTCGGACTCAAATGAAATGCTTCATACACCGGACGCAGCCGAGATTACTCAGACAGGACGTGCCTATCTACAGGTCGGGAATAACGAAGTCTATGAGCTCTTCCAGTCAGCCTGGTCAGGGGCAGATTACCAGCCGGACAAGGACGATATGGGGATCGAGGACCATACTATCTACCTGATCAATGAATTGGGCCAATATGAGATCTTGAATGAAGACCTATCAGGCTTAGAAGATGTGGATGAGATCAAGGAAGTTCCGACAGAGTTGGATGCGATAGTGCACCATATCCAGCTCTTGTGTGAAGAACAAGAAATTCCTCCAGTACCACAGCCATGGTTGCCGCCGCTCAAAGAGCGAATCACACTAGACGAACTGGAAGAAGTGCAACCGACAGTAGCCTGGGGACAAGAGAAACCACTCTCTGTCCTCTTGGGAATGGCAGATATCCCGCAGGCTCAGAAGCAGGAAGCTGTCTCTATCAATCTCTCCAAGGATGGTCATATCCTCCTCTACGGAAGTCCGGGTACAGGAAAGACGACCTTCCTTCAGACAGCTGGTATGGACTTGGCTCGCAAATTCAGTCCCAAGGCCCTTACCATGTACTTGATGGACTTTGGTACCAATGGTTTGGCTCCATTGTCCAAGCTTCCACAGGTGGCGGATACCATGCTTTTGGACCAAACGGAGAAGATCTCTAAGTTTGTACGAATCATGGAGAGAGAACTCAACCGTCGTAAGAAACTCCTTGCGGACTATGGAGTTGGGACCTTGGACCTCTATCGTCAGGCCAGTGGTCAGGAAGAACCGGCAATTGTCATCCTCTTAGATAGCTATGAAGCCTTCAAGGAAGAAGCCTATGAGGCGGAACTCTTCAAGCTCTTGGTGCGTATCTCTCGTGAAGGTCTCAGTATCGGGGTTCACCTCTTGATGACAGCCGGACGTCAGACTAACCTTCGTGCTCAACTCTACTCAAACTTCAAGCACCAGTTGAGCCTACCACAAAATGAGGCAGGTGAAGTGCGGGCCATCGTGGGCTCTACACCACTCGCTATGACTATGGAAGACATCAAGGGACGGGCTCTTATGAAGCGTGAAGAGGTGGATGTCATCCAGCTGGCTCTCCCAGTTTATGGAGCCAATGATACTCAAGTCCTCAACAACCTGCGCCAAGCAGTCGCTTCCCTCCAAGAAGCCTGGACCGGACAGCGCCCAAGTGCCATTCCGATGGTGCCAGAGGAGTTGACGGAGAAAGACTTCTATAGCCGAGCCAGCGTTCAAACTGCCTATGAACACAGCCTTGTGCCTCTAGGACTTGACTTGGAGACAGTTGAACCTGTTACGTGGAACCTGGCTAAAGGCAATCTTCTCTACCTAACAGATAAAGAAGAACAGATGACGGCCTTGGTGAAACACATTGCCAAAAGGGAAACAGAAGGTCATCGTCTTGGCACCGAAGTATCATAGCCTACCTGAAATGGAAGGTGTGACGATTCTTGCAAGTCCAGAGGAATATCAGGCAGGACTTGAGACAATAGAAGCTAATGTCAAAGAACGGATAGAAAAACGTAAGAATAAGCACGAAGCCACTATTATTCTATTTAATCAAGTGGAATTAATGGAAGAGTTAAGTATAGATGACCAAACTTCTTTACATTATGTTCTTGAGAAAGGACTACGAGCAGGTTATGCTTTTAATTTCGATGAGTAATAGTCAATTGTATAAACAGATTGATCCAGTTTCTAAGGTAATTAAAGGTTTCAAACAATCTATCGTCTCAATGAGATTGGTAGACCAGAATATTATCACAGTCACAAATAGGCCTATACGTGAGTCATTGTTGGAAGAACAAGAACATTACTATGTGGCAGATGGATTGGCAAGTAAGATGAAAAGTATTAATGGTATAAGGAGGAAAAATGGGAAAAGCAGAATTACAAGTTCAATTAAATGAATTATCATCTAAATTCACAACAGTGACCGCAAACATTTCGGAGTTAGAGAGTGTAAAGAGTAGTCTTTCAGGTGTTTCTACAGAAATTACATATGATTTAACGGATTATGATACAATTAAAACTATGTATAATTTATCGGGGAAACCCTATGAGCAGGAGACAACAAATGAGGAAAAACTGCTAAAAGATGCGTCTACAAAATTTGAGGGACACAAAACGGATATCCTATCGAAATTAAGTGCCAAAATTGATGAGTTGAAATCAGAGGCGGAGGGGCTCCGATTTGGAATGAATGCTCTTAGTTATGAGATTGCAAATACAAAGGAGGATTAATTAATGAGTGATGATATTATTAAAGTTCTTGACCTACCAGGTATAGCTGAATACAGTCAGTCTATTAATAAATTCTCAAAAAGTTTAAGCACTGCAACAAATGATACTGCTCGAACCTTTAATATCCAGATTGAAGGTTCAGAGGGTGAGGCTATCAATGCTTTTCTACAGAGTCTTAATGACCTGCAAGGTAAAATTTTTAATCAGATACCTGAAGTTTTAAAAAAATATGCAACGGTGGTCAGTGATTTTGAATCAAGTGTCAGTGGTATTGGTTTTACTAATGAAGCGTGGACTAGTGGAACAGGGAATACCTCTGTCCAAAACAAGCTAACGGGTAGTCAAAAAGAAACGTTGCAATCAGTTGCTAAAACATTGCAGTCGGCATTAGATACCGCGACAGATGCTCTGGGAGAATCGACTATCGACTTGTCAGTTATTACGAATACCACTTCGAGTAGTTTAGACGATGCATCTAAAGAACGTTTAAATACTCATACACCATTTCAGAGTGCTCATGACACTTTTAGTCAAAATTTACAGCAAGTTCTAGAATCCATTACCACTTTAAAGGGGAGTGTTGGTCAGGCACAAATTACTTTGAACCTATCTCCTAAAGCCGTGTTTAATATGCTAGCACAAGGATTACATATGAATCCTTTAGATACTATAAATAATATTGATGAGGCAAAAGCATTAGATTCGGTTTATGGGGACAATCAAGCATTAATTTCTCAAGTGAATCGAAAAAATGTCAGAGACACAGTGGTATTTTTTTAATGGTTGATGGTATGGCGACTTGGGTCAAAGATAAGAGTACAGATAAGTTACAGTCGTTCTATAATGAAATCGGGAAGATGGAATTGGCTGATAGTTCTGCTTGGTTGGATAAATTTACGACTACGGGGCAGAGTTTAGCTGTTGTCCATCAAGCTGATATGGCCTTGAAGTTTGAACAAGTAGGTCACGATTATAGTAAAATGAAGGCGGAATTTATCAAAGAGAATGCCATAAATGAAGTAATTGGTATTAATAGGGATTGTACTCTATTAAATTTGGAAAGAAAACATTCAAACCAAATGGATCAAATATTTCAGTAGCCGATCCACAGCAGATTAGTTTTGAGTTTAATTCTGATGGAAGAACTATTTTTAGAGTGATTGGACAAGCATCCGGTTATAAAGTTGAAGGATTCAAGTCCACTACTCAAGAATATAGTAGTGATTTCAAAGTAAATTCATCTGAGTTGAATAAAGAGGAAATTACACATCGTTTAGAAGAGTTAGATCAAAAGGAAAAGAAATTGTATTTGAAAACACTTCGAGATGTTGCGAGTGGAGTTGCATCGATGGCATTTTCAAAGTATGGAGCAGCTTTCAAGTTATTAAAATTAGTCGGTGCAGAGGCTCATGATGCAATTGATAGCCAAATGAGCAGTGAGGTCGCGTCAGTTGTAAAAGGTGTCGAAAACTGGAAAAAGGTCTCAACTGAAGAATTGGAACAAATAGCTAAACTGAAAAGAGAGATGGTTGGTAAAGGTGGCTGGATATTTGAAGGTGGAACACCATCTGACGGCAGTAATCAAAGAATCGTTTCTGATACGAGTTATTATCGTTTTGAAGTTTCTCAACGAATCGCGGAGATGGATAAGTACGGCACGAAATTATTTTTTTGAGAAGTATAAGACTCAAGAAGAATTTACAACGTTTGAAAATAAACTGAGAGATTCGCAGAATAAGATTGATGAAGATGTAGCTAATTATGTTTTAGGAAAAGATTCAAGCTTAAGTTTTGAAACCATGGATCGGAAGCAATTGGAACAAGTAAATAAAGCTATTGAATTAATGGATGAAATTCAGGATGATACAGAAGCTGATGATGGTGCAAAATATTTTGACTATTTGAAGGCAAAATATAATCGGAATATCAATATAAATCACTGATGAGGGAAGATAATGAAAATAATAATGAAATCAAAATTTGTTCAAGTCATGTTTCTTGCACTCACTGTCATAGGGCTATACTTTGCTTATCAGGCATATCGCAGGCATGAACTTACTCAGTTTGTCATGTGGAGTCCAAGGGCAAAAATTTCGCGTTATGAATTCATGGATGACAACAAGGCAGTAGCGATTGAGTGGGATAATGATGCGGAGTTAAAAGATGCGGAAGAGGCTAAGAAATATGATTCGCGTGTCAATGTAGAAAGAATGACGAGAGTTAATGGAGAACGCTATATCATCCAACAAAGTTATAAGTTAAAATCAGCCACGAAAAAGTATTGGATTCTAGAAGAGGATGCGGTGCCATATTTGAAAAGTAATATTCCAGAGCAGGGAGAGTACTGGTTGTTAGACGTCTATGACACGAAAGATGGGACAATCAAACAAAAGACGTATGATGTATTTCAGATGGTGAGGGAATATAATAAGGATTATATTCCAAGAAGGGTTCGCAGCGTTAATTATTTCTTGTATACGGAACAGGGGAAAACTTACTTACCAATTAGTATGGCTATTGGCCAACAGCCAGAATCAAAAACTGAAACTGGGCTTATTGATATAGAGGAAGGAAAGATAATAGCAGCTACTCCATCTGGTAGAACTTCCAAAGATCTTTATAACGATGAGAAAGGATCATACAAACCGAAGTTAGATGATATTCTTATTTCAAATAATAAATTTTTAAACGAAAAGTTTGCCTTTGTCTTATCTCTTTTTGGTTTTAAAGAACCAGTAGAAAAATCCCAATACCCGTCCTTGGCAAGCAAGTATCCAAAGGCATTTGATATATTGAGTAAAGGGTTATCATCGGAATTATATTTCCTTGGAAAAGAAGATGTTCGTTTTAAAATCTCTTTCTTAAAGCTAGTTCTTCCAGAAGGTACCAATATCTTCAAGGATATCACTATTCCAGCAGCTAGTTCGAAAGATGGACAGGAACATTTGGTTCAAAGCGAAGAAGAGTTCTTACAATATTATAAATCCAGTACGGAGGAAGAATAATGGGACAAAAACGAATACTACCAGAACATATAAAAAGCGTGAAACATAGCTTTGAGGATATGAGTAGCAGAATAGAAGAGAAGAGTTCGAGTCTTATAGATTCTTCTGCAACTACTCACTTGGCTTCTGCGACAGATGCAGTGAAAGCTTTAACTAAAGAATTAGTTCCCGTAATTGAGTCATTCGATGAATATTTGAATATGGTAGCGAGTGAGTTTGCGAGAATGGATAGGGAATTAGGCCATGTCATAGAAGGTAGCACTTTCCAACAGTATGCAAATGGTAAAAGTGATGCTGAGATGAGAAAAAAGAGATACATTAGTGAAAAGCAGAGGGAAATCTACAAACAGCAATATAGTGATTTTCCATAATTATATGAATCACCTGAATGATGTTCAGGTGGTTTTCTTTTGCTTCTCTCTTCTTTTCACGGTATCGCTCGTGTGGTATAATGGGACAAGAACATTTTTTCTAGTACCTTGAAAATTCTATATTTTTCGCTTGTTTATCTGCTCTGCTATTTACAAACAATATCCTATCCCTCGCTGTTAACTTCCACCCTCATGATGTGGCTTTCTTGCTGATTGACTATAAGGGTGGTGGGATGGCCAATCTCTTTAAAAACCTGCCTCACCTCTTGGGGACGATTACTAACTTGGATGGTGCCCAATCCATGCGAGCCTTGGCTTCGATCAATGCGGAGATCCATCGTCGTGAACGACTCTTTGGAGAGTTTGAAGTCAACCATATCAATCAATACCAGAAGAAATTTAAAAACGGAGAAGCGACAGAACCGCTCCCTCACCTCTTTCTCATCTCAGATGAGTTCGCAGAGCTCAAGGTCAACCAGCCCGACTTTATCAAGGAGCTGGTATCCATCGCTCGGGTTGGGCGTTCCCTCGGGGTCCACTTGATCCTAGCTACCCAGAAACCATCTGGTGTGGTGGATGACCAGATCTGGTCTAACTCACGCTTCAAGATCGCCCTTAAGGTGGCGGATCGTTCGGACTCAATGAAATGCTTCATACACCGGACGCAGCCGAGATTACTCAGACAGGACGTGCCTATCTACAGGTTGGGAATAACGAAGTCTATGAGCTCTTCCAGTCAGCCTGGTCAGGGGCAGATTACCAGCCGGACAAGGACGATATGGGGATCGAGGATCATACCATCTACCTGATCAATGAATTGGGGCAATATGAGATCTTGAATGAAGACCTATCAGGCTTAGAAGATGTGGATGAGATCAAGGAAGTTCCGACAGAGTTGGATGCGATAGTGCACCATATCCAGCTCTTGTGTGAGGAACAAGCGATTCCTCCAGTGCCACAGCCATGGCTGCCACCGCTCAAAGGAGCGCATCGCGCTAGACGAGCTGGATGAAGTGCAACCAGACAGTAGCCTGGGCACAAGAGAAACCACTCTCTGTCCTCTTGGGAGATGGCGGATATCCCGCAGGCCAGAAGCAGGGAAGTCTGTCTCTATCAATCTCTCAAGGATGGTCATATCCTCCTCTACGGAAGTCCGGGTACAGGAAAGACAACCTTCTTCAGACTGCTGGTCATGGACTTGGCTCGTAGTCAGTCCAAAGGCCCTTACCATGTACTTGATGGACTTTGGTACCAATGGTTTTGGCTCCATTGTCTCAAGCTTCCACAGGTGCGGATACCATGCTTTCTGGACCAAACGGAGAAAATCTCTAAGTTTGTACAGAATCATGGAGCAAAGAACTCAATCTGTCGTAAGAAACTGCTTGCGGACTATGGAGTTGGGACCTTAGACCTCTACCGTCAGGCCAGTGGTCAGGAAGAGCCGGCTATTGTCATCCTCTTAGATAGCTATGAGGGCCTTCAAGGAAGAAGCCTATGAGGCGGAACTCTTCAAGCTCTTGGTGCGTATCTCCGTGAAGGTCTCAGTATCGGGGTTCACCTCTTGGTGACAGCTGGTACGTCAGACCAACCTTCGATGCTCAACTCTACTCAAACTCAAGCACCAGTTGAGCCTACCACAGAATGAGGCAGGTGAAGTGCGAGCCATCGGGCTCTACGCCCACTCGCCATGACCATGGAAGACATCAAGGGACGTGCCTTATGAAACGTGAAGAGGTGGATGTCATCCAGCTGGCACTCCCCAGTCTATGGAGCCAATGACACCCAAGTTCTCAACAACCTACGTCAAAGTCGCTTCCCTCCAAGAAGCCTGGACCGACAGCGCCCAAGTGCCATTCCGATGGTGCCAGAGGAGTTGACGATGGAAGAATTTTGAATTTGCCTGATGTACAAGAGGCTATTGAGAATGATCAGATTCCTATCGGTTTGGAACTAGAAATGGTTGGAAGTGTCAATATCTCTTAGCAAAATTTAAACATATAGCTTTATGTATCAAAATGCAGAAGACGCTTTTTGATAATATAACGCATCATTTATTAAAAACTGATTCTTAGAATGCCTAATGTCCATATGATGTTGATTGATGCTTTCCAAGAATATGAAGCATATAGTGAGCAGGTGAAAAACCTATGTTGAAGTCAAAAAGGAACTATCGGACATAGGAAATCAGCTAATCTATGAAATAGAACGCCGTCTTGAAAAAGAGGCATATCATCTGAGTGGATCATTTTTATACCCAAATATGAGAGCACTAGTATCCGAAAGCGACTTTAAATGATCAACAGCTTCAATTTATGTTTGAGAATGGGTATCGAGTAGGGATGAGGTTTATTATTGGTACTGATTATACTTATATTGGACAAGCATCGACCCAATTCCTAGATACCTCAAGACAAATGTCCAATGGGTCATCTTTTGGTATGCGCTCATGGATCAAACCTCTTGGATAAAGGAATGATAGCAGAGATGTGGCTCCAGATCCCGATCAGGTTTATTTACATTCTCGGAAAGAAGTCATCAAACTTAAAATTAGTAAGAATAAGTAAAAACTATTTTTTTGATACTTTAAGATTCAACCCGGTCTTTTGACAATTTGATAGTAGAAAGGATAATTGAAAAGGTTATTGAATCATGGGACAAGTAAAAAGTGAAAAAGGCAAAGGCAAGTACTATTGCAACTGGAATTGTATCAACAAGCAATAGCGTTACAACTGCCGGTACAGTTACTAGAGATAAGACAAGCTATTATACCGCTAATACGGTAGGAAGAAGATTGATCATAAATGAGGACTCTATTGCTAAAAATATTCAATCGAAAATAAGTGAATTCGTAAAACTAATTCATAGTGTCGCAAAATGAATTTGAAGTAGTAGATGAGAATATAAGTACAATGTGGCAGAATAATCCAAATAATGGGACAACCAGTCTACCTTCTCCATACTCAAATCCGTCATTTGTTCCTCAAAATAATTTATTTAAGGAGTGAGGATGGAGAAAAGAAAAATAGAAGATATTCAATGTAGTGTTCAAACAGATTCAAACAAATTTATCCAAGCTGAAGAAGAAGAAATCAGTTTCTTTCCCGTTGCGACGGAGATTACAGATCTTGCTAATCGAACTCATCCCATATAGAGAATTAGGCTATTATCCGTTATCAGTGAAAGATGAGATGGATCGCCTTGAAAATATAGAAAAAGTTAAAAAGGAATGAACAGCTACTTGATGATTTTTATCACCGAGAGGAAAGAAGAATTAAAAAGCAATGAGTAAACTAGAGGGCGAAAAAGAGGAACTTCTTTTTCCCAACAACGCTGTCTTGAATCGCAGAAGGAGGGGAAAAATGGGTATTAAAGTAGACATAGGATCAGCAGACTCGCAGGGTAGCACAGCTGAATACAGTATTAGTAGCCGTGCGAATTATTATGACGCAGTCATTACTGCCTTTAATAAATTGATTTCAGAGGAAGAATTGAAAGGGAAAGCCTATGATAGTGCTAAGTCCTATGCGGAAAAATATAATGGTTCCTCTAGTGAGAGGAGTTATCCTCTTTCAGAGAGCCTGGGAGGAAAAGCGAGTGAACTACCGACTCTTTACCATTCACAAGTCGGTGAAGAAAGTCTAGATGAGGAGACACTTCAAAAGCAAATTGAGCGGAAAAATACAACTATTTCAACTCAAAAGCTATTTTGAACAGTTTATCTGATTTAAAAGAACATCGATTCTACTTATAAAAAGTAATGTTCAAGAAATTATCTCCAAATGCAACGAGTAGAGAGATGAGTTACAAAAAGAAATTAGAAAAATTGCAGTCGTTTGCAGAGCTCGACTAGTGGCCAGTTTTCGATTCAGAAAGCCCTACAGAGCTTAGTATTTCAAGGTTTCGAACAAGTCTCAGGTGACTTTGGAAAGTTTGATGGAACTTTTAAAATTGAGGGACAAGCTCCTTGGGCAAAGAATATTAATAATGAGTGGACGAAGCGTTCTGAGGTAGTTCAAAATTATCAAAATGTTGTAGATAAAATTAAAAATGAAACCGAATTAGATGCGAATGATATAACAGCGATTGCAGAGTATGGAAAACGGTATCCAGGTAAAGAGTTGCCAGAGAATGTTAAAGATGCTGTACGAAAATATGTCGAGAGTAAAGTTAATGGTGATATTACTAGTAACGATTTAGGTGAGTTGCTTGATCTTATCCGAGATACATCTCTGGAAGAACTTGCTAAAGAAACGATTTCTAAGTTAAGTTCAACGAATCCTAAACTATCAGAGTACTTTAAGTATTTTACTACTACTGATAAGTTTGGTAATATAAACATTACCTACTCTGCAGATAGTAAAGGATATACGGATGCTTTATTCAAAGCAAATGCTGCGAATCTACTTAAGAAAATTCACGATTTCAGAAATTAATATCCCTATACCAGGAACCAACTCATCTTTTGGCATTTCAGGGATCAGTTCGGTATTTATGGGGTTGGACTTTTTGAATAATCTACAAAATGAGAATGCCGGACGTGCCTTTACCCACACTGCAGCAACGACTGCAATGACAGCATTAGGAGTAGCTGGTTTACAAGCTGGGGCGATTGCAGCAGCTACAGCAATTGGTACAGAGTCTGCCATGGCTTTTTGCTGCATCTATAGCACTTGGAACAACTCCTATAGGATGGGCTATGCGGGAACTGTAGCAGTAGGATTTGTAGCTAGCATAGCATATAAGCATAACTTTTTGGGGATTAAGACCATAGCAAAACGAGATGGGTGACAATCTTAATAAAAAGTATATCAGATGTTGGCAAAGCATTTGATTCCGGTATTAAATCAATTCAGAAAGTGTTTGGGTGGTAAATGTGAAAATTAATTTTTAGAGGATTAGATGTTGCTTATTTTTGATGTGTTAGAGATGGGAGAGAAAAAGTACGTTCTTGATTCCAACTCCCACAACACCAAAGAGTTATTATTGAGGGACTTTTCCCTGAAACTCTTGAAGTTGATTTGATAGAACTCGATAGTCAGAATAAAAATTTTGATATTAAGATGGGTCCTTCAGGAATGCGTATGGTATCTATTGGTTTTTAGCCTTCTTTTGTATAGAGTAGTAACATCAATTTTTAGATATTATGATATTAGTCATAATCTATATTTAAAAAGTATCTTTATTTCCTATATCTATTTTGGTAGCTTATATTGTCTATCAAGTATTTTAATCAAATCAAGGAAGGAAATTTCAAGTCGTTTATCGCAGGAAAAGAAGAGGTTTAAAATAATCTTTCAGAATAATAAGAGACAATTCCATACTATCTATTTCTCATTTTACATACAATTGCTTTCTCTATTTATATGGGAGAGATGATGGAACAGAAGCTGCAATTCTAGTGTTGAATGGTTTGTTGGCCTATCTATTTATTTGGATTGAATCTGGCGTTATTCCATTGACTTATGCTTATCAAAAAGAAATACCTAGAATTTAAAGAAGTGAAAAAAAGGTATAATGTAACCTATAATAAAATTCAGGAAAGTATTTGAGTGGTAAATGTGGAATTAAAATTTAAAAATTCAAGCATGATGTGCTTTCAAATTGTTCAGATAGATAAAGAATCGAAGAAGTATGTCATGGATACAAGTACTATAAAGCCCCAAGAGCTATTACTGAGAATAAAACAGATACAATTACAGTGAACATGGTAGAGATTGAAAAGAATAATAGCAATTCGAAATTAAACCCTAGCAGACCTGTAAGTGCAACAATAGAACCATTATCGTTCAACCAATCGTCAAGGTTAGCTATGATGCGCTGAAAAAAATTTTTATTCACAATAATATTAGCGAGCAAATATTATTAAAGTTATTACTCTTTGCAATTTCTATGCTGATTTCTTATTTTTGCAATTCTGATTTCATTAAAGTTATCCCATAATAAAGCAGATAAATGGATTCCTCAAAACAGCAATAAATACACAGTGACCTTTACAACTATTAAAAAAAGTAACGGAGGGTATATCCTTTGGTTGGAGCAATTGCCCTTTGTTTACTTTTCTTTCTTGGTTTGAATAATGGAACAGAAGGGGCTTTTTGGTAATCAATGGAATCATATCGTTATTCTTTTTCATGTTTACTCTAGGGAAGTTTTCCAATCGCTCATCCATACAAGCATGGTCAAATTGAGGTTGAAAAAGATTGAGAAAATATAGAATAAATGATATTGAAATAGTATCGATTCAGGTATTAAATCAATTCAGAAAGTGTTTGGGTGTTGGATGATGCATTTAAAGGTTTAAGAATGCTAATACGATGGCGTATAGCATTGTGAAATAAAGAAATTATAAAATTGAAAGGAAAAACAAGAAAATGTCTATTTTGCCAGTGGAACAATTGTTTTATTTAAAAAGAGAGTCAAAAACTAATGATTCTCAATCGTGGGGTTACTATAGAACAGAATGGTGAAAATGTTTTGTTTGACTATTCTGCTGCTTTTTATCAATGGGACTAAACCCCAGAACAGTTGTTTTACTTCAATCGTGATGATGTAGATAAAGTAGTTTATAAAAGGCTATAGTGATGAAGAAGAACGAAGTTCCTTGAAATTTACCAACGTTGGCTTGATGAAAATGCAACAACAATTAAAAAGGGTGTAACAAAATAATGTGCATCTGTAAAGATTATTGCAAAATATCACAATACTAAATAGAAATCAAAAATAAAGGAGCTGCTTTGACATTAAAAAGACTCCTCGTTTTTTAATTATTTTCCCATCATACAGCTAAGTCTGTGTGCTATAAGCTAAAATTTATGATACCAAAAATATAGCTTTGTTTCCTAGGAAAAGGGCTGTTTTGATATTGTAGTATAATAAACAAAGATATTTTACTTTTTCTCTTCTTATTACGGTATCTCTCATGTGGTATAATGAGAAGGACATTTTCTGTTTGGCAACAATTCCAAGACCGATTCCAAGACGGCTGTAGGAAAAAGTCAGGAAGTCTGTGATCAGTGGGACCATTGATACCATATCTAACGTTGGCCTTAGATGGTATGTGGCTTGGAGCTAAGGCAGGAGCACTAGGAGGACATCCAGTGAGAAGGAGCTCTCATTGGTCTTGGTGTAGAGACGTTTAATCTTATCACTTCTGCAGTCGCACCGGAATTTAAAAAGTCTGTTTATGACATGAGTTAAAAATTTTGCTTATGGTGCTGTGGACGTGGTAGAATCGGGGGTGGAGTCTATCGGAAAAAGGACTCCACCAGGGTTTGAGAGACCGTCAAAAGAGTGTGGGCAAGAATGTTTCTGATTTTTCTAATGGTGGTCTGAAAGCGGCCCTCGTCCTTGTTTGGAGTAATAGGAGAAAAATAAATGGATAAGATACAAAAAGATATTAATGATACTAGAAACAACACGTAAATGGAATCCATTATTAATGATTTTCACCAATGCCTTTGTATGTGTTTTGTATTTGGGGCTCATACTTTCCAAAGGGAGTGCTCCGATTGGCTAGTGAAGCTGGGCATGACCCAGCTATTCCACTGACCTCAATGGTTACACAGTTAACATCAGTGGAAAAAGGGCTCCATTCCCCCAGATAGTTTCTTTGGTTTTCTATTCTTGTTTAGTTTGCTCTGTTTTATTGGTTTTTATATTATTTTCCAAAAAGAAATCGCATTAAAAGTCATTTATTGACTCAGATTCTTCAGTTGATTCTATTTGTGATTTTTATTATAGTTGGTTTTATAGCCAGCTGTATTTTTATCCCTCTAGTTGCAATTCGTATCGTTTACTGGATAGGTTTTGTCTTATCACTGATTTACTTTATCTATATTTTTGTAACAAAGCAGCGCGCTAGAAAAGATTTTTGCTTCTCTAAATATTAAAAAGTATTTTTGAATGTTATTTTTGTTCTTATGGTTGTTGATGTCTGGATCAATCTCTTTACCCAGGCTTAATCATTTCCTTGCGCACCTCTTGCTTGCTTTATTGCCAATTTCACCTATTTTATTTGGCCTTTTTATGGTTTCATTTCTTAAATCCTATTTAGTAACGCTAGAGAACTTGAATGCAGTCAATAAAAATCAAGAGAAATACCGTGAAGAGTATGGATATACCATCGAAGAATGGTGCAGGAAAAAAGTCAAAAATGTATAAAGAACATGTGAAGAAGTCTAGAAAAGAGATGAAAGGTTTATAGGGACTATTTCTAGTCTCATGAAACTAACCACCTGAAACAAATTCAGGTGGGTTTCTTTTAACTTTCTCGTCTTCTCACGGTATCGCTCGTGTGGTATAATGGAGAGAATATTGTTTTCTGTTTGGTAACGATCCCAAGACGGCTGTAGGGAAAATCAGAAGTCTGTGATCGGTGGTATCATTGATACCATATCTAATGTTGGTCCCTTAGATGGTATGTGGCTGGGAGCTAAGGCAGGAGCACTAGGAGGGGTTCCAGCATTTGAGCCCTCGCTGGCTTTGCTTTAGGAACAGCAATCTTATCGGTTCTGCAGTTGCACAGAATTTAAAAAGTCTGTTTGTGACGGAGTTAAAAATTTTGCTTATGGTGCTGTGGACGTGGTAGAATCAGGGTGGAGTCTATCGGAGATGGAATCCACCAGGGCTTGGAGACCGTCAAAAGTGTGGGCAAGAATGTTTCTGATTTTTCAATGGTGGTCTGAAGGGCGGCCTCATCCTGGTTTTGGATAATGGAGAAAATAAATGGAAGAAAAGCAAAAAGATATTAATGAAGCACTAGAAACAACGCGAGGATGGAATATATTAGTAATGATTTTCGTAATGCCATTATTTCTTGGTTTATGTATACTTGCACCTCATCTTGCGATTAGTTCAGGAATATATATGAGTAAGAATAGTATAACTTTTTGCAGCCGCTTGCCTGAATTAGAGTATCAACTAATCATCCCAGAAAAGTTTTTGGTATTTCATTTTTGTTTATTGGGCGATGTATATGATTATGTATATCATTTCAAAAGAAATAAATTATAGATATACTCAATTTACTCGTCTATTCACTCTTATTCATTTAAGCATTTTTGGACTATTTTTAGGCTTTGCAATTCTTTGTTCCTTTTTAATCATTCGGATTATTTATTGGCTAGCTTATTCCGTAGCAGTTGTCTATATTATTTATAGTCTCATAACAAAGTCATATACTAGAGTTTTTGATATTGACAAGGAGAAAATAAAGAAATATACAAAATGTTATCTTGGCATTATAGTTTATAAATTTTATTGCTGTTATTCTTATTTCAGGGTTTAAAAATTTACTTGCTCATTTACTTTTGGCTATATTGCCATCGCTCAATCTTTCTCATTATTATCTTAATATCATTGAGTAAATCAACATTCTCTTCACTATTTAATCTTAATGAAGTTAATCAAAAACCAAGAGAAATACCGCGAAGAATACGGTTATACCATTGAAGAATGGTATGGAAAGAAGTCAAAAATGTTACAAGGAACATGTGAAAGAAGTCTAAAAAGAAATAAAGGTTTATAGACACTATTTCTAGTATCGTAAAGCTAACCACCTGAAACAAATTCCAAATTGGTTTCTTTTGCTTCTCATCTTCTCACGGTATCGCTCATGTGGTACTAATGAGACAAGGGTTGCTCCGTTTCAGACGAGTTTATGGATTTCAGGATAAGCTAGCAGGTGAGACGAGTATTTCTGTCAGTCTCCTATCACCTGTTAACAACTATCCAAAAGTAAAAGGAGATTGTAGCTTGGTTTTATTAGTATTAGTGCTTTTGGTTTTTGCTCATTCTAATCTTAAAGGAAACAGAAAACTGCTAAAAATCTGAAGGAAAACGCCAAGAAAAAGAAAATTGGCTATTAATAGGTTGCTTATCCATAGTGATCCCAATGAGTAATCTTCACAGTGTTCAGTCCGATTTTTCTCTAATGGATATAGTGGGGCTGTTTGCCCATGCAAGTCGAACTGAGATTGAGCAAGCTGTGCATCGTTCTTATCAAATTACGGTCTTACAGGACAGTTTGAGTTAGAAAAATACGAGAAAAAGCTGTACAAGTGTGGGAGGATTTATAATCCATAGTACCTATAGTGAAAATATAGCTGGAAAAACCTATCAGGTTAAAACCTCGATTTAAATACTATACTCGCTTTTTCGAAAAGTGAAACATATGGAAAGACAGATGCAGAGGTTGATCACAAAAATGGTAATTTATGATGTTTTCCCAGAATTAGCCTATTTAGGGATTGAGGTTAGTCCAGGCACCAGCGAGTTTTTAAAAAAACACTGGACAGTTCAATCAAAGATCCTCAAACTTCCTGATTTGAAGTATCAAGGTATTGGTTTTGAATTTAATAACCAATCTGATAATATCTATCTTTATAATGAAATATTGAGAGGAAAAATCAAAAGCAAGGGCCAAGCTCTGCAAGGATGTATCCAATGGATGCTCAATATCTTTTTCCAAAAAAGAGATTTTTATACCGACATTTGAATTTCAATATTTCGTTCGAAGGAAAAAGAGATCTCTTTGTATGATGACTATCTAAAAGATCTTGAAAGCGCTCATGAAGGAATTTTTTTGCCAACTAATCCCTACCAAGAGGTCTTTATGCTGTAAGATTGCTAAGTATGAAGAGGATAAACTTGTCAATGATAGTGGTGTTTACTATGTGAGGATTGATAATCAGCAAGTTGTAAAGCTGTTGCAAAAATTAGAGTAGGAGTTGCTAGGTCTAGTCCAGTTTTTTGTTCATAATTTCCAGTTGTGTCTGTTAAAATTTGATTTTCCCAGTGGACAATCGTCCACTTTTTTATATAATAAAAACTAAACCGAATTGGTTGAGTTTTTAGAGGTGTAAAGCTCAACCGTCGATTTGTTTTTTTCTAAGAGAGATATTCTCAATAAAGCATCACACTAGGGGGTGAATCATGTACCAACCAGAAAAACTCAAGGCTCGGAGAAAAGAGTTAAAATTGACACAGAAGGAAATTGCAGAGCAACTTGGGATCAGTTTTCAGGCTTACTCGGCTTGGGAACGTGGAATTAAGGAACCATCCAAGGAGAAGGTTGCCCAGCTAGAAAATATTTTTAAAAGGTAGCAAAAGGGATATTTTCACTCAGATCGAGATTGTTCGTCTCTACAATAGCCTCTCCAAGCAAGGGAAGGACAAGGTTGTGCTCTATGCTCGCAACCCTAGCTCAAGAGGAACAAACACAGAAGGTGGCGACCATGCCAGAGCGCCTCTACGAGTATCGTGTCTATGAACGCATGTCAGCAGGGATCGGGGCTTCGGTATATGACGATAGAAATTTTTGATACCGTTTACTTTAATGAAGAACTAGCCCACGATTTTTGCTTCCTGGGTGGCTGGGGACTCCATGGAACCCTAAATATCAAAAATGGTTCCGTGGCTTTTGATTCGAGAGACCGGATTTGATTATGATGGGGCGGTTTATGCAGTGGTTTGCAACAACCAGACCTATATCAAACGGGTTTATCGGGGAGGAAGATAGCTTGCGTCTGGTCTCTATCAATCCTAAATACAAGGATATTTTTCATCTCCTATGAGGAAGATCCTCGGATTGTGGGGATTATTGTTGGGAATTTTGTGCCGATGGAGGGTTAGCCTATGGGCTACTTTGATTATTCCAGAGAGCCCAAAAGTGATATTGCCTTTGTCGATATGAAATCTTTTTATGCCAGCGTTGAGTGTGTGAAACGGGGCTTGCATCCGCTGAAGACCTCGCTTTGTGTCATGAGTCGCGCGGATAATTCTACTGGCCTTTATATTAGCTTCCTCTCCCATGTTTAAGAAGATTTTTTGGCAAGTCCAATGTTGGCCGGGCCTATGATCTGCCTTTTGATATCAAAAACGCGCAAATTTTCCTATTACAATGCTCGAAAGCAAGGCTTGCCTACTGACTTAGACTATGTTCGCTACATCGAAGATTGGGCTCAAGTGACTTTGGTTGTGCCACCTAGGATGGATGAATACATGGCGGTCAATATGGAAATCCAGCGAATCTTTCAAAACTATGGTAGTCCAGATGATATTTATCCCTACTCTATCGATGAGGGCTTTATCGATCTGACTAGTTCGCTCAACTATTTCATCCCAGACAAGAGTATCTCTCGCAAAGACAAGCTAGATATGCTTTCTGCTCGCATCCAGAGGGATATTTGGAGGCAGACAGGGATCTACTCTACAGTGGGTATGTCCAATGCCAACCCCTTACTGGCCAAGTTGGCTCTGGATAATGAGGCCAAGCACACTCCGACCATGAGGGCCAACTGGTCTTACCAGGATGTGGAAGAGAAGGTTTGGGCCATTCCCAAGATGACGGACTTTTGGGGGATTGGCAGGCGGATGGAGAAACGCTTGCATGCTCTGGGGATTTTTTCCATCAGAGAATTGGCCACCAGTAATCCAGACCAGCTACAGAAAACACTTGGTCAGGCTGGCCTGCGTTTGTGGTTTCATGCTAACGGGATTGATGAGAGCAATGTTCATAAGCCCTATAAAGCCAAGTCTCAAGGGTTAGGAAATTCTCAAATCTTGCCGAGAGACTACGTGAAGCTACGGGATATCGAAATTATTCTCCGAGAAATGGCGGAGCAGGTGGCTATTAGACTGAGAAGGGCGGGCAAGAAAACAACCCTTGTCTCTCTCTATGTTGGTTTCTCTAAACTGGAGGTCAGGTCGTCTATTCACACACAAATGAAGGTCGAACCGACCAATAATACAGCTATCTTAACGGATTATGTTTTTGAAGCTATTTTCATAATAAATACACTTCTGGAGCGATCAGAAGTGTCGGAGTCAACTATTCAGGATTTGTGGACGAGTCCTTTGGCTTGATCTCCCTCTTTGATGATGTTGACAAGTTAGAAAAAGAAGAAAGGCTCCAGACGGCTATTGATGCCATTCGGGAACAATTTGGTTTTACCTCCCTCTTAAAGGCCAATGCACTGGAAGAAGCCTCTAGGAGTCTTGCCAGAAGCAAGCTGATTGGGGGGCATTCTGCTGGAGGATTAGATGGACTAAAATGATTGATCGTTCTTATTTACCCTTTCCATCTGCGCGTGACTATCAAGATCCAGGGATGCAGAAGTGGATGGGCTTTTTCCTCTCAGAGCATACTAGTTCACTCGGTGAAGAAAGAAATCGGGTTGCTTTTTCGACAGATTTGAATTCCGTTGAGAAGCTACTCTTGCTTTCGCAGCTGTATGTCGGGCAACTAAAGGGATACTTTGTGGTCAAGGAAAAGAAGCAGAAAACCACGATCATCGGCGAGGTGAGTGAATTATCACCTCAAACTCTATCTATTAGGACCAATGAGGGCTATAGGCTGGTAGAGGTAGAAGATGTCCTCGAAATTCGACTGTTGGAGGAGGGAGTGTATGACTAGAAAAGAGTTGTATGAAAACAAACTGCAGATGGATTATTTTTCAGAAGCCTATATTCGTTTTGAAGAGGATTTTCAAAAATACTCTGCTATGAATGTGCCTTTGACTTTTTTGATCGATGATATCCTACGCACCATGGCGATGAATCAGAAAAGCTACTTTGTCTTAAACAAGGAAAATGCCAAGGATGGGCGGGAGCATCGCTTTTATTTTAGGGTGGTGACGGAAAAAGAGTGTCCTAGAAATCGAACCTATGCCTATATGGGACTGCAAGCATAGAGCCTGTCCAAGTCCCTGAAAAATGTCTAAGCATGCTATAATAAAGTAAATTTCAAAAGGATTTAATGGACTCTATTTTCATAAGAGTAGAGAATGTTGCAGGAGGTGAATCATGCTAGGAGCGGTTATTGGAGATATTGTTGGTTCTCGATTCGAGGCGGATAATCATAAAAGTAAAGAGTTTGATTTGTTCACCCAGAATTCTTGTCCGACCGATGATAGTATTATGACTTTGGCGGTAGCTAAAGCCTTATTGGCCAGCAAGGAAGACTGGAGTCAACTGTCAAAAAATGCTGTCCAGTACATGCAGGAAGTCGGCCGTCATTATCCCGATTGTGGTTATGGAGGTCACTTTTTCTATTGGATTTTTTCTGATGATCCTCAATCCTATGGTAGTTATGGTAATGGCGCCGCTATGCGCATCAGCGCCGTCGGTTTTGTGGCAGATAGTATAGAGCAAGCCAAGTCTTTGTCACAAGCGGTTACAGCAGTGACTCATAATCATCCTGAGGGCATAAAGGGAGCTGAAGCGACGGCTGTAGCAATTTTCTTGGCACGAAATGGTGCTAGTATGGATGAAATCAGGGACCATATTGATAAGAATTACTATCCTATGGACTTTACTCTGTACGACATCAGAGAGGATTACACTTTTGATGTGACTTGTCAGGGCTCTGTTCCCCAGGCCTTAGAGGCCTTCTTTGAGTCTGAAAATTTCGAGGATGCTATCCGAAATGCGATTTCCATCGGAGGAGATAGCGATACTATCGCTGCTATCTGTGGAGGGATTGCCGAAGCTTACTATGGCATTCCTGAAGATATTAGACAAGAAGCTTTTGACTTTTTTAGATGACCGTTTGCTTGAAATCGTAGTTGACTTTGAAAATACCTATCCTCAATGATAACCTTATTTTAGAATTTTATACTAAAATATCCATATAAATTTGTGGATGTTTTTTAATTTTACAGATAGAAAAAGAGAAGACCAAATGGTCTTCTCAACGGGGGAACTGAATCATTAGAAAGAATCAATCAAAGAGGGTTATTAGTCTTTGAAATTCTTTTTGGAAGATGAGGAGAGACAAGATAGAAGTAATGGTCGCCAAGAAGAGGAAGGCACTTGCTTCTTGTTCCCCAGTTGCAGGGAGTAGTCTTTCCTTGTCTTCTTTGACTGTAGCTGTAACAGGAGCTTTTTTTCATCTTTTGATGATGAATTATCTGTTACGGCTGGCGCAGGTTTTTTTCAGTCTCTCTTGGTAGAACATACTCAGGAAGAGTCACAACTGGTGGCGCTTCTGTTCCAACTGAGCTTTGTTTGCTACCCTACCTCAATCACTCGATCTTGAGCTGGAGTTGCTTCTGTTTGGAGAACCTTGCGATTGTCACCGTCCACTTCAACATACTCGACTAAGAGACCGTCTTTCCCTTCTGATAGAACTTGCTCTTTTTCCTTTGTCTAATTGTGGGTTTTCGCGACGAATCGTCT
>BNJU01004861.1_pt1 | contig 43153 bp, 32 predicted proteins | sample 8539281 | NCBI WGS metagenome assembly BNJU01 (sample SAMD00202456, study PRJDB9452) | human saliva metagenome | isolation source: human saliva | place: Japan
CATGCAGTCTGTCTCGTTGCCCATCAGATGCCATACCGGCAGCTGCCTTGCTCTTTGAAGATGTGCAGGAACGTCTGGGCAAGATCGCGCTGCATTTCCGGATGGATGATCGTCATCAGCGGGAAGGCGGCCCGATAAGTGTCCCAGAGTGAAAAACGTGGTATAGTCGGTGAAGCCGCCCCGGTGTGTTTTTCCGTCTCGCCCCACGGTATTCGCCGTTGACGTCATTGAATACCGACGGTGCAATCATCGTATGGTAGAGTGCCGTATAGAATATGCGCTTTTGCGTGTTCATCTTCCGTCTTGACGGCGATCTGCCCAGTTCACGGTTCCATTCGGCTTTCGCCTGGACGACAGCATTGCGGAAATCCCATCCGGGAAGCTCCTGCTGCAGGTTCTGCCGGGCGTTTTCTACACACAGCAGAGATGCCCACCTTTACAAGGAGGGCTGGGCGGTGTCGTCGGGCATAGACACCGATGGTGTCACGCCGTTTTCCTGCAACCTGACAGGCTGCGAGAACTCTGCCACGAAACTAGACACGCTGGTCCTTGGCCCATCCCGTAGACATACGGAAGCCGCTGATGGTTCTGTCCGACTCCTGCTTGAAGCTGCACGAGGTCATCCTGTCCCATCCGATACCTTGTGCGAGGTTCGAGTATGACATACCCTTCGCCGCATCGGCAGGAAGGAATAGCGGTGGAAAGCCACGCACCGGGTCGCCGTTAGCTCCACGTGCACGCCGGAAGCCAGCATCGCCGAGTAGTAGCCGGGGCTGACGTGCTCGGCACGATGGGCGAACTTCACCTCGCGCTGTGCCGGGTCGGTGACCGGCAGCAGGGAGATGTCTCCCAGGTCGCCGATACCTGTTCCGCTGAGGTGCATCTGCCCGAATCCGATGACCGTCGAGTCGCTGTAATGATAGCCGGAACACCAGTCCCAGCCTTGCTTCTTCTGTGTAGGACCCGCCTGAATGTTTCCGAACGGAACATTGGCTCCGAGGAACACATGGCCGTGTCCGCCTGTTCCGATGAACGGGTCGACATACTGCGTGTAGTCCCTGCGCAAAGGCGAAGAGCGAGTGGCGGTAAGCGCCGCCAATGTTAAGAACCTTTTTCTCATATCTTGAATTGTTTTTAATCTCATTGTCTGATTCGTCAGCTGATGGGGCTGTTTTCCGTTCCCGGATGTCATGCCTTTTTCGGCCGGCTGTCAGCTGTCTGTTGTCCCGGCACATGAAGCCTGTGGCTGTCCCGGCATCTGGGAATGCTGTTCCCCAGCCGTTGAGAACAGCATTCCCAAGCGTTGGGAACAGGATTCCCGACCGGTTGGGAATATGACGGAAAGCTCTCCCGGTTATCCTTTCCTGCAGCTTCTGATGATTCTGTTGACAATCACCTCGTCGGTGAATATCCATGCGTCTTTCTCACGGGAGAGTGCCCTTACGCGTACATAGCGTCCCTTGGCGTTACCTTTCCACCGGTAAGGATAGACAAGATAGGCCTCTTTTGTCTTTACTCCCGGCTGTGCGGTGTCAATCGTTTTGTAGTTCTTCCCATCGTCGGAGACCATCAGCTCAACGGATGCCGGAGCATAGATTACCGCATCGTACTGGTGCATGAAGTCGACTTCCACGTTACGTATCTCTGTCACCCTTGCCCATATCGACGACGACATCCATGCCGGTACTGTCTATGAAGCCCCTGCCAGCGTCCCTCAAGATAGCCCCAGTCGCCTCGCAGTCCGTTGGTCAGCGTGCTGTCGCCTTCCGCCCTGTATTTCTCTGCATAGCGTCCCAGGTAAGTGACGGGGCGGCCCATTGCTTCGTGTTGTGTTATGCTACGGCTTTCTATACGTGAACCCTTCTCCTTTGAGAGGTCAAAGGATTATAGCCCTGCACGCCTCAGTCGGTCGACATTCACAACTGCTCTCCGGCGGAAATTGTCGTAACCTGTGTGCTGCTTCGTCCATCCTGTCTCTGCCAGGGCCAACAGACGAGGATAGAGCATATACTCTAAATGGCCGGGTTCGGCGATGAATTCCGTCCAGACACAGGCCTGCACGCCATCCATATACTTCTCAAGATTGGTTCCTTTATACTTCGCTGGGATGGGCTCATAATTGTAGGTCTTATCCAAACGAGTATAACCTCCCTATGCCTTCGGCTGTTCCATCGGATTGTCCTGATACATATTCAGATAATAGAACTGCTGTGGTGCCATCACTACATGGTGCTTGCTTGTTGCAGCCTCGATACCTGCTTCAGTCCCACGCCATGACATCACGGCTGCGTTAGGAGCCAGTTTGCCTTCCATAATCTCGTCCCAACCGAGGAGCTTACGACCGTTACGGTTCAAGAACTGTTCCATACGATGGGTGAAATGGCTCTGCAACTCGGCTACATCCTTTAAGTGATTCTCCTTCATCATCCTCTGGCAGTCAGGACAAGTCTTCCATGTACGACGCTCTGCCTCGTCTCCTCCGATGTGGATATACTTGGAGGGGAAGAGTTCCATCACTTCTTTCAGCACGTTTTCCATGAACGTGTAGGTGGCTTCCTTTCCTACACAGAGGTCTGACTGTGTGTAGGGTTTGCCTGTACACGACAGTTCCGGGTAGGCGAAGACCACCTCGTCACTGTGTCCGGGCATCTCAATCTCGGGGATGATTTCTATGTGACGTGCTGCCGCATAGCGTACGATATCCTTGATGTCCCTCTTGTGTAATAGCCACCGTATGCCCCCAGGTGTTCCTGCCGGACAGTAACGGCGGTCTTTGTCCATCCACCAGCAGGTCCAGTCCGACTGTGTCCTGTAGGCTGTCTCGGCTGTCAGACGAGGGTACTGCTTCACCTCCATGCGCCAGCCGCCGCCGTCAGTGAGATGCCAGTGGAAACGGTCGAGCTTGAAATAAGCCATCGCATCCAGCTGTTTCTTGAGGAACCTTCGTCCAGAAGTGGCGGGAACAGTCGATCATCAGCCCCCGGTAAGCGAAACGAGGCGTGTCCTTGACTTTTACGCAGGCTATCTTCCCGTCTTTCTCCAGCTGACGGACGGTCTGCAGGCCGTAGAACAGTCCCGTAGGTGTCAATGACTGGATGGTAATTCCCTTAGGTGTCACCTTCAGCTCATAGCCTTGCAGGCACACGCTGTCCATTGCCTGTGCAGCCTGTTGGGCTGTCCCCTTGCAAATCAAGCGAAAAGTGGCTTGTTGAGAAGGATTCTTCGCATAAACCAAAGGATGGTTCATTACCTCAGAGGTATATTGGTTAAGCACCTTGAAGTCACTACCTGTAAGATTGGTCACGATCTTCAAGCCCTTATTCAGCTTGAATTGCCCCCTCGAAAGACTGATGTTCTCAGGTTGTGGGATGATGTTCTGAGCTGCAACAGGCATCGGAACGGCAGTTGACAGCAGCAGGAAGGCTGCACTCAAAAGGATATGTTTTCTCATCATATACGGTAAATGTCGTTTTTGTTTCTTAGGTTTGACAATGCTGTCGGGAGGCTTATTTCAGATAGAACTTCAATGTTCCACCCTTCAACAGTTCGTCGTTCGTGATTCGGTACCGGTTCAGCGGCTTCCCGCCCAGTTCCATCTTCCGGATGATGACGGCCTCGGCAGAAGGGCGCGCGGTCTCTATGACAAGCTGGTCTTTTCCCCATTGCTCCTTGTCCAGGCGGATGGTCACCTTGTCGAAGACCGGCGACGTCAGCGTGTAAGACGGGGCGCCGGGACAGTCGGGATAGAACCCTATCATGTTGAATACCGCCCAGGCCGACATGGTTCCCGTGTCGTCGTTGCCGGGAATACCCTCCGGTGCATTCTTGAAGTACTTCTTCAAGAGCCTGCGGGTCAGCATCTGTGTGCGCCATTCTTCCCCCTTGAAATAGGAAAAGAGGTAAGGGTAGGCAATGTCAGGCTCGTTCGCCGGGTCGTAATAACCCTTGTCGAACACGCTCTGGAGCTTGCTGACAAACGCTTTCCGTCCTCCCATGAGCCTTGCAAGTCCCGTCACGTCGTGCGGAACATAGAACGTATAGTTCCAGGCATTGCCTTCGTGGAAGCCGGGGGACGGCTCGAAGGTCTCTCCCTGACGTGGGTTGAAGGGCTTGAAGAAAGTCCCGTCGGGCATCAGAGGGCGCAACATGCCGTACTCCTTGCTGAAGTAATGGCGATAACCCAAAGCACGGTTGTGGAACAGGCGGGCATCGTCTTTCTTTCCCAATGCCGCTGCTAATCGTGAAAGGGCGTTGTCGGCAATGTAGTATTCGAGGGCATGGGAGACGGAGTTGTCGAACTGCTCGTGCAGGGCGACATATCCCTTCTCCATGTACTCATCATTATCCGGACGCAGAGGGTTGTCGCTTCCTTTTGTCAGAGCCGACTTGCGGAACGCCTCATAAGCCCTGTTGATGTCGTAGCCGCGCAGTCCTTTCAGCCACGAGTCCGTGATGACAGGGATGGCCGGGTCGCCTTCCATCGTGTAAGTTTCTCTTCCGAAGAGTTCCCATTTCGGCATCCAGCCGTGTTCGTCGTACATGGAAATCATCGTGCGGATCATGTCGCGCTGCCGGTTCGGGTAGACGAGTGTCAGCAGCTGATGCACGTTGCGGTAGGTGTCCCACAGCGAGAAGACCGTATATCGGTTCCCCTCCTTCACCGTGCGGATGTCGTTGCGCTCCATGGCAGGGTACTGTCCGTTGACATCCTGTAGTATGTTCGGGTGGATGAGTGTGTGATAAAGTGCGGTATAGAATATGGTCTGTTCCGTCTTCGTTCCTCCTTCGACGAGTATGCGGGACAGGTCGTCGTTCCATTTCGTGCGTGCTTCGGCACGGATGGCATCAAAGTCCTTGCCTCGCTGTTCGGCATCAAGGTTCTCACGGGCGTTCGCCATGCTCACGAACGATACACCCATCTGCACCTCCACCTGGTCGCCGGCCTCGGTATCGTAGTCCATCCATACGCCGATGTCATCGCCTGCGAGTTCCTTCTGGTAGGTCTTGTAGAGTTTGTACTTGCCGTTGTCGGTATCCCACTCCGCCTCTACGCCCGTCATCGGACGCTGTTTCTTCCAATAGCCGGCTGCTGAAGGCTTCTTGCTGACACGCATCACGAAGTAGATGGGGAAGACAGCCTGCGGGTTGTAACAGAATGTTCCCTGCAGCTTTACGCCCTCCCATTCCGTGTCGCTCACCTTCTTTACCATTGCTCCCGTCTCGTTTGTCAGTCCCTCGCCGAGGTTCAGCAGGACGTGGCTCTCACCTTTCGGGAATGTGAAGCGGGCAACGGAACTGCGGAGAGTGGCTGTCACCTCCGTCGTCACATCGTATTTGACAAGGTGATTGGAGTAATAGCCGGGCTGGGCAGCCTCCTTGTCGTATGTACTGCCATATTCCTTATAGTCTACGTTCAGCTTTCCGGTCGTAGGCATAAGCAGCAGTGAACCGACCTCCGGGCAGCCCACACCGCTCAGATTGACATGAGAATAACCTGTGAAAAAAACGTTGTGGTACTCGTAGGGTGTCGACCACCAGCGTGCATCCTTGTCGTATTTGTTCAGGTCGGATCCCATCACGTTGAACGGCACCACCGACATTAGGCCGTTGGGACACACCGCCCCCGGGTTGGTCGTACCGAAGTTGGATGTGCCGATGAAAGGATTGACGAGGTCAACAGGCTCTTCTCTTTCCTTGCCTGCTGCCTCCAGCGAGAGGAAAGAAAGGGACATGAGAAGCCCAAGGAGAAAGTTATGTTTCATGTGAGATGATGAAGGGGAATGATGATTGGTGGGTAGCAAATGCTGGATGTCGGGGGATTGCTGATGGAGAGTGGGTGATGAAAGACCGTGCATAGCATACACGCTGTAAGGACAGACAAAGGCATCTGTCCCTACAGCGTGGGCAAGGCTTCTTTATAGAATGCTGTTGTTCTTCGTAAACGCTACGATCTCCTTGATGTACCCGAAGGCCATTCCGACAACCGTGTCAGCCGCACCGTAGTAAACGGCTACACGTTCGCCGTCCTGTAAGGCGGCACATGGGAAAGACGACGTTGGGAACGTCGCCCCTGCAGTTCATAGGTCGCTGCAGGTGCCAGAAGGTAAGGACGGGTACGATAGAGCACCTTTTCAGGATGGTCTTTGTCGAGAATGGCTGCCCCCATTGAATAGCGGAAGCCGTTGCAGGTGTTGATGACCCCATGATAAAAGAGCAGCCATCCCTCATCCGTCAGGAAGGGGACAGAGCCGGCGCCGATCTTCGTACACTGCCATGCACTCTCCGGAAATGGCGTCACCTTCATGACACAACGATGTTCGCCCCAGTACTTCATGTCAGGACTGAAGCTGATGTAGATGTCGCCGAAAGGCGTATGGCCATTGTCGCTCGGACGGCTCAGCATGGCATACTTTCCGTTGATTTTCTCGGGGAAGAGCACGCCGTTGCGGTTGAATGGCAGAAAGGCATTCTCGCACTGATAGAACTTCTTGAAATCGAAGGTGTAGGCAATGCCGATAGTCGGACCGTGATAGCCGTTGCACCAAGTGATCCAGTAGCGGTCATCAATCCATGTGACACGCGGGTCATACTTTATACTCTGACTCAATCATCTCGGTGTTACCAGCCTCAAACTTAATAGGCTCGTGATTGATTTCCCAGTGGATGCCGTCCTTGCTGAAGCCGGCGAAGATGTTCATCTGCACCGCTTTGTTGTCGCAGCGGAACACACCTGCATAACCGTCCTCAAAAGGAACGACGGCACTGTTGAAGATACTGTTTGATGTCGGGATATGGTAACGGCCGATAATCGGGTTCTTCGAATAACGCCACATCACGTCCTTGCATCCCTCCGGGCGGTCTTCCCAGGGAAGAATATCTTTTAAACTTTTCATTGTAAATAGTTTTATGCTTTTAGTTCTGTAAACTTCGATACATAATAATTACAAGCAAAGTTAGTGTTTTACTTCAATAACAGACGGGTTTTTATTATTCGTTAAGCAGGGAAACACTTCTTAACAGGGGTGTCAGTCGTGTCCTCCTTCGTTTTTGGATATGTTTTGGAGACCGTTTTTGTTTTTTTCCTTTCTGTCTTGTCGGTTTTCTCAAGGTCGGTTCTAAACCTTGTTTTTGTTTTGTTTCTGGTGTGTTCTGTAAACGAGGTAGTCTCCGTCTGCATGAATGGTGAATTCGGTTGTGAGTGCCTCGTTAAGTGTTCCCTGCCACATTTCCTGAAAAGGATAGGCATCCCATTTGAGGCCTTCGCTTGCCAGCTCTTTGCAGGTTGCGTTGTAGATGCTCACCTGCTGTCCGGGGAAAGAACCGAAACGGGTTGTACCCGATGCCGGGACAAACCAGCCGTAGTCCGTTACCATCACCGGGTCGATTCCCAATTGTCGATGGTAATAGAGCATGAGGGAGATGTTGCCCAGCGTGTGGTCCTCCCGCTTTCCGGTCGTTCCGAGGTAGCAGAAACGGGGACGGATGTGCGTCGAAGCATCCATCTGCAGGTGCGAGCGGGCGAAGAGCGTCGCCTTGGTGAGGTCGTTAAACTCCTGCTCGGATATCTGGTGATAGATGTGGGCATAGCGTTGCTTCAGTGCGGCAGAGAGGGAATCACCGTCTCCGACGACAGCCGTCGGTTCTATCTCGTACTCGAGAAGTTCCTCCAGTGCGCCGTCGCACACGACAAGGTTGTCGGCTTCTCGCAGTATTCGGAGAGGAATGACATGATAGGGGAAGTCGCCGGCTGCAAGAATGACAGCCTGAAAACCTTCGGCCAAAGTCTTTCCTGGCCCTGCAGAGAAGAGTTGAGAGCTGACAGGCTGTCCGCTGCCTGTCTCTGAAAGAAATGTGGACACTCCCGTTTTGATGTTGTTTATCATTTGTTCTGGCCTTTTATATGTGTTTTGAATGTGGTTGACTCCTGTCTCATTGTCCGTCATGGAACCTTAAAACAATCGGGGTTGACCTGCCCCGGCGAATACCGTGTTATACTTTTTCAGTCAGGTGTTCCCTCGCTTCTCCGTGGGATGGGACGGAGGCATCTCTTCCACTTGAAGTATCCTGCTACGGCAATAACAGCGTACAAAGCATACAGCCCTGCGGTGAAAGGAATCTCCTTATACAGATAGAGGCCTGCCAGTTCCACATCAACAACGATCCATATCCACCATTGTTCGATGTATTTCTTTGCCAGCGCCCACAGTCCGATGAAGCTGAGCGCGTTGCCGAAACTGTCCCATACAGGGACGGTAGAGTTGGTGAAATGGATGAGGACAAGATACAGTCCGCCCCAGAGCAGGAGGAACACAAGGATGGAGGGCAGTACCAGGCGACGTGGATAGTGTGTAATGGGAATCTCCCTCTCCCCCCCCTTCTTGGGTCCGAATTTCCAATAGAGGAAACCATAGATCGCTGCCAATGTATAGTAGATCTGCATACCGAAGTCGGCATACAGTCCGGCTTCGTAATAGACGAACATATAGATGACAGGCATGATGATTCCTGTCAGCCAGAGCCAGATACTCGCCTTGTATTCTTGATAGATGTAAATGAGGCCGATGAGACAGCCGAGCATATCTAATGTCATGATAAAATAGGTAGGTTCTATTAATTCATATATTAACGTGGGGTTATCCCCACAATAATGCAGTTATGGGGGTATCGGTCTCATAAGAGACCTTCATTCTCTATAGAAATGGTTTTATTCCCCTCATTTTTTATGTATTTTTTGACATCAAGACACAATTATCCTTTTCAAGAGAGAAGTTGTGGCTGATATTTGTTGATTTGGCAATATCTAAAGATGTTGTAAACAAGGCAGGTGAGCGCAAAACTCGCTTTTGCTCTGGCAATACCAATTGTTCTGACAAAGGAACCATGCATGGCTCCTTCAATGAAGCCGAAGACGTGTTCCACGCGGCATCTACACTTTGATTTCTTGCGGTTACGTTTCTTCTGCTTCTTGGTTAATGGATGATTGCGGTGTCCCTTCTCGCAGATGACGGGACGCATCGCATTGGCCTTGACAACATCTTCCCTGCCCTCATATCCAGCATCAAGATAAAGGCGCTGGCCTTTGTCCTTGTCCGTGATAAGCTGCGAGATAACATTGGAGTCATGGATGCTTGATACTGTGGTATGGTAGGACTCTATGAGTTTTGATTTCTTGTCAACCTTCGTATGACCTTTGTATCCATAATGTTTCTCTTCCCGTTTCTTAGTCCAACGTGCGTCAATGTCCTTGTGGCATTTCTTGTGTGGGTTGTCGTTCCAAAGCTCATCTCCCTTGCCGTTCTTGATGGTAGTGTTTTCCCTGCGAGTGTTGCGCTGCCTGGGGGCTTCAACGAAGGTGGCGTCAATAATCTTGCCTTCATTAAAGCTCAGACCTTTCGCATCGAGCAATTGACGGAAGTCGTCAAACAGGGTGTCAAACACACCGGCCTTGACCAGTTTATTCTTACATGCCCACACCGTCTTTTCGTCAGGTACGTCACTTACCGTATGTATGTTTAGGAACTCTCTAAAGCTGGTGCGGTCAATAATCTGATATTCTATCTGGTGGTCGCCCAGACCATAATAACGTTGGAGAAATATGACTTTGAACATAAGAACGACATCTATCGGTCTACGCCCTGCTGAAGTCTTACAATCCTCTGTGAGTAGAGTCTTCTCTAATGTGGAGCGAAAGAATTCGAAATCAACAAGAGCGGATACCTGCTCCAGCGGGTTGCCCATTGCGGAAAGAGCCTTGAGAGTAAACTCTTCTTCAAAGAGACTCTCCTGTTTTGATTGGCGATATGTAGTCGTTTTCTTCATAAGGTAATATCAATATTTATATGTAAAGGTACGACTTTTTTCGAAAATACGCAAGTAATTAGCTGATTAATAATAAGTTAATTTATAGAACACCTCAATAGAAATAAATAACGACACAATCACCCCCACAGACCGCTAACCAGCCTCTCTCCCCTCCCCGGAAGGGATGGGGGAGAGGCTTCTTTCTAAAACTTCAGCGTAACATTTCCCATCATATTGAATCCGGCCATTGGGATGAACCCGATCTGCGTGTAACGGTTCTCGTTAGGGTGACCGTTGTTGTCGAGGATGGAGGTGTAGACCCATCCGCTGGCAGCATAATGGCGGTTGAAGATATTGTTGAGGTTCACACCGAACACAGCTTCTTTCAAGCCGGCAATGTGCCTGGCAGGACACAGGGTATAGCTGATATTGACGTTTGTCTGTGAATAGCAGGGCAGCGAACGGGTCATATTCTCGGTGTTGTCCAGATACTGCCGGCTCACGAAGTTTGTATGCCATACTGCTTCAAAACCTTTGCAGTGGAGATTGAGCATACCATTGAGGATGGCAGACGGTGAGAATGCCAAGGTGGAATGATTGTAATGGATCTTACGGAAAGAAGACTCCCAGTCAACGCTTGCCATCTCATCAAAGTCCTTGATGATGTTACGGCTCAAGGCGGCATTGCCCTCGACCGTCAGCCACGGCAGCGGACTCCAGCCAGCTTCAGTTCAGCTCCCATCCGGTAGCTGTTCTTGATGTTGGTGGTCAGGTTTTTCGCCGATGTCGCTCTGTGCGCCGGTCTGTACGAACTGGTTGTTATAGTCCATGTAATAAAGATTCACGCCTGCATGCCAGCTGCTGCCGTCATACTGGTAACCGGCTTCGATATCCATCATGCGTTCCGGTGACGGTGCAGGATAGCTGCCGTTGTCAGTGAAGTTGTTGCGTTCCGGTTCACGATTGGCGTATGCAATGGAAGCGTATGCCTTGTGACCGCTACGATAGTAGCTGATGCCCGCTTTCGGATTGACGAAGTCGTAACGCTCGCTGATGTCCAGCAGCTGGTTCCTGTAGCCGTTTCCGGCCTTATAGAAGCGGTCGTTCTGTCCGTCCGTCTGATACTCTACGTGGCGGTACTGCAGGTCCATGAATACGTTCCAGTAGTCGGAGAAGTGGTATTTTGCCTTGAAGAATCCGCTGTAATCATATTTATGCGCATCGGAGTCATAATACTTGTAATCGTGTCCGCCGGCACGATACTTCGCATCTGCCTCCTCATTCTTTATATAAGTAAGGTAGCCGAAGTGTCCGCCACGGAACTGCTGAAGGTTCAGACCGCCCATTACATCCCAGTTCCCGTCTTTGTAGTTGCTCGTATAAACAAGGCCGTATGTATGCTGTGACAATCCTTTACGGCGTACGAAGTCGGACTTCTTGACAAATTTACCGTTGCTGTCCGTGAACGCCAAGCCGAATTTCGCAAATTTCGTGTTATGCTTGAATTCACTGTAATAGCCGTAACCATAGGTATAATGCAGGGTTACATGATGACTCCAGTGGGCGGAAGGATGGAAGGCAAACGACAGGAGGTTGTGGTTCTGGTAGAAATTATCCGTCGTCTTGTTCCAGAAAGAACCGTCACGCATCGTGTAACGCTCTGTCTGATAGTTTCCGTCGGCATCCTTGACGAAAGCCCCGCCGGCATCGGTCTGCAGATATTCATAGAGCTGGTTGAATTTCCCCAGCCCTCTGTCGTACAGGTCCTTATAGGTCGTGATGCCTGTCTTGACACCGTAGGTGCCATCCATCAGGCTCAAGTCATTGCTGCCCGTAACGACACCGTTCCATGCCTGTCCTGTCTTCTCGAAGTTGCCGATGTTCTTGTAGCTGATGCGGAAGTTGTCGTCCAGCCAGGTCAGTCCGCCATAGTAAGAGCCCGACCGACCGGCGGTGCCGTGTACATAGCCGTCGGTAGCGGTTTCATGGTAGGCTCCGTCGAAAACAAGGTGATTAGACAGCAGGCCTGTGGAGAACTTCACACCGGCATTATAGGTGTTGTATGAACCATAAGAACCGCTCACTTCCACGCTCGGTTTTCTGCCCGGTGTACTTGTCGCCATTGATACAGATCCGCCGAAAGCACCGTCTCCATTGGTCGATGTGCCGATGCCGCGCTGTATCTGCACGCTGCCCATGAGTGAGGCGTAGGAGTTCATGTTGGCCCAGAACACCGTCTGGTCCTCCGGCGAATTGAGTGCCACACCGTCCAGTGTGATGTTGATTCGGCTGCCTGCGGCACCTCGGATGCGCATGGCTGCCGTACCGGTCCCGAGACCGTTCTCACCCCAGGCCAGCACGCCCGGTGTCCGTGCGAGGAGGAAGGGGAGCTCACGTCCGCTTTTGGAGAACGATCCGAGTTCGTCTTTCTTGATATTGGCTACGGCATAGGGTGCGTTTTTCTGGACGCGCACTCCCGAGACTACTACTTCGTCCAGCTGCTGTTGCTTCAGTGTGTCGGTCGTGGTCTGTGCCTTTGTTGCTGCCACGCACGTCAGTGCAGCAGCGAAAAGAATGATTCTTTTCATATCTCTCAGGGATATTAAGATAGAAAAAAAAGGGGAATCTCCCTACGACGGCATTATCCGTTTCAGGTCAATGGGTATAATCTCAGCAAGCCCAAACAGGCAAGCACCCCTTAGCTTCCATTCTGGAAACCGGTGCAAAGGTAATACTTTCTTGTCATATGTCCAAATGAACCCGGGATAAATACCTGTAATCCCACTTCATTCAATCTTACAATTACCTTCATTGAGAAATTGCACCTGTCAGTTTTTTGGCGATGTATTGCCAATTTCTCTGGCAGTATGTCCCCAATTTTTGGGGACAGTAGGTGAGGGGGTAGACTCATTCTACTTATAAATAAAATCTAAAGTTTAGAGTGGCCAGGATGCTGACAATGAGGACAGAAATACCGACTGTTTACTGCAAAAGTTTATTTCTCATTTTGCTGTCACCTTTAACATTCGTCACTAATACATTGTTTATTAGTATGTTATATGTTTATAGAGTGACGGCAGTGACAGGAAAATAATTTCACAGCAGACCGGTCACAGCGTATCTGCTGTAGATGAATGCCAGACTGTGTTTTATCCTGGAGTGTATTCTTCTGCGGCGGACTCTTTATTGGGGGAGAGTATGATGTTTATTCAGAAAGCTTATTTTCAAGGATAACAAACTGCTTCTATCCGATTATTACCATGCTTAACGTGATCCGTACTGAGCCTTGACACCATGGGTGTACACCCTCAGCACCATTGGTGCTTACCCTCGGCACACTGACAGCAAAGAATCAGTGTGCAGTGTGTAAATGATAACTTGTCATTAATTATCTACTGGTTCCAACTTCTGGCAACGTGTCGCCAATTTTCCGACAATGTGGTGGCTGTAGATGCTCTGCCTGTCGCATTGCGACTGGTGAAAGCCGGCAAGCCCTGCCATGCGGGCAGCCGGTGCCGGAGACCCTGCGTGGAAGGGTAGGCGGATATTCCGGGACATCGTTCTTTGGGGACAGGTCTTCCGGGACAGCTTATGACACTGCTTCCCTCTTTTCAAGAAGGACGACATTCTCCACGTGCGGCGTATGCGGGAACATATCTACCGGCTGGACGGCGGCGACCTTATAGTCGGCATCGAGCAAGGCCAGGTCGCGTGCCTGTGTGGCAGGGTTGCAGCTGACGTAAACGATGCGTTTCGGACTTGCACCGAGAATAACGCTGATGACATCCTGGTGCATGCCGGCGCGTGGCGGATCGGTGATAATGACATCCGGATGACCGTGCCGGCAGATGAAGTCTTCTGTCAGGATGTCTTTCATGTCGCCTGCATAGAAAAGCGTGTTGTCAATCTTGTTGATTTCGGCATTGACCTTCGCATCTTCTATGGCTTCCGGGACATACTCTATACCGATGACTTTCCGGGCATTCCTGGCGATGAAGTTGGCAATGGTCCCTGTACCGGTATAGAGGTCGTAGACGAGTTCGTTGCCTGTGAGGGCGGCAAACGCGCGGGCTACGGAATAGAGATGGTATGCCTGTTCGGTGTTCGTCTGGTAAAAGCTTTTCGGGCCTACCTTGAACTTCAGGTCTTCCATCGTCTCGAATATGTGGTCGTTGCCTTTGAAGACAATGAGGTCGAGGTCGTTGAAAGTGTCGTTCCCCTTCTGGTTGTCCACATAGAAAAGTGAGGTGATCTGCGGAAAACGGTCGGCGACGTGCCGCATCAGAGCTTTTGCCCGCGCATCGTCTTCCTCCTCGTCATAATGGAACTGAATGAGTACCATCCATTCACCTGTGTTGGTGTTGCGCACCATGATGTCGCGCAGCAGACCATGCTGTGCCCTGATGTCATAGAATTTCATGCCTGTCCCGAGAGCGTAATCACGGATGTCGTTACGGATCTGGTTGCAGAGATCGTCCATCAGCCAGCATTTCTCGATAGGGTAGACCTTGTCGAAAGCTCCTGTGATATGGAAGCCGATGGCCCCCTCTGACAGTCCGGCATCCTCCGGCAGAGCCTGTAATTCCTCTGCTGTGTACCAGCGTTTGCTGGCGCATCCGAACTCCAGTTTGTTGCGGTATTCTTTCGTGTGTACCGATCCCATGATAGGCCTGAACTCCGGCAGCTCTACCTTGCCGATGCGGCTCAGCTGGTCGTAGACCTGTTGCTGCTTCGCCTTCAGCTGTTCGGCGTAAGGCAGGTTCTGCCATTTGCATCCGCCGCAGATGCCGAAATGCGCACACATCGGTTCTTCGCGTACCGTGCTCCTGCTGATGAAACGGACGACCGTAGCTTCACAGTAAGTGCGTTTCTTCCTGCGCACCTGCAGGTCTACGACATCCCCCGGAACGACAAAGGGAACGAAGACGACCTTGTCATCAACATGGGCAATGCACTTCCCTTCGGCTGCCACAGCTTCTATCGTGACGTTTTCAAGAATGGGTAACGGCTTTCTTTTTCTGCTCATAATCTGTTTTGTATTTCGGGACAAAGGTACTGCTTTTTTTCCATTTGTACCCTGATTGGTAGTTCCTAATCGGTCCTGTGTCCGCTAACAGCATAAAAATGTAAAGGTGAAGATAGCAATTTTCTTTGAAAAGTTTGTTGCTTTACCTGTTTTTGGTATATTTGCACTTAAAGATAAATAACTAAAATTCATTATCATTTTTTTAATTATGAGCGAAAAAGAGTTTATACCTTCGGTAACGGTAAGGCAGAGGGTAAGGCTGACATGAGAAATCTCCTTGGTGGCAAGGGTGCCAATCTGGCAGAGATGAATCTTATCGGTGTGCCTGTTCCTCCGGGTTTTACAATTACGACCGATGTATGTAACGAGTATTTTGAGAAGGGTAAAGAGACTGTAGTAGGCCTGCTGAAAGCGGATGTGGAGAAGAGCGTAAAACATATCGAGACTTTGATGAACTCAAAGTTCGGTGATCCGGCCAACCCTCTCCTCGTGAGTGTGCGTTCGGGCGCGCGTGCCTCCATGCCGGGAATGATGGATACCATTCTTAACCTTGGTCTGAACGACAGTGTCGTCGAGGGACTGGCCAAGAAGACCGGTAATGAGCGTTTCGCTTTTGACAGTTATCGCCGCTTTGTACAGATGTACGGTGATGTGGTGCTGGGCATGAAGCCGGTAAACAAGGAAGACATTGATCCGTTTGAGGCTATTATACAGAAGGTCAAGGCACAGCGTGGCATCAAACTCGACAATGAAATGACCGTTGACGAGCTGAAGCAGCTAGTTGTTCTCTTCAAACAGGCAATCAAGGAGCAGACCGGAAAGGACTTCCCGACCGACCCGATGGAGCAGCTCTGGGGGCGGTCTGTGCCGTGTTCGACTCCTGGATGAATGAACGTGCCATTCTCTACCGCAAGATGGAAGGCATCCCGCAGGAGTGGGGTACAGCCGTTACCGTCATGGCCATGGTATTCGGCAACATGGGAGACACCTCGGCGACAGGGTGTCTGCTTCTCACGCGATGCGGCAACCGGCGAAAACCGTTTCAACGGAGAGTATCTTATCAATGCACAGGGCGAGGATGTCGTTGCCGGCATCCGTACACCGCAGCAGATTACCAAGGAAGGCTCTCTCCGCTGGGCTGCACAGCAGAATATAGACGAAGAGACACGCAGCACGAAATATCCCTCGATGGAAGAGGCCATGCCTGAACTGTACGCCCAGCTGTATGCTCTTCAGGACAAGTTGGAGAGACACTACCATGACATGCAGGATATGGAGTTTACGGTACAGGAAGGCAAGCTGTGGTTCCTCCAGACACGCAACGGAAAGCGTACGGGTACGGCAATGGTAAAGATTGCCATGGACCTGCTTCACGAAGGGGAGATCGACGAGAAGACGGCTCTCCTGCGTTGCGAGCCGAACAAGCTCGACGAACTTCTTCATCCTGTATTCGACAAGGAGGCACTGACACAGGTCCATGTCCTGACGCGCGGTCTGCCGGCTTCCCCGGGTGCAGCCTGCGGCCAGGTCGTGTTCTTTGCCGATGATGCGACAAAGTGGCATGAGGATGGACATCAGGTCATCATGGTACGTATCGAGACTTCTCCGGAGGATCTTGCAGGTATGTCTGCTGCAGAGGGTATCCTGACTGCACGTGGCGGTATGACTTCGCACGCTGCAGTGGTTGCGCGTGGCATGGGCAAGTGTTGCGTCAGCGGTGCAGGAGCTATCATGGTAGACTATAAGGCACGCACCGTAGAAATCGACGGAACTGTAATCCGTGAGGGCGATTATATTTCGCTGAACGGTTCTACAGGTGAAGTCTATGCCGGTGAGGTCAAGACCCGTCCTGCCGAGGTGACTGGTGATTTCGCCGAGCTGATGAATCTCTGCAAGAAATATACGAAGCTGGTTGTCCGTACCAATGCTGATACGCCACACGATGCTGAGGTGGCAAGCAACTTCGGTGCTGTAGGTATCGGCCTCTGTCGTACGGAGCATATGTTCTTCGAGAATGAGAAAATCAAGGCCATGCGCGAGATGATTCTTGCTGACAGTACCGAAGACCGTGAGAAAGCACTTGACAAGCTCCTGCCTTATCAGAAACAGGATTTCTATGGTATTCTGAAGTGTATGGACGGCATGCCGGTGAATATCCGCCTGCTTGACCCGCCTTTGCACGAGTTTGTTCCTCACGACCTGAAGGGCCAGGAAACCATGGCAGAGGAAATGGGTGTAAGTGTTCAGTTTATCCAGGAGCGGGTAAGCTCGCTTTCCGAACATAACCCAATGCTGGGACTCCGTGGCTGCCGTCTGGGAAATACCTTCCCGGAGATTACCGCCATGCAGACAAAGGCAATCCTTGGTGCTGCTATCCAGTTGAAGAAAGAGGGATTTGATCCTAAACCGGAAATCATGGTCCCGCTGGTAGGCATTGTCAACGAGCTTGATGTCCAGGGCACATCATCCGCAAGACCGCAAGCAAACTCTTCAAAAAAAGGAAGGAGTGGAAGTTCCGTTCAAGGTGGGTACGATGATTGAGATCCCACGTGCAGCCCTGACAGCTGATGTCATTGCAGAGAAGGCGGAATACTTCAGCTTCGGTACCAATGACCTGACGCAGATGACCTTCGGATACAGTCGTGATGACATCGCCAGCTTCCCTGCCAAGCTATCTTGAAAAAGAAGATCTTGATGTCGACCCGTTCCAGGTCCTTGACCAGAAAGGTGTCGGCCAGTTGATCAAAATGGCGGTAGAGAAAGGACGTAAGACCCGCAAGAACCTCAAGTGTGGAATCTGTGGAGAGCATGGCGGTGAGCCGACCTCGGTCAAGTTCTGCCATCGCGTAGGTCTTGATTACGTCAGCTGTTCTCCATTCCGTGTGCCGATTGCAAGGCTTGCAGCGGCGCAGGCAGCGGTCGAAGAGTAAATCGCAAGTGATTGATATACAGGTGATTAGGCTGTAATTCCTTGGTAAGACAGGGGTTGCAGCCTAATTTCATAAAGGGACGGACGTGCATTTGTACACACTTTCCGTGTACTTTTGAACGCTGAAACTTACCAATACCTGCACCATAACGGCAGGGCATACCGGAACTTACCAGCAGTATGAACGAATCGATAAGCGAGAGATGGAAAAACAACTTGTCAAGCCTTCATCAGGCAGCCTTTTCAAGCTTTGACTACCAGCTATGGTTCCACTATCGAAGGAGAATGTAAAGTGGGATTCATGTTGACCCTTGTAATCCTATTGGTGAATTATCTGGGTTGGTAGCTGAACCGAATAGTTGCCATCGTCTTGTTACCCGTTGGACAGGAACTGATATTTTTCCTCTTGTAATTTGGAAATATATGGAAAAAAATATTTAAGTTTGCACTATATTAATCTGAAAGCTTATATTATCTGTAAACTAAGAACCCAAATGAAGTCTGTGCGATGAATGTAAAACGTGCAAAACAACATAAAAAGCCCTACGGTTGACCGCAGGGACAAGAAAATCTTCGGCTTATAGCCTTGTTGTGAAAAAGTCTTCACAGTGTATCTGGTTGCAAATTTACAACTATTTTTGAATATACAAGCAAAACCATAAAAAAATATGACACAAAAAGTTTTAGGCTTAGACCTTGGTACTAATTCTATTGGCTCTTCAGTAAGAAATTTGGATCTCTGATGACTTGAAAGGGCAGTTAGAGTTCTTTTTCTTCTGATATTTTTCAGAAGTAGCGTTAATAAGGAAAGTAACGGACGTGAATATTCATTAGCAGCACAGCGTTCTGCATAGCAGAAGCCGTGGATTGAATGAAGCAAGACGTCGTAAGTTGTGGGCAACCTTGGATTTACTTATTAAGTACGGGTTTTGTCCGATGTCTCCTGAATCTTTAATGAGATGGCGCACTTATGATAAACAGAGAGGACTCTTCAGAGAGTATCCTATAGATGATAAGGACTTCAATGCCTGGATAATGCTGGATTTTGATAGGGATGGCATACCTGACTATTCCAGCCCATATCAGTTGCGCCGAGAACTTGTTACTCGTCAGTTTGATTTCGATCAGCCTATTGAACGTTACAAACTGGGACGAGCTTTGTATCATATTGCTCAGCATCGTGGGTTTAAGAGTAGTAAGGGAGAAACTCTGTCACAGCAGGAAACTAATAGCAAGCAATCACTTACAGATGAAGCTACAGATGTCGCCGGAGAAATGAAGGCCTCTGAGGAGAAACTGTCAAAGGGGCTGTCTACCTATATGAAGGAGAATAACCTGTTGACAGTTGGTGTTGCTTTTGCTCAGTTGGAAGACGAAGGTGTGAGAGTACGGAACAATAATGATTATCGAGCAATACGTTCACAATTTCAGCGAGAAATAGAAACCATTTTTAAGTTCCAGCAAGGCTTGTCTGTAGAAAATGAGTTGTATGAACGCCTTGTTAGTGAGAAGAAAAATATTGGTACAATCTTTTATAAACGTCCATTACGTTCGCAACGTGGCAATGTGGGTAAATGTACACTTGAACGTACAAAGCCACGTTGTGCCATTGGGCATCCATTGTTTGAGAAGTTCCGTGCTTGGACACTGATTAATAATATCAAGGTAAGAATGTCTGAAGAGGAACAAGCAGAACAACTCCCGATGAAATTACGGTTCGAACTTTATAATGACTGCTTTTTAGCATTTGTCAGGGCAGAATTCAAGTTCGCGGATATTCGGAAATATCTTGAGAAGCGTCTGGGTGTTCATTTCTCTTATAATGATAAGACTATCAACTATAAAAGACAGTACAAGTGTTGCTGGCTGTCCTATAACAGCTCGATTCAGAAAACTTTTGGGAGAGGATTGGGAGTCTTTCCATGTTGATGGGCAAAAACAGAGACAGGCGCATGGTAAGAAGAACGCTTCGTTCCATACTGTTTCTTATACTGTTGAAGATATATGGCACTTCTGTTATGATGCGGAGGAACCAGAAGTGGTATTGTCTTTTGCACAAGATAATTTAAAGTGGGAGAAGAAGAAGGCAGAAGAACTCGTCCGTATCTGGTCGGCAATGCCTCAAGGTTATGCTATGTTGAGCCAGAAGGCTATTCGTAATATCAATAAGATGTTGATATTGGGATTGAAATACTCTGATGCAGTGTTACTTGCTAAGGTTCCAGAGATTGTAGAGATAACTGATGGTGAGATTCTTTCTGTTACAGAAGATTATCATCGTGTGGAAGCACAGGTTGGGTATGAAAAACAGATTAATAATATTGTTAATGCTCTTATAGCCAAGTATAAATCTGCATCAGAAGAATACCGTTTTGCCGATCATAACTATGAGTATCAATTAGATAAGTCTGATGAAAAAGATATTATCAAACAGATTGAGAGTAATATAGGTACAAGGAAGTGGAGTTTGTTGGATGCCGATGAGCAGACTGATATTTTACAGAAAGTCCGAGATAAGTATCAGAACTTCTTTAGAAGTCACGAGCGTAAGTTTGTAGAATCTCCTAAATTAGGGGAGTGCTTTGAAGAGTATCTTATGAAGAAATTCCCGATGGTTGAGGGTGAACGGTGGAAAAAGCTATATCATCCGTCACAAATCGCGATTTACCGTCCTGTTCCTGCTAATAAAGATCGCTCTGCTTTAAGATTGGGTAATCCTGATATTGGTGCAATCAAGAATCCTACAGTGTTGAGGGTACTTAATACCTTAAGAAAGAGGGTGAATCAGCTCTTGGATGATGGCATCATTTCTCCTGATGAAACACGGGTGGTTGTAGAGACTGCACGTGAATTGAATGATGCTAACAGAAAGTGGGCATTGGATACTTACAATAGAATCCGTCATGACGAAAATGAAAAGATAAAGAAGATTCTTGCAGAGTTTTACCCGAAACGTGATAATATAAGTACTGTTGATATCGATAAGGCACGATATGTGATAGATCAGCGTGAGATGGATTATTTCACGGAAGCGAAGACCTATCATAAGGATATAAAGAAGTACAAACTCTGGTTAGAACAGGGTGGACAGTGCATGTATACAGGACGTACTATCAACCTGTCGAATCTTTTTGATCCGAATTCGTTTGATGTTGAACATACCATTCCTGAAAGTATCAGCTTTGACAGTTCGGATATGAATCTGACTTTGTGTGATGCCCATTACAATCGTTTCATAAAGAAGAATCATATTCCTGCAGATCTGCCGAATTATGACAAGTCTGTTGTTATAGATGGTAAAGAGTATTCTCCTATCAAGCCCAGACTGCAGCGATGGGCAGACAGGGTGGAACGTCTTAATCGCAATGTGGAATACTGGAGAGGGCAGGCAAGAAGAGCTCAGAATAAAGACCGTAAGGACCAGTGTATGCGTGAGATGCATCTATGGAAGATGGAACTGGAATACTGGACAAAGAAGTTGGAGCGTTTTACAATAACTGAAGTTACGGACGAATTTAAGAACAGCCAGCTTGTGGATACACGAGTTATAACTCGTCATGCAGTTTTATATCTGAAGAGTATATTCCCACATGTAGATGTGCAACGAGGAGATGTAACTGCTAAATTCAGAAAGATACTTGGTATACAAAGTGTAGACGAAAAGAAAGACCGTAGTTTACATTCTCATCATGCTATAGACGCAACAACTCTGACGATAATCCCAGGTGCTGCAAAGAGAGAGCGTATGCTGGAGTTGTTTGCTAAGATAGAAGAGGTTAATAAGATGTTATCTTTCTCGGGAAATGAGGATAGGACAGGACTGAAACAAGAACTTGATGGCTTGAAAAATCAGCTTAATAAAGAAGTTAAGGCTTGTAGGATAGGACATAATGTTTCGGAGATTGGTACGTTTATAAATGATAACATTATTATTAATCACCATGTAAAGAACCAAGCTCTTACACCAGTACGCCGTCGGTTGAGAAAGAGAGGGCATATTGTGGGGGGAATGGATAACCCTCGGTGGCAGACAGGAGATGCCTTGCGAGGTGAAATCCATAAGGCGAGTTATTATGGTGCGATAACACAGTATGCAAAGGATAAAGAAGGGAAAGTTTTGATGAAAGAGGGACGTCCTCAAATTAATCCTACGATTAAATTTGTAATACGTCGTGAATTAAAGTATAAGAAGTCTTCTACAGATAGTGGATTTGCATCGTGGGATGACCTTGGAAAAGCCATTGTTGATAAGGAACTTTTTGCTTTGATGAAGGGGCAATTCCCAGAGGGAACTTCTTTTAAGGATGCTTGTGAGCAGGGAATCTATATGATAAAGAAGGGTAAGAATGGCGAGGTTGATACAAAGCTGTACAGAATAAGGCATATAAGATGTAAAACTAAAGCAGAAAAAAACGCTTTGAAGATAAAAAGAGCAGGCTTATAAATCAGAGAAGGAATATAAACGCTACTTCTATGCAGCTGTTGGAGATTTGTATGCAATGTGCTGTTATACAAAATGGCAAGACTCGTGAGTTTAAGATATATAGTCTGTATGATATTTCCTGTCATCGTAAGGTAGGGGTAGAAGACATCCCAGAATTTATTACAGACAAGAAAGGCAATCGGCTTATGCTTGACTATAAGTTGCATACTGGTGATATGATCTTGCTTTATAAGGAAAACCCGGAGAATTATATGATTTAGATAATGTTAGTTTGAGTAAATTATTATATAAGATAAATGGGTTTGAGAATGACGACTTTACGTATTAGAATGGTAAACCACCTGGTTGCAAAAAGAGGCTATGGGAGAATCTGTTAAAGATTATGCGAAATTGCCCGATATCATTCGCTGTGGTGTTAAAACAATAAAGTTTCTTGTTATGGGCGAGAATCGTGATTTTGTTATTAAGAATGGTAAGATTAGTTTTAATCATCGATGATAAAGAAAACTTTATATTTTGGGAATCCTGCTTATCTCTCACTTCGCAATGGACAGTTGGTCATTCGACTTCTGAAGTGGAGAAAGCAGAACTTCCTGATATCGTGAAACAGGAAACTATAAGAACAATTCCCATAGAAGATATTGGTGTAGTGGTATTGGACAATAAGCAGATAACCATTACACAAGGTGCATTGGCAGAGTTAGTGGCCAACTCTGCTGCAGTGATAACCTGCGATAGTAAATGTATGCCTACGGGAATGTTACTTCCTCTTTCTGGTAATACACTGCATCAGGAGCGTTTTCGTAATCAGATTGAAGCTGCAGTTCCATTGCGTAAACAACTGTGGCAACAAACGGTAAAAGCTAAGATAGAGAACCAAGCGTATTGCTTACAGAAGAATACGTCTAAATCATTTGCTCCGCTTCATGTCCTTGCCCGTAAAGTCAGGAGTGATGATGCAGATAACCATGAAGCGCAAGCTGCAGCCTATTACTGGAAGAATATTTTCTCTGATGGTTTCACAAGGGACAAGGATGGTGTTCCACCTAACAATCTGTTGAATTATGGGTATGCGATTCTTCGTGCTGTGATAGCCCGGGCTTTGGTAGGGAGCGGACTGTTGCCTGTCTATGGCATTCATCATCATAACCGCTATAACGCATATTGTTTAGCAGATGATATTATGGAACCTTATCGTCCGTTTGTGGACGATCTGGTCCTTTCAACGATGAAAAAGATGGAGGTTTCAGATGACTTGACAGTAGATTTAAAGCGGGAAATGTTGTCAATACCAGTTCTTGACGTTGTTATAAGTGGTAAGCGTAGCCCATTGATGATTGCTGCAGGCTTGACAGCTGCAAGTCTTGCGAAGTGCTATAATGGGGAAGTTCGTGAAATCTCTTATCCTTCTTTTCTTTGATGCAACGACTTAGCGAATATAGGGTTATGTGGGTGATGGTCTTTTTCGATCTTCCAACTAATACAAACAAGGAAAAGCGTGCTTATACTATTTTCCGGAAAGATTTGATGAAAGATGGATTTACTATGTTTCAATTATCAATCTATGTTCGTCATTGTGCAAGCAGAGAGAATGCGGATGTACATGTGAAGCGAGTAAAGTCTTTTATGCCTAATTCTGGCAATGTTTGCATTATGGTTATTACAGACAAACAGTTTGGTGAGATAGAGCTTTTTTGTGGGGCACAGGCACAAACACCCAACGCTCCTGGGCAGCAACTTGAATTATTCTAAAAGAAAAAGAGTCCTATCATTACCAATAGGACTCTTTTAGATTGCAGTTTTTATTTTGCACAAAGACAATGTTACTAACTGAAAATCAGATCGATACTTATTTCCGATTGTGCTTGCTACTGCAAAGATACACATTTTGAAGCAATTCACAACCTGCATGTACTGTGTATCGAAAACGAATGAATTGTGCTTGCTACTGCAAAGATACACATTTTGAAGCAATTCACAACGTTCACCGTGGCCACTACGCGGGCCTGCTCATTGTGCTTGCTACTGCAAAGATACACATTTTGAAGCAATTCACAACCATCCTGATGAAGATGATGCGCAGGTTGTTATTGTGCTTGCTACTGCAAAGATACACATTTTGAAGCAATTCACAACAACTGTTAGAAAAGATTGGCGACATAGACTATTGTGCTTGCTACTGCAAAGATACACATTTTTGAAGCAATTCACAACCCGTATGCTTCTTGTTCAACCCACGCTGCAATTGTGCTTGCTACTGCAAAGATACACATTTTGAAGCAATTCACAACAATACAAAAGAATCACAACGATGCGGTTCTGATTGTGCTTGCTACTGCAAAGATACACATTTTGAAGCAATTCACAACCTCGTGCCGCAGGGCAGGCATCCGTTCCTGATTGTGCTTGCTACTGCAAAGATACACATTTTGAAGCAATTCACAACCACCTCCCAAAGTGAAAGTTCCTCTGTTTTATTGTGCTTGCTACTGCAAAGATACACATTTTGAAGCAATTCACAACCACGTTCCATGGACGCTGCAGAGTTCGACATTGTGCTTGCTACTGCAAAGATACACATTTTGAAAGCAATTCACAACAGGTTGAAGGTTACAACCACACTGACCACAATTGTGCTTGCTACTGCAAAGATACACATTTTTGAAGCAATTCACAACTCCAGCTGACGGTCACCTCGCCGTTCTTCCATTGTGCTTGCTACTGCAAAGATACACATTTTGAAGCAATTCACAACCTCATCTCACGACGAAGTGCCCTGACAAACATTGTGCTTGCTACTGCAAAGATACACATTTTGAAGCAATTCACAACATGGAAGCCTTGTACGCTTCCTCCTGTCCAATTGTGCTTGCTACTGCAAAGATACACATTTTGAAGCAATTCACAACCCTGGAGGCGGGAACATCCTCTCCGGACTCATTGTGCTTGCTACTGCAAAGATACACATTTTGAAGCAATTCACAACTGGAGTACTGTTCTATCAGCTTCACAGTGCATTGTGCTTGCTACTGCAAAGATACACATTTTGAAGCAATTCACAACACTCTTTAATGTTGATATATTCTTCTTTTTATTGTGCTTGCTACTGCAAAGATACACATTTTGAAGCAATTCACAACTGTGAGAAACAAGATGAGTTATCACAGTGATTGTGCTTGCTACTGCAAAGATACACATTTTGAAGCAATTCACAACAATATCTACAATAGTGTTTTTCGCTGTCACTATTGTGCTTGCTACTGCAAAGATACATTTTGAAGCAATTCACAACCAAAAACGGAGTTTCGGCCGTCAAGACGTAATTGTGCTTGCTACTGCAAAGATACACATTTTGAAGCAATTCACAACTGATGCGCCTGTTGACTTCCCTGGCGTGTCAATTGTGCTTGCTACTACAAAGATCACATTTTGAAAGCAATTCACAACCACCCGTCGGTCCGCCATCATGGAAACCAGATTGTGCTTGCTACTGCAAAGATACACATTTTGAAGCAATTCACAACTTCCTCCCCTCCGCGCCGAAGACCGCTTTGATTGTGCTTGCTACTGCAAAGATACACATTTTGAAGCAATTCACAACATCATCATCACGGTATTGAGAGCCGACTGCATTGTGCTTGCTACTGCAAAGATACACATTTTGAAGCAATTCACAACGGCTACAAAATGGGTAATATCGTAGTAGTATTGTGCTACTGCAAAGATACACATTTTGAAGCAATTCACAACAGAACCTGATCAAGTTTATAAGCAAGAGAATTGTGCTTGCTACTGCAAAGATACACATTTTGAAGCAATTCACAACAACAGACTCACGATAAGCCTCGCCCAAACGATTGTGCTTGCTACTGCAAAGATACACATTTTGAAGCAATTCACAACAACCATTCTGCTGAATCGCCATGCCCTACGATTGTGCTTGCTACTGCAAAGATACACATTTTGAAGCAATTCACAACGAAGCGATGGAGAACAAGCACTGCCGATCTTATTGTGCTTGCTACTGCAAAGATACACATTTTGAAGCAATTCACAACCTGAAGGCGATGGATGCCTGGTACAGATGGATTGTGCTTTGCTACTGCAAAGATACACATTTTGAAGCAATTCACAACCGTTACACCACCTTCACTTTCAAGCGCAATTGTGCTTGCTACTGCAAAAGATACACATTTTGAAGCAATTCACAACCTATACGCCGAAGGACATCCAGCAGGCAAATTGTGCTTGCTACTGCAAAGATACACATTTTGAAGCAATTCACAACACTGAGAAGCGTCGTGTTCTCGGTGACGGTATTGTGCTTGCTACTGCAAAGATACACATTTTGAAGCAATTCACAACCAACAAAAATAAGCAGCATACAAACGATAAAATTGTGCTTGCTACTGCAAAGATACACATTTTGAAGCAATTCACAACGGATGTGTCGGTCTTGAACAGTTTTTCAGAATTGTGCTTGCTACTGCAAAGATACACATTTTGAAGCAATTCACAACCCACTTCGAGGTGTTAACCCTGCTGTTCTATTGTGCTTGCTAGCAAAGATACACATTTTGAAGCAATTCACAACTCAGCAGGCGATTCAGAATCTTTTGAATTCTATTGTGCTTACTACTGCAAAGATACACATTTTGAAGCAATTCACAGCTCAAATCGGTGCATGTAATTAGGGTCATTGTTGCTACTGCAAAGATACCATTTTGAAGCACTACAAATCACAGCAGCTTGTATGGGTTTCAATTGTGCTTGCTACTGCAAAGATACACATTTTGAAGCAATTCACAACGGTTTTTCCGATGATTCTTTCAGTTTCAAAATTGTGCTTTGCTACTGCAAAGATACACATTTTGAAGCAATTCACAACCCGCTTCAGCGTGTTAACCCTGCTGTTCTTATTGTGCTTGCTACTGCAAAGATACACATTTTGAAGCAATTCACAACGAACAGTTTTTAGATTTTCAAAGATTTTAATTGTGCTTGCTACTGCAAAGATACACATTTTGAAGCAATTCACAACTATCTGCCTGATGACTCGTAGCATCTCTGGATTGTGCTTGCTACTGCAAAGATACACATTTGAAGCAATTCACAACGAAAACGAGACTTCATATAAAGTCTGACAAATTGTGCTTGCTACTGCAAAGATACACATTTTGAAGCAATTCACAACTATACGGTGTTAGATATCTGTCGAAATTGATTGTGCTTGCTACTGCAAAGATACACATTTTGAAGCAATTCACAACCAGACGTGAAAGCGGTCGGCTCTCGGCTCGATTGTGCTTACTACTGCAAAGATACACATTTTGAAGCAATTCACAACAAAGATGGTGCTGCTCCTGTTGGTGAAATAATTGTGCTTGCTACTGCAAAGATACACATTTTGAAGCAATTCACAACACCTTCGGGGTTACATTGTCTCGCACCCAATTGTGCTTACTACTGCAAAGATACACATTTTGAAGCAATTCACAACCCAAGTTTATGTAATGATTGAACCCATATCATTGTGCTTACTACTGCAAAGATACACATTTGAAGCAATTCACAACACACCATATTGACAAGAACCTCTCATATAAATTGTGCTTGCTACTGCAAAGATACACATTTTGAAGCAATTCACAACGAACCCCACTGAGCTACCATAGATACCCTTATTGTGCTTGCTACTGCAAAGATACATTTTGAAGCAATTCACAACTGGTTGAGTGTCGGAAACCTTTGCAGGGTATTGTGCTTGCTACTGCAAAGATACACATTTTGAAGCAATTCACAACCCCATAAGGCTGTATCTTTCGGGCGTGGGTATTGTCTGCTACTGCAAAGATACACATTTTGAAGCAATTCACAACGGCAAGGCTCTTGATTTTCACTGACGAAGTAATTGTGCTTGCTACTGCAAAGATACACATTTTGAAGCAATTCACAACACAATCCGCTCCTTGACTGATGAACCAATCATTGTGCTTGCTACTGCAAAGATACACATTTTGAAGCAATTCACAACACGTGGCGTTGGGCATAGTTATGCCGTCTATTGTGCTTGCTACTGCAAAGATACACATTTTGAAGCAATTCACAACCCTAAGAAGGAGAGGAAACCTGTCGTGCATTGTGCTTGCTACTGCAAAGATACACATTTTGAAGCAATTCACAACCAGCAACGTCAAGAAGAGACAGAGAAAGCGATTGTGCTTGCTACTGCAAAGATACACATTTTTGAAGCAATTCACAACAAAGAACTAGCAGGAGATGTTAATATCGGAATTGTGCTTGCATACTGCAAAGATACACATTTTTGAAGCAATCCACAACGATGATAACTCAGACTTATTTCTAACGGACATTGTGCTTGCTACTGCAAAGATACACATTTTGAAGCAATTCACAACACCTTCGGTGTTACATTATCTGCACCCAGATTGTGCTTTGCTACTGCAAAGATACACATTTTGAAGCAATTCACAACATCAGCGTGTCGATATACTCCTTGGCAGAAATTGTGCTATACTGCAAAGATACATTTTGAAGCAATCCACAACGTTTTTGTTCTTTCACATTTCAAAACGTAAATTAGCTTTGCTACTGCAAAGATACACATTTTGAAGCAATTCACAACATGATGTCCTTCTGAACCGGCATTGTTTCATTGTGCTTGCTACTGCAAAGATACACATTTTGAAGCAATTCACAACCACCGAGGTATGATTTCGGTTTTTGACGGTAATGTGCTTGCTACTGCAAAGATACACATTTTGAAGCAATTCACAACCACCAAACGGACGACTCTTGTAAGTTTAAACTCGTGTTTTTGACTTTTGGTCAGTCTTGCCTGCTGCCTTACAGATTTATTCCTGGCTTTCAGTTGAATGCGTAGCTGGCTTTCAGTTGAATGCGTAGTTGGCTGCTGCGTAGAGCGTATGAGGCTTGCTGCGAAGGATGACCGTTTGCCGAATCCATAAATTATCTCCGTTTCCTGCACTTATGTTTATTGAATGCTGTCCGATAAAACTCAAACAGCATGATCCCCTGTGCAATCTCTTTTGAACAGACCATTCTGCATTGTCTTCGGAAAAGTAATCCCCTGATGAAATAAGTTCTGCCGGCACAGCTCTTCGCCAGCTGCAAGTTGGCTCCCCTCCCGGCAATATATGGCATGGTGCGGGCCGTCAGCACGCCCGGTGTCTGCCGGTAACTCCCATAAGTGCCGGGCATCAGCACATCTGCAGGAAAGGCCGGTTCAATCCAGTCACTATTCTATACAGCAAGCCACTGATGGCTGACTTACACGGCAAATGCCTGCCGAGCAGCACTGATATTCATTCGGGTTCGGTTACCGAATATATAATGCCGGCGTTTGCTGTATGTTATAAGCCTCCGTTTTATTTCCTGTCGATGCACGGAAGAACTCCTTTCCTCTACCGATTCCAAGATACGAAAGCCATTATGCTTGCTGCTGCAAAGATATACATTCTGAAGCAATTCACGACTGAGGGGTTTCATTATCACGGTGCTGTGGGATTGTATGGAAGCGTGGAAGCACAAATGGTGAATGGTAAAAAGTGCTGCTTTTTCTTTTATCCCTTTGCCATGTCTGGGATTTTTTTCGTACTTTTGCACGTATTTCGGAATAAAAACAAACATATCGATATAATGAAGATTTCATAAATGGCTTAAGGAATACGTCGATTTTGACCTGACCCTCACAGGAGACGGCAGACGCACTGACGTCTACGGGACTTGAGGTTGATGCACTGGACGAGGTGGAAACAATACGGGGAGGACTGAAAGGACTCTTTGTCGGCAAAGTGTTGACCTGTGAGGCGCACCCCAACTCTGGACCATTCCACGTGACAACCGTCGACCTCGGTAAGGGCGAACCGCAGCAGATGTGTGTGGTGCACCGAATGTGGCTGCAGGACAGAAAGTCATTGTGGCTGATCTGGGCTGCGTGCTCTATGACGGCGACAAGGAATTCACCATCAAGAAGAGCAAGCTGCGTGGGTGTGGAGAGCTTCGCATGATCTCGTGCCGAGGATGAAATCGGCGTCGGTACGAGCCATGACGGCATCATCGTACTCGCCGGAGGATGCACCTGTCGGACGGCCTGCCGCCGAGTATTATCATCTGGACAGCGACTGGCTGATTGACTTAGACATCACGGCCAACCGTGCGGATGCGCTGAGCCATTACGGTGTGGCCCGTGACCTCTATGCCTGGCTGACGCAGAACGGTTACAAGACATCGCTTCATCGTCCGGACTGCAGTGCCTTCTGCTGACAACCACGACCTTCCTATCGATGTGACCATCGAGAATACGGATGCCTGCCGGCGCTATGCCTGTCTGAGCATAACCGACTGCGAGCAAAGGAAAGCCCGAAGTGGCTGAAGGACAAACTGAATGTCATCGGTCTGCGCCCGATCAACAATATTGTCGATATTACCAATTACATCATGATGGCCTCACGGACAGCCGATGCACTGCTTTGATGCGGACATGGTCAAGGGGCATCATATCATCGTCAAAGACAAGAACGAAGGTAAGAAGTTCGTCACCCTGGACGGAGAAGAACATACGCTCGGGGAGCACGACCTCGCTATCTGCAATGCGGAAGAACCGATGCATAGCCGGTGTTTTCGGCGGGAAGGGTAGCGGAACCCTACGAGACAACGGGAAGAACGTCGTGCTGAGAGCGCTTATTTCATCCGACATGGATCCGCAAGAGCGCGCGCCGGCATGGCTTTTCGACTGATGCCAGCTTCCGGTTCGAGCGCGGTATTGACCCGAACGGGACTGTCTATGCATTAAAGCAGGCGGCTATTCTCTGCAAGGAACTGGCTGGTGGAAAGATTAGCATGGAGGTCCGTGATGAATATCCGACGAAGATGGAGGATTTCCCGTCCGTCTGAACTATGAATATTGTGACCGCCTCATCGGCAAGAAATTGGGCCATGAAACCATCAGGCGCATTGCCGAGAGCCTTGAGATGCGGGTGCAGAAGGAAGATGCTGAGGGCTTGACCTGCTTTGTTCCTGCTCTATCGCTAGACGTCCAGCGTCCGTGTGATGTGGTCGAGGATATTCTTCGTATCTACGGATACAACAACGGGAGATTCCGACAGAGCTGAAGTCATCGCTCACGATTGCGGAAGAAGCCGACAGGAACTACCATCGGGAGAACATCATCGGCGAGCAGCTGGTGGGCGAGGGCTTCTCTGAAATCATGAACAACTCCTCTCCAAGAGTTCCTATTATGAGGAAACAGAACTCAATGCCCTATCCCTGGGAGGAGACGGTAAAAGTAATGAATCCCTCTGTCGGTCGACCTGGGCGTAATGCGCCAGACACTTCTTTCGGCGGTCTGGAGAGCATTGTCCGTAATGTGAACTGCAAGGCACAGAACCTGCGCTTCTTCGAGGTGGGCAATGTCTATAAATATAATAAGGAGAAATGGACGGAGGAAAGTCCCTGTCAAGGCTTATGTGCAGGACCATCATATGGCATTATGGGTGACCGGAAAGCGTGTGCAGGGTTCGTGGGCACACCCTGACGAGGAGAGTTCTTTCTATGAACTGAAGGTACATGCTGAGAATGTCCTCCGCCGTATCGGTGTCGCACAGGGCCTGCTCGTCAGCGAGAAATCCGATAACACTGTGTTCGACAAGGCGATTGCCTTGAAGACACGGGCCGGTAAGGTGCTGGTGGAAATGGGTATTCTCAGCCACAGGCTCCTGAAGAGTTTCGGCCTTGAGCAGAAGGTTTACTATGCCGAACCGGACTGGGCCGGGCTGATGAAGGCCATCCGCAAGAACAGACTCCAGTTCCAGGAAATATCCAAGCATCCGGCCGTCAGCCGCGACCTTGCACCGCTGGTTGACGACAAAGCAGAGTTCGCACAGATTGAGGAGATTGCCCGTCAGACCGATAAGACAGCTGAAGCGTGTCGAACTCTTCGATGTCTATCAGGGAAAGAATCTGCCGGAGGGCAAGAAGAGCTATGCTGTCAATTTCATTCTTCAGGACGAGAACAAGACGCTCAACGACAAGGCGATTGATGCCATTATGCAGAAACCAATCAAGAATTTAACAACAAACTGGAGCAGAACTCGTTAACAGACAAATCCAATGGGTAGAGCATTTGAATATCGCAAAGCTACTAAGCTCAAGAGATGGGGTCATGGCCCGTACATTCACCAAGTTAGGCAAGGAAATCGCCATCGCTGTCAAGGCAGGCGGTCCGGAGCCTGAGAACAACCCGCGTCTTTCGTGCCATCATCGCTACTTGCAAGCGTGAGAATATGCCGAAGGACAACATCCAACGTGCCATTAAGAATGCGATGGGCAAGGACCAGAGCGACTACAAAGAAGTTCCTTTACGAGGGTTATGGACCCTCATGGTATTGCCGTGTTTGTTGATACTTTGACGGACAATACGACGACGTACGGTTGCCGATGTCCGCTCAGTTTTCAACAAGTTCAATGGCAATCTCGGCACACAGGGTCTCTAGCTTTTCTTCGACCATAAGGCTGTCTTCACTTTCAAGAAGAAAGAGGGAGTGGACATGATGAGCTGATTCTCGATCCGATCGACTACGGAGTCGATGATGAGTATGATGAGGGGATGACGAGGAGAATGAAATTACTATCACGGTGAGCCTACCAGCTTCGGCGATATTCAGAAGTACTTGGAGGACAACGGCTTGAGATTACTTCGCTGAGTTCACCTGTATTCCCAACGATCTGAAGGACGACACCTGAACAGAGGGAGACGATTGACAAGATGGTCGAGAAGCTGGAAGACTCTGACGATGTGCAGAACGTCTATACGAATATGCGGCCAAGCAGAAGAGGAAGAAGTAATCTTTCGTCTCCTCTGTGTAAGGGTGAAGACTATTTGAAATAGAGCAGTCTATACACGAAGTATGCACTGCTCTTTTTCGTTCCCTATGGTTGTAATCTTAAGACTGCACGGGCAATCACAATCCTGTAAGATAGTGGTTGTCCGCCCGTAAGTGTCCGACATTAGCCACTTGACTTCTTTTCCCGAATCGGACTACACAAGTTCCAATTTTGTCCATCTCCCTGCCCTTGTCGCAGTAATGGCACTTTGAGAATTCCCGTGTGCCTTGTCAACAATGTGGAAAATCGGTCCATCGGTTCGTTGTTCGTGATGCACTTAGGGTTACTGTATTTTACGATGCTCCGAAGCTCGTCCGGTGTCACCACCTTCTTCTTCTCTACCACTTCATAGCTCATTAATGATGTTCAGCACCACGTTCGGTGCCACGACCGACAGACGGGAGATTTCATCATCCGTGAAGAACTTGTCGCTCACCCTTGATGATTCCTTTGTGCCTACCTATCTTCGATGAGAAGTTATAGCCGATGGTGACAGGCGTGGAGAGCTTCTGGAGCTGCATTAGGTTGACCACCCGAAAGGTTTTTCAGCTGGGATATGATCAATGACGGTGCCGTTCTCAATGGCGGCTACCAGGCGTTCTTTCTTTTCGACATATTGAATAGAGAAGCCCCACCCGGTCTCCCAAACGATGAGGAGTGCTCACGGATGTTATCGGGCCGATTTACTTGTTAACTCACAGGCACCATGAGCATATATCTTATTTTTCTTTGTGTTATCTTTTTATCCGGTCGAAGATGTCGCCCGCCGTCGCTCCGATGTGACAGACAGCGCAGCTTGCCGCTCTGTGTTGGGCTGATGGTGATATGATAAACGTTTTTCTTCACTTCCACATCATACCAGTCATGTTCGATATGAAGAAAATCCTGTCCGATCACCGTGGCATGGACTGTCGTCGGCGGTTTTCACATCTGTGAGCCACGGATGATGATAGTTCGTGCAGGTCAGCCTGAAAGAGCCGCCCGGGCAGGAACGGTCATGTCCTTGGGATTACCCGAAGTTCCGATGTCCATTCCATAGGTGACCACCGTTCGTCTTCGGTCGCAGAACAGCTGCAGACAGCTGCAAGGGAAAGAGTGATATGAGGACGGGAAATGTGATTGGCTTTATTCTGTGCATATCAGTTCCATTCAATTTGAGGACCCTCACTCCAGAATCGTTCTGTCGTTCTTTACATCCTCCAGTGATATTCCGAGGCAGTGGCAGAAGATAGCCTCACGGGCAAAGAGACCGTTACGCGCCTGCTGGATAAAGTAAGCGTGTGGACTTTCATCCACATCGTAAGCAATCTCGTTGACACGAGGCAGCGGATGGAGAATCTTCATGTTCGGCCGTGCCCTGCGAGAGCATATCGCGCCGGAGAATGTAGACGTTCTTCACCCGTTCGTATTCCATCAGGTCGGAAAACCGTTCTCTTCTACACACGTGTCATGTAGAGAATATCGGCATTGGCTATCACATCCGGCGTGAAAGTCTCATGCTCTTCAAAGCGGATGCCATGCTCACGGCAGTAGAGCTTGTACCTTCCGGCATGGCGAGTTCCTTAGCGATGAAGTGAAACGTCGCTGAAATGCCGTATTGCCAGCGATGAGCGAGTGGACGGTCCGGCTGCGATTTGAGGTCGCCGACAAGATAAATATTCAGATTCTCAAGCGCACCCTGCGTCTGATAGATCGTGTAGAGGTCGAGCAGACACCGTGAGGATGCTGGTGTGCCCCGTCTCCCGGCGTTGATGATCGGCACCGGTGCAACCTCGAAGCATACCGTGCAGCCCTCTATATAATGTCGCATGACGATGGCGTCTGACACTGGAGACCATGAGAATGGTGTCTTTCAAGCGTGTTCTCCCTTGCTGACGACTCGATACTTTTGCGTCAGCGAAGCCGATGACATCGCGCCGAGCCGGTTGGCGGCAGTCTCAAACTGAGGCGGGTTCGTGTAGAAGGCTCAGAAGAGCGTTATGATCACCTTTCTTTGAGCAGCTCGCGGTTCGGATGCCGCTCAATTCCCGAGCCATCCTGATAGGTAGAGCAGCTGGTCACGGTCCAATCCTTGGATATTCACAAAGTCATGCTTTTTCCATATTCTGTTTGTGATGTTTTGGTTCTTTCCGTTTAGTGAAGATAATGTATTAATTTTTCTTTCCATCAGCATGGAAAAGGAAATATCCATCAGCAGTATATCCATTTATTTTGCTTATCCATTGATTTACATTATCTTTGCATAATATTTTCACAGTTTATGAGAAGGCATTTCGTTACATTTCTCTGGGGATTCCTCATAGTTCTTTTAGGCTCCATCTCCGTCAAGTTCTTCGTTTCAGTATGGAATGGATGGGTGGCTACATGCCTGATATGGAAGAGCTTTCGATCCAATCGACAAGTTTGCCTCTCAGGTATCTATTCGTCTGACCAGCAGCTCATCGGGACATGGAACCAAGACAACAACAACCGTGTGGCAATCGGTCACAACGGTCTGTCGCCGCATCTTGTCCATGCGCTGCCACGGAGGACGAACGGTCTCTACGAGTATCTGGGCATCGACTTTCATCGTTTGGGGACGCCATCGTGAAGCGTGGTGTGATGCGTCAGGCGAGTGCGGGCGGTGGTTCGACCATCACACAGCAGCTGGCAAAGCAGCTCTTCTCCGAGAAGCGTGCACATCACACTGGAACGTCTCTTGCAGAAACCTATTGAATGGATCATCGCGGTCAAGCTGAGCGCCACCACAGGAGGAAATTTCGGCAACGTATCAATTACTCGATTTCCTGCATAATGCCGCTGGTACTGCGGCAGCCAACGTCTATTTCAACAAGGAACCGCGCAATCTGAACGTGACGAGTCGGCTCTGTTGGTAGGGCTTTTTGCAAGAACCCGTCCATGTTCAATCCGTCTGCCATCCGGAACGTTGCCTGCAGCGTCGCAACGTGGTCTTTGATGCAGATGGTGAAGTCCGGCTGGCGTCACGAAGCGCTACGAATATGCGGAACTGTCGCAGCGTCCGCGACATACACTGGCCAAGCGCTGTCCGTGAACGGTCTGGCTGACTATTTCAGGCTTTCCTCCGCCAGTACATGATGGCCAGAAACCTGAGCGTGAGAACTACCAGACGTGGCAGAACCGCCAGTTCGTACTTGACTCCATCGCTCAGGGAACAGGACCCGCTCTACGGGTGGTGCAACAAGAACACGAAGCGTAACGGCGAACCTTACAATGTGAATACGGACGGACTGCGTATCTATACGACCATTGATACCCGAATGGTAGCAGTGGCCGAGGAGGCGGTGCGCAAGCATGTGGGCGGTTATCTGCAGGCGCAGTTCAATCTTGCCAGCCGCTGCAAGAAGAATGTCTGTTCTCGTCGAACATCTCCCCGCCGTACCATCAAGGGAGATACTGAACCGTTCCTTTGCTGCCAGAGCCTGCGTGCTACCAGCGCATGAAGGAACAGGGAGCCAGCACCGGAAGAAATCAAACGCAGCTTCCGCACACCTCACGAGATGACGCTCACCTACCACGGTGATATAGACACGGTGATGACGCTGATAGACTCCATCCGCTATTACAAGTCATTCTGCGTGCTGCATTCATGAGCATGGACCTGCATACGGGAGCGTGAAGGCTTATGATTGATCATCAGCACTTCAAGTATGATGTCGTGATGGGCGGAGGCAGTGGGTTCGACCATCGCTTTTCTTTATCTCTATGCATCTTGCTATGCAGAACGGCAGACCCCGTGCACATTGGCTCCGAACGCAGCGCACTTACGGCGGATGGACACCGCGTAACGGATCGCATGCCCGGTACGGCAGTAGCGTTGCTGCAGTGCTGGCAGTCTAACAACTGATTTCAGCTATCTGATCAATCTGCTCGGACCGTCACAGTTTGTCAATATCCCGCCATGACTGGGCTGAACAATCCTGACATAGACAAGAACGCAGGTCTCGTACTCGCCTTGACCGTGCGTGAAGCCTCTGCAGGTGATGACAAGTGCTCTATACCACCTTCTGCCAACGGCGGAATCTGTTGCGCACCGCTTTTGTCACGAAGATAGAAGACAGCCAGAAACGTCATCGCAAAGTTCCAGCCGCTGATGACCGAGGTTATCTCAGGCAGCCGCCCTATCAGATGATTGACATGTTGCGTGCCGTCATTCAGGCGGCAGGGAAGCCGGCTGCGCTATGCCTATCACCACGGCGGATATAGGCGGCAAGACGGCACGATCGAACAACAATGCTGATGGCTGGTTCATGGGCATCACGCCCGATCTTGTCAGTAGCCGCTGGGTAGGCGGTAGAGGACCGGGGCATCCATTTCGACAACACCTGATGGGGCAGGGGCCGCCGACCGCCCTCCCCTGTGTGGGCTTACTATATGCAGCGTCTACGCCGACAGGCGGCTAGTACAGACAGACTGCGAAGTTTGCCGTCCTCAGCAAGTTCAACTTGCCAGACGACGGGATACAATCAATGTGAACGGCATACAGGAAGAATATTTTTAAACCGTCTGTCAGGTGCCCGTTGTTGTGCAGCAGCCTGTCATATGATTGGGCTCATGCCGTCAGCTGTACGGGCAGCCCGTGACGGTAGATTTTTCTGGGAGTCTACTTATCTTATATCAGTTTAGATTGGTCGGGATGCTGACAATGAGGATAGAATTACCAACTGTTTACAGCAAAATTTATTTTTCATTTGGTCACTTTTAACATTCTTCACTCATACATTGTTTATCAGCAGGTTATACGCATTTGCAGAGTGACGGAGTGACAGGAAACAATTTCACAGCAGACTGACACCGCAAGCGTCACTTTGCCGTGGATAAATGCCGGACTGTGTTTATCCTAGCATGTTCTTTCACGGCAGACTCTTTATCAGGGATAAGGATGTTTAATCACAGAAAAGCTTACTCACAACAGACTTCTTTTTATCCGATCATCATCATGTTTAACGTGATCCGTACTGAGCCTTGACACCATGGGTGTACACCCTCAGCACCTTTTGGTGTTTGAGTCTCGCACACCGACAGGAAAGAATCAGTGGGTGTAAATGATAATCCCATTAATTAGTATCTCACAGGTTCGTGTTCTTGCGCGCATTGTGTAGATCAGGTGCGCAGGCACTCGCCGTGGCTTTTTGAACATTCTGTGCCGGCGCAATGCACGGGAGCCAGTGCCCACAGGCTGCATTCTTCTTGGTCTCATGGGAGAGTTGAGAATTAAGAGATATGGAAACTGGTAGTTAGGTACTGTGTCCGTCTCATTCATAGTGCATGGACCGAGCAGGATGGATGTGGCTGACGAGATAGCCTCGGGCAATGAGGACTCCGACACATACCAACAGGGTAGCGAGGTTGGAGGGCGGATGATGTAGCGGAAGAGCTAGCTCTATTTACGGGCACCGTACTGACGGTAATAGGTCTGCGGGTCGAGTTTTACGAGCTCCTGTCCACTTTGTAGGAAGATGCAGCCCAGTGCGATGAGGTTTGCCCCAGAAGAGTCCCCTGCCGACAGATGAAAGCTGCAAAACCAGAGGAAGATGTGACGATCTGTCGGTTGTGCGAACTGAGCGCTTTCAGTACGCCGATCATCTGTGTGCGTTCGAGGATGATGATCAGCAGTCCGGAAATCATCGTGACACCGGCAACGGCGGTCAAGAGTGCAAGAAATGATCCACACGTTCATATCCATCAGGTCGAGCCATGAGAAAATCTGCGGGTTCTGCTCAATGATGTTCTCGGAGGAGCAGGTTTCTCCACAGTGAGTCGTCGGTGTTCTTTCACCTTCTCCAACACACGGAGTGGAGACGGCGTCGAGCTGCGAGAAATCATCTCACCCTGCAGCTCAGCTCCGCTGTACTGGCTGTAAGGTCCCAGCCGCTGGAGTTTGTTGGGCCGTGTACATGTCGGTGAAGACATACTGGGAGTCAAACCGTTTCACGTTCGTGGCATAGATGCCGGCTAGACGTGAAACCTTCGTGCGTACACCTTGCTTGTTGATGAAGCAGGCGAAGAGGCGCGTCCGGTCTTTCAGACTGAGTTTGTCGGCACTGTTTCTGGGAGACGACCAGCTTCTGATGGCCTCCCGTGTCAGAGAAATGAGGCAGGCAGCCTTCCCTAACCATGTGTGGGGATGGATGAAGGCGGAGTCGAAGTCGGGGCCTCACCCCTCCAGCATCGATGCCCAGAAAGTCATTGTCGGTCTTCAATATGCCCTGCGTATAGACATAACGCCGCATCGTGCCTTTACCCCCGGTACCGCCTTCAGCACCTTGATGAGGGAGCCGCCCACCTGGAATGGGGTACTGCTCGGAGCTCGCAGGGTAAGTGCCGGCGACGGTGATGTGGCTTCCAGCCCACCACCTGTCACGGATGGTGTGTCTGAAGCCCTGGCACGACGCAGACGGACACGATCAGAGACTGCACAGGCCGATGGCGACGCCAATCGGTGGCAATGCGGATGGCTGGCTTCGACACTTTCCGTGTCTTGTCTCCTCCGTTGTATATCTTTCGGGCAATGAAAAGCGGAGTAGTTCATATGCTTTGTGTCGGGGAATGCGAATGAACGATGATGAGCGGGGATGGATGGAAATAGGACAATGAGCGGTGCTGAAACACCCGAGGTTCGCTGCCATCACCCTCTCTCCACTCGTCCGGATACGCTTCCAGTGCCTTTTTCAATACGACCAGCACGCTGCAGGTCTTCACGTTTCAGCACAGTTCGATACGCTGGCTGCGGCCGGCACCGGAGTTGTGTAAACCGCTGGCCGGTGCGCATCAGCGACCGTCTCCCCTCGTAGCTGAACCCGTCGAGACACCAGCGGCAGAACTTTTCCGAGTCGTCGACAGGAGCTTTGCCACGGTATAGAATGCACCATGGGGATGGGGGAGTAGACGCCGGGAATGCGGTCAGTCCGTCGATCAGACATTTGCGTATCGGTCGACGTCACCACTCATAGATGCCGCGGTAGTAGGACTCCGGCGCATCGAGACTTTGCCTCGGCTGACGATCTGACCGATCAGGGGCGAGAGGCGGGCCTGACAGAACTTCATCACAGCCCCTCCGTATTTCCCTCGTTCTTCGTGATCAGCGCGCCGATGCGGACGCCGCACCCACCGTGGATCGCTTTGATGCGGAATCAATCAGCATGAGTGTTGTCCTCTCATGCACTTGCAGTGCATGGCAGAGATGAAAGCGATCCTGTGTAGATGTATTCACGGTAGACCATCGTGAAAAATCAGATAAAGTTGTCGTATTTCTTTCTGCTGTCACGGATCCGGGTCTATTTCTCCGGGTGCAAAGATAGCCTCGTCGGATTGTTCGGATTGCAGATCGCGATGGCGCGTGTCCGTCTCGCTGATCGGGCCCTTCGAATCCTTTTCTACCTGGGCAGAGCGAGTCTTCCCCCATGGAGTGCTGCGATGGTCTTTGACCCTTGCACCTGCCGAGACGGCAAACGCCATATAGTTGGCGTGTCTGCTGGTCTCGGGAACGCCGATCCTGCTGCCAGGATCCAGCACGCCATGGAACGAAAACAACACGGCTTCGACCCGGGCTCATGGTGATGATGTGATGTCGTCCGGCGTGGACGTGTTGATAAGTTAATTTTTATAGAATCCGCAGAGCTTCTCCCTATAGGACTTGCGAGGGTGAATACTCGCAGCCTGCGGTCAATCTTCTTCAGGGCGTCCAGTCCGCACTTTGTCAGGTGTGGGGAGATCTCGCAGGACCGATATTCAAAATGGTAGACTTTATACCACGGCTCTTGCTGCAACGCGCGCGGAGCCAGCTTTACAGGCGACTCCTGGCATTTCAAGGCTGTCAATGAACTGATATTTTCCGGCATAATAACTTTGTTTGTTCTCCTGATAGCAGGAGAGCAGGCAGACGACCCTGTACTGCACTTTATGATGCAAAGCTACATATTTTACCATAATATTTAGATGATTAACTAAGATTTACTACTTGCACAGCTGTAAAACCGCCTTTGCGTTTCTTCTATGTTTGATGAAGAGGGACAGGCAAAACTGAAAGACAAATATGAAATAGAACAAGCACCTGGTTTGAGACAACAAGGTAAGATAACACAAGCATCCCGGAAGACGGTCAGAACAACAAGTCCATAGAACAGTATGTAGTTGATGCCTCAGCTTCCTCCGAGGCTGAAGTAACCATCACGAGGAGATGTCGCATGAGAGCGGCGAGTTTGATGAAGGCACTGCTCCGCAGTCTATGGCGATTTTCAGTGATGTTGACACCGATGACAAGTGGTTCAAAGCAAGGCTTTCGTTTATCACGACTGACGAGAACGAGAAGGAAAGGCGTTCTTCCGTGACCCATCTCGCTCAGGCGCATTCTGTGAACGGCGCTGTCAAGCACGTGGATAAGGCAAAGTCACCAAGATAGACTATGAGATTGCCGCCATTACCGAAACAAAGATCGCGATGCCTCGGAACACGTGCCAGCGGAAAGGGCGGCAGAGAAAACCGGAGTTCGAGCAACTGGTCGTAACGATAAAGGAAAGTGGGAGCGGCGATTATGTATGATGTAGCAAAGAATTTACGCAAAGTGCTTGGAGTCTTCCTGATGCAGGTGAGGGCTGGCTGCCATCAGCAAGTTCCATCCTTGTCGAATATATCGAGGCTGTCGGCCGTGGGTCATGTGTCTTCGGCGAGAGCCAGGAACAGGAGCTTTTGCACGGAAGGTGGAGAATGGCTGAAGGACATCGAGTGCATTTCATTGGTCATCTCCAGACGAATAAGGCAAAGTATATCGCTCCTTACATTTCGATGATAGAGGCCGCTGATTCACTCAGCTGCTTGAAGGAGATCAACAAACAGTACGGGTACGGCCGCGTCATCAATGTTCTTTTCTGAGTTGCATATTGCAGAAGAGGAGAGGCATGGCTTCCACCCTGCCGCCTGTCGTGAACTCGTTGGAAAAACGGTGAATGGAAGGAACTTCTCTGTAATGTACATATCCGGGGCTGAGTGATGATATTTCGAATGTGGACGACCGCAGTCGATCAGAGGAGATGACCAGCAGCTGACCTTTCTGATGAGCTGAAGGCAAGATTCTTTGCGGATGATCCGGCGTTCAAAGAGCGTTCGCGGGGTATGAGCCATGATTACATACATTGCCGCGGAATGCCGTTCCACCATGGTCCGCGTCGGTACAGCTTCATCTTCGGTCCTCGTGTCTATTAGTCTCTGTTCCTTATTTCTGTGAGTTGGGTATCCGACCGGACTCATTTATTGACGCATGCCGCGTGGAAGGCATCTATATGTCCGGTGTTTTCCGGACCTATTCTGCAGGACCGTAGAATCTGAGTAGCCTGAGGATTTCGGAATTTTCAGCTCGATCCTGGCGGCAACGGCAGGCAGTCTTCGCATAATGCTTTCCTGGGAACAGCCACGCAGATGCCCTCGGCAAGATAGCCGTACACGTTCCGGCATTTTTCATCCGTGCTGGTAGAAAGAAGTTGGCACCGGAGTGGACAAACATTCTCGCAGCAGTTCGACTGAATGCTTTCATCACACGCTGCCGTTCCTGCAGGATTATCTTGTCCACCTTCAGCGTCATAACGGTGACGTGAGCAAGTCAATCGCACACCCTCGTGCCATCCGGGGTTGATGTTGTGAGGCGGTTTCAATTTTGTTGAACAAGTCGACACCGCATTCTCTGTGCGAATGCCATGCGCCCAGCCGCACGGGCGCAGCCCGCCCCACGCCTTGAAAACGTATTGAGGACCATCAGGTTGGGAATTCCCGGCCAGCCGTATGCGGAAGGGATTTCGGCGAGGTTGAGTAGGCTTCGTCGATGACGCTGTGGAATGTCCCATCAATCTTTCTACCGTGTCGCGTATTCCTGCTCGGTGTATTAAGAGCAGAGCCATACTCTGAAAGTTTGCATGTCCGTTATAGCCCTGGAGCAGTCAGGAAGTCCAACCGGGTGCCGTCGGATAACGGAACAGGCCGGTTCAATGTCATTGACACGGCGAACTGTCTGTACAGT
>BNJU01003901.1_pt1 | contig 43134 bp, 55 predicted proteins | sample 8539281 | NCBI WGS metagenome assembly BNJU01 (sample SAMD00202456, study PRJDB9452) | human saliva metagenome | isolation source: human saliva | place: Japan
TGAAAGACTTTTTAGAAAAAAATAAAAAAATGAAAAAAATTCCATAATTTACAAAAAAATTATTTTACAAACAAGAATAAAAAAATTTACAATTTGATACTATTCCCTATTAAAACAATGGAGTTTTTTTATAATTCTGTTTAACAAGGGGTCAAGATCCATTGTCAGAAAGTAAATAGAAAAATTTTTTTAATGGGGTTTTAGTATGAAAAACAAAAAGAAAGGGCAAAAAATGAAAAAAATTTAATTTTTTTCTGTTGATTTAATAAACGACAGCATTTTGAAATCACTACTGATTTTTTCAATACCAATTTTAGTGTCAAATATTTTTCAGCAACTTTACAATATGGCGGACATTGCTATTGTTGGACATACTTTAGGAGACGATTCACTTGCAGCAATTGGGGCCTCAGCAGCAATTTTTTTGAGCTAATTTTCGGTTTTGCACTTGGAATTGGGAATGGACTTAGTATGGTTGCAGCGAGAAGTTACGGAGCAAATAACAAGAATCTTTTGAAAAAATCGGTTGCAGGTTCGATTGTTATTGGAATTATGGTAACAATTGCCGTGATGATTTTATCAAGATTTATTTTTAATGCCGCTGCTAAAAATTTTACATACACCTGAAAATATCATAAATGAAGCATTTGAATACATAAATATTATAACAATGTTCATAGGAGTAACTTTTTTTCCTATAACTTGTCATCAGGACTTTTGAGAGCAATCGGAAACAGTTTTATGTCGCTTGTATTTTTTTAGTAATTGCCTCAATTTTTGAATATTTTTTTCTTGATATTTATTTCATAACTTCCCTAAAAATGGGAATTGGTGGTGCAGCAGTCGCAACTGTTATCGCACAAGCAATATCTGTAATTTTAAGCGTAATTTACATTTACATAAAAGAACCAATTTTAATCCCAAGAAAAAAACATTTCCGATTCGACGCAAAATTATACAGAGAATTGCTCGGACAAGGAATTTCAATGGGATTAATGATTGCAATTGTATTAACAGGATCACTAATTTTACAATACGCAATAAATGGATTTGGTTATTTAATCATCGCTGGACACACTTCGGCAAGAAAATTAATGGGATTTTGCAACATTCCACTAACAACAATGGCACTTGCACTAGCAACATTCGTTTCTCAAAATAAAGGAGCCGACAGAGTCGACAGAATACGAAAAGGTGTATTTTATGCAAACCTAATGGACATCTTTTTTGCAATCGGAATCACAATTTTCGTTTACCTATTTTCAAAAAATATGATTCACCTAATGTCTGGCTCAAACTCCGAAGTAGTCCTTTACAACGGCTCAACCTACCTAAAAATCGCCTCTCCATTTTTCACAATATTAGGCGTTTTATTCAACTTAAGATACGCTCTACAAGCTTTAGGAGAAAAAGTAATCCCCCTAGTTTCCAGTATAATTGAATTTTTTGGGAAAATAATTTTCGTAATTTTTATTGTGCCAAAGTTGGGTTATTTTGGTGTGATGATTTGTGAGCCGCTGATTTGGATTGTGATGACTGGGCAGTTGGCTTGGGCGTTTTATGGGAACGGGTATATTAGGGGAAAAAAAACTGAATAATAAAAAAACAGGGCATTGTTAAAATGATGTCCTGTATTTATAATTTATAAAAAAATTAATTTGTTATAAGACTGCAAAAGTTTCTTGTTATCTGAAATACGATATAAATCCATTTTAGGTCTATTTTTTTATCAAACGAATAAGATAATTTGTAATTTGAAAAAAACTTGTGTTTTATCATTCAAGTTTGTAAAATAGATAGAATTTTTCATTTTTCTTTTACTTCGTAATCTAATTGTGAAAGTTCAAGCGAAACTTTTCCTGTTTTTTTAATGCTGCACGATTATCCAATATGCTAACTGAAATAGAAGGTTTACCATTTTCATTTAAGAATTTTTACATAAGTAAGACCTTTAAAAAAATTTTTGTCAACAGAATAAGGACATCTCCAAACTTTAGAAGATATTTGGTCAATGTTAGCATCAGAAAAAAACTTAAACTGTAGATTAACAAAGAAAAATAAAAATATAATTTTTTTCATAAAATCACTCCTATAATAATAATTTTTGTATATATTTTATAATATTTTTTTAGGAAAATCAACAATAAAAACTAATATTTAAAATTTCACATTATTTTTTTAGAACTAAACGCATTTTTGAAAAAAATCCATCGGATAAGTTAAATTCAAAAAGTTTCACGGCTGATGTAACCGACAGTTTTGTCGCTTTCGTAAAGTTGAATGAGAAAATCTGCCATTTCTTCGGATGTATGATAGTTTGGATAAGATTTATCATAATCAAAATCAGTTTTACCAGTTGCGACATTTCCAAAGTTAGTTTTGGTTGCAGCGGGTGCTAGGACTTTTGCTTTTAATTGTGCGTTATTTTGCTTTAATTCTAGTGCGAGTCCTTCTGTGAAGGCGTTTACGTAAAATTTTGTGGCACAGTAAATAATCCCTTTTGGAACTATTGTATAGCCACCTGCGGAAGAAATATTAATTAATTGCGAACCTTTTTCATTGTAATAATCCTGAATATACATAGAAGAGAGCAAAGTCAACGCCTCTACATTCAAACGAATCATATCTGTAATTTTACTAAGAGATTCATCTTTCACATTGTTATACGATCCAAATCCAGCATTATTTATCAAAGTTTCAATGTGATAATTTTTTAATTTTGAATATAGTTCAGGATTTTACCGACATCAGTTAAGTCAAAAATCTATTACAATAATGTCCAAATTAGGATTTTTTTATTCAAAATTTCGCTTTTTAGGTCTTCTAGAAAAATTCTTTCTTCGTGCAATCAGAATAAGATTTTTATTTCTTTCTGCAAATTTTAGAGCCACAGCCCTTCCTATTCCCGAACTTGATCCTGTTATAACAGTATGTTTTGTTTTCATAGTTATTACTCCATAAATTTGATAAATAAAGGATAACAGTTAGAGTATAGTATAAGTCAAGAGTTTTTTGAAATATTTTCCAAAATTAAAGTTTTTTAATAATTTTTGCAGGTGTCCCAGCTACAATCACATTATCAGGGACATTTTTTGTAACAGTTGAATTTGCTGCAACGACTGAATTTTTCTCCAATAGTTACTCCCGCTAAAACTGTAGATCCAGCTCCAATCCAAGCATTTTTCTTTATAATAATTTCTCCAGTCGCAAGTCCTCTTCTTTTGCTTGGTTCTAAAATATGATTTACAGTGAGCAGTGAAACTTTAGGTCCAATAAGCACATCATCTTCAATTGTAATTCCTCCCTAAATCAACAAATATTGCTTTTTTATTCACAAAAAAATATTTTTTTCCAAAAAGAAATATGTTTTTCCAAAGTCAGTTTGAAATGGTAAAGAAACTGTAACAGATTTATTAATTGATTTACCAGTTATTTTTTTCAAGATACTCTAATTTTTTTCTTCATTTGTTTTATATCCATTATTCATTTCAGCAATCAATTTTTTTCATTTTCCCTTTGGCGATATGAATTTCTTTTAAAAAGTTCATCATCTTTCAAAATTTCATTTACTTTTTTTAATTTTTTTCTAATAAAGTTTCCATTTTTTTCCTCCAAAATTTTTTTCTTTAAGTTGTTTTTTTATTTTTACATATTTAGTATAATATAAAAACAATAAAAATATCTAATACTTATAACTAATATTCATCTATTAGTTTTAGTTATAGTAAAAAAAGGAGACAAAAATGGAATTAAGAGTTTTAAAATATTTTTTTAGTTGTGGCAACAGAAAGAAATATTTCTAATGCGGCTAAAATTTTTTATGTTTCACAGCCAGCACTTTCAAAACAATTAAAAAATCTGGAAGAAGAATTGGGTGTTACTCTTTTTAAAAGAGGGAATCGGAATATTACTTTAACAGAAGATGGTGTTTATTTTTTAACAAAAGCGAAAGAAATTTTATCATTGGTTGATACGACAGTTGCTAACTTGACACAAGAAGATATTATTGGAGGAGAGATAAATATTGGTGCAGGTGAGAGTGCTCAAATGGGACATATTTTTTTAAGATTATTAATGATATGATGATTGATTATCCAAATATAAAAAAACAAATGTTACTAGTGGAAATGCAGACGAAATACTTTTAAAACTGGATAATGGAACTTTAGATTTTGCAATTACATTTGGGTTTGTGGATAAAAAGTAAATATGAGCATTTGAGTTTGCCCTGGTGTGATAAATGGGAGGGTTACTAGAGAAAGGATAATTTTTCTTGCAAAAAAAGACTATATTTTTGTCCAAAGATTTAGAAAATATTCCTTTAATTATTTCAAAACAAACAAATGTGGATAATTTTTAGCTGGCTGGATAGGAAAAAGTATAGAAAAATTTTAATGTTGTAGGTACTTTTAACTTACTTTTATAATGCATCATTAATGGCAAAAGCAAAAATATTGAAGCGTTCTATGCTTTGATGGAATAATAAATACGAGTGAAAGCAATTTGAAATTTATTCCATTAAAACCGGAGCTTGAAACAGAAATGAGTATTATTTGGAAAAAGAATCAAACTTTATCAAATGTTTCAAAAAAAATTTTTTTAGAAAAATTTGAAAATATACATTTCTAATTATAACTAAAAAAATTATAGTTATATATAAATTAGAAGTATTTGAAATAGTTAAAAAAATGATGTACAATTCACTTGTGAAAAACGAAAGAAATAAAATATCAAAACAAAGGAATGTGATAACAATATTAAGAAAAAGATTATTAATAACTACAATATTAGGAATAATGAGTATAGGAGGAAATATTATGGCAATACCTGCAATTAAACAAGTGAAAGATTCGAGTATAAAATTAGAACAAAAATGGGATAAAATTTTCCCGGAAAGTAATAAAGTTGAGCATACGAAAGTTATGTTTAAAAATCGTTATGGAATAACTCTGGTTGGGGATTTGTATGTTCCAAAAAATATTGGAAATAAAAAACTATCCGCAATAGCAATTTCAGGTCCATTTGGAGCAGTTAAAGAGCAATCATCAGGACTATATGCTCAGACATTGGCAGAAAGAGGATTTGTAACATTAGCGTTTGATGGTTCTTACACTGGAGAAAGCGGAGGACAGCCAAGAAATGTTCCATCGCCTGAAATTAATACAGAAGATTTTAGTGCGGCAGTTGATTTCTTAGGAACACAATCATTTATTGATAGAGATAAAATCGGAATTTTAGGAATTTGTGGTTGGGGAGGATTTGCTTTAAATGCGGCAATTTCAGATACTCGTATTAAAGCAGTTGCAACTTCAACAATGTACGATATGACAAGAGTTTCTGCAAAAGGTTACAATGATTCGGTTGATGCAGAAGGAAGATATAATTTGAAAAAAGAAATGAATGAAGCTAGATGGAAAGCCGTTGAAAATAATTATTCTGATGTAGTACCACCTGTTAATTTAAGACAAGATCAAATAACAAAAGATACACCAAAATTTGTTGCTGATTACTCAGATTATTACACAACAAAAAGAGGATTCCACCCTCGTTCAGTAAATTCAAATCCAAATGGTGGTTGGACAACAACTGGAATGCTACCATTAATTAATATGCCAATTTTACAATATGCTTCTGAAATGAGAACGCCTACTTTAATAGTTCATGGAGAAAATGCTCACTCAAGATACTTTCTCAGAAGATGCTTATAAAGCATTAGGAAATAAAAAAATAAAGAATTATACATTGTAAAAAGGTGCATCTCATACTGATTTATATGATGGTGGAAAAAAATCATGTAATTCCATTTGATAAATTTGAAAGTTTCTTTTAAAAAAATAATTTGAAATAAAATGATGAATTTAGGCTATTGTATTTTTGCAGTAGCCTTTTTTTGTTGTATAATAGTTTTATAAATTGATATTGAAAGGAGAAAAAAATAGAACAATGCAAATAAAGGAATTTTTCAGAAAAAAACAGGCTTAACTCCATATACAATAAGGTTTTTATGAAAAAAAGGAGCTGTTTCGTGTAAAAAGAGATGAGAAAAATAGAAGAATATACGATGAAACTGATATTGAATGGATAAAAAAATGTTAAAAAAAGATTAAAAAGATATGGGAATGAAATTAAGTGAAATAAAAAAATATTCTAATTTACGATATGAAGGAACGGAACGATAAAAAGAAAGAATGAAAATTTTGACAAATCATAAAAAAAATATGTAAATATAGAAATTGAAAAGTGGCAAAAAAATATTTACAAAATCTTGATGATAAACTTGAGATTTATGAGAGTTTTTTTAAAAAAAGTATTTCTGAAAAATAAAGGGTCATAAATATATAGAAATTAAGGAGAAAATATGCTTGCAGATACAAATATAACTTGGGGATTTGTCTTGTTATCCCCTTTTATAATTCCAATATTAATTTTATTAACTTTCTGGTTTTTTTGTTTCAAAACGAAAGTTTAATTTTTCTTATCGCATTTACAATTTTATCATTATTATTTGTTATATATCTCCGTTTTCCTTATGACACAGTTAATCGTAATAGCGAACTTGAAATATCAAAAAAATTTTTTTGATAAAGAGAACTTTAAGCTCGGATTCGGAACATGAAGTTTATAAACTTGTAGATAAGACAAAACCTGAAGATTTAATTTTGTATTTAGATGGATTATCTAAAATTAATAATAATTGGATTGGTTATATCGAGGAAACAGATTCTTATAAAGGAAAAATACGGTATCAAACCAGAAACATATTTTTTTGATTAACGGTAATAAAATTGAGTATAACTTAGATGAAAAAAACTTTAGAAAAAAATTAAATTTAAAAAGAAATAAAACTACAGGATGCAGAACATTTTGTTGATAAATTTGGGAGTAAAAAAAGAAATTTTGTATCAATATCAATTAGATAAAAACAGGAGATTTAGATGAAAATATTTCTTTAAATTCGGAATTAAGTAAAAAAATTAGAAACAAAGTATAAGAAAGATAAGGTATTTTTATTTGACATTTTGGAGTGGAATGTTATTTTTTTAGAAATTGTTTATTTGATTTTGAAAAAAATAGAAAAAAACAGAGTTTAAGATAATACAGAAAATATGCTTATTTTTAGCAGAGCGAATATATTGCTTGCCAGTAAGCATATTTTTTTATTTGCTATATTCTTTCCATTAAAAATAATATAGTTGTTATAATTCCGTTTAATAAATGCTCCTGATCCCTTGTAAAAATAAAAAAAGAATGAAATTGGCAATATATATTTTTGAGAAAAAAATTTCATATAGAAAAAAATAAATTTTATGTGATAAAATATGAGTAATTTTAAGTTTGTAAAAAGTAGCTTTTTCTGAAGTAAAGAGATCTTGGTTTTTATAAAGATAAAAAGAATTATGTTACTGAATATATCTGCTGTATTTATTGGAATTTTTTTAGACTTTTACAAATGACTATAAAAAAATAAAAGAAGGAGAAAAAAAAGGATGGAAAAAAATGAAGATAAAGTTATGTCGAAAGCAAAAAGGCTTTTTTTAGTATTAGTTTTATTTACAGCAATTTACTTTTTTCTTTCAGAAAACAATATATCCGATATTAGCACTTTTGTTCTGGCTGATTTTTTTGCGATGCCGTTAGCAGGCGTAATTATTAATTTTCTAGAAATTTTACATCTTCCAGAAATAGTTATTAATATTATTGGTATTGTAATTTCAGGAATTGCTTTGATAATTGTGCTTATACTTATATTTTTACTTGGGATATTTGTGCAGTAAATTTTTGAAAAAAATAAATAAAACTGTACTAGGTGGTGCAATGATAGCAATCTTGATTTATTTTGTATATAAAAATTTTTTTACAGAAACAGATGAGAGTACAGCAATGTTTGCACCAACAGCACGGGAAATACATATTTTTCTGTACAGTATCACATATTTTTTTATACAATCGGGGTATTTTTATAGCGACAAAGTTAATAAAATATTAGATAGAATAAAATTTAAAAGAAAAAAATAAATAAAAAAAGGAGAAGAAAAATGAAAAATACAGATAAACTTGTGACGAAACAGGATAATCCTTTAGGATTAATTTTATTTTTCAATAATTTATTTTTTTAGTTCAGGAGGGATATATCCAGCATTAGCATATTTATTTTTGGTTTGCTTCTGCATTATTTTTCTGCAGCGATTTTTTTGTAGCTCCAGAACATATTTTGAAGATTTCTGTAATTGTGTTTTTCGGTGATTTCTTGATAATAATATTGGGAATTATGTATTTTTTTAGGATATTTGTGCAAAGGATTTTTTTGAAAAAAATGAATAAAAAGGCATTAATTTGGATAATGATTGCAATATTGGTTTATTTTTGTGTTTAGAGCTGTTTTTTTGAAAATAAAAAAATAGTTCGATAATGTCTTATTTGACAAATGGGAAAAAAATATATTTTTGTATAATGTCACATATTTCATTTGTAATTGGAGCATTTTTATAGCGACAAAGTTAAGAAAAATTTTAGGCAGTATAAAAATTTAAAAGAAAATAGTTATTATTTTTTTATAAATCCAATTTGTTTATGGCATTTTTATCTGCTATACTTAATTTTAGTAGAAACAGATAGTTTGTTTATAAATAAATTGGAAAATTTTTTTATTAAATTAAAAAAATAGGAGTATAATTTATGGAAAAAAAACACAAAAATATAATGTTGCTGGGGACAGGTTCTAATGTGGGAAAAAGTATAATTAATGCGGGGTTTTGCAGAATATTTTATCAGGACGGGTATAGCGTGGTACCGTTTAAGTCGCAGAATATGGCTTTGAACTCATTTATTACAAGGGATGGAAAAGAGATGGGAAGAGCTCAGGTGGTGCAGGCTGAAGCCGCTAATATCGAGCCACAGGCATTTATGAATCCGATTTTGCTAAAGCCTACGACAGATAGAAAATCGCAAGTTATTGTAAATGGGAAAGTTTACAAAAATATGGATGCGAGAGAATATTTTGCCTATAAGCATAATTTGAAAAAGGATATAATGGCGGCATATAATCACATAAGGGATAACTTTGATATTTGCGTGCTAGAAGGGGCAGGAAGCCCTGCAGAGATTAACTTGAAGGAAGATGACATTGTAAACACAGGGATGGCAGAAATGGCTGATTCGCCTGCTATTCTAGTTGCCGATATTGACAGGGGCGGTGTTTTTTGCGGCAATTTACGGGACGATTATGCTGCTTGAAGAAAGTGAGAGAAAACGGATAAAAGGTGTAATTATAAATAAATTTAGGGGAGATAAAAGCCTTTTGACTCCTGGAATTGAGATGATTGAAGAACTGACAAATGTGCCTGTTCTGGGAGTAGTGCCGTTTGTTCCGCTTGGAATTGAGGAGGAGGACAGTCTGGGGATTGACAAGTATAATGTGAAAAAAAGAAGGGAAAAATTCGATTTCGGTTATTAAACTAAAGCATATATCGAATTTTACTGATATTGATCCACTTAGCCATTATAACGATGTTTCTTGAAATATGTTACAAAAAAAGTTCTGAACTGGGAGATGAGGACATTATTATTATTCCTGGTTCAAAAAATACTGTGGAAGACATGAAGGACTTAATTGATAAAAATATAAGCAGGGAAATTATAAGGCTTGCAAAAAAAGGAACAATAGTATTTGGAATTTGTGGCGGTTTTCAGATAATGGGACAAAAAATAATGGATCCTCAAAATATCGAATCTAATCTAAAAGAAATTTCAGGCTTAGATTTACTTGACATAGAAACTGTTATGGAAACGGCAAAAACAACAACACAGTATGAAAATAAAATAAAAAATGCCGATGGAGTGCTAAGCGGAATGGAAGGCATTGAAATAAAAGGCTATGAAATACATCAAGGCTACAGTTATCCTGTAAATGAGGAAAAAATTGAAATAAAGTGCATTTTTGACGATGAAAAGTTAAAAGGTGCTGTGAAAGGCAATATTGTTGGAACCTATATCCATGGAATATTTGACAATTCTGAATTTACAAATCATTTTCTGAACAAAGCAAGAAAACTTAAAGGGCTAGACAAAGTCGATGAAAACTTTAGTTTCAAAGAATATAAAAACAGGGAATATGATAAATTGGCACAAATTTTGAGGGAAAATGTGGATATTGAGAAAGTTTATGAAATAATGGGGATAGAATAAATTGACATTTAATTTAGATTGTCCATGTACTTTATCTTTGGATATGGTGACAAATGAAAGCAAAAAAATATGTAATTAAATAATTAAAAAAATTTTTAAAAAAATGTTTTGCTGAAATTAAAGACATCGAAATAAAAAAACGATATAATTAATTTTTAGGAGATTTAGAAAAATGAAGAGTGAATATGATAAAAAAATGATGATGAATTAGTAGAAAGATATAAAAAAATGAAAAATTTAGAAATTTATAATTACAAAGGAATAACATTAGGAGATAGCATAGAAAAAAATTTATCCTCTTATGAAAAATTTATCATACAGAATATCGTAGAGATGATAGAAGAGAAGGATATAACTTAACAATTGAAATAGAAAAATTCATATATTCACATAGACATATATTCAAGAAAAGTAGTGAAAATAGAAATCTATGATGAAAATTATTCATTAGGCGAATTTAAAGTTGGAAGTGAGATGACAACTGAATTATGTGAAAAATACGACCTTTTAGATGTAGATGATGTAGATACAGGGAAATATACTATTATCCTGAAAAAGGTTTTATGCATGCAGAATTTTGTGTAAACCCTGAAGATGTTACATCAAAAATAAATAAAATAACTTTTTTTCCATATATGTAGAAACTCCTTTCAGAAAAATAATGTTAAAGATACTTTAAAAGCCAAAAGAATAGAAGATATTTACCATTCATTATATAATTTTGGAGAAATAGAAATAGATATTGAAAAATAAAGAAATTATTGGAAGATTAGAAGAAAAATATATTTACATTTGATTTATTGAACGGTAATTTAAAAAAATATTGAAATTAAAAAAATAAGAGATTGAAATAAAAATGAATTTGATTTTAAAGAAAAATTTAGACAAAAACAGTTAATATATTTTTATCAGTATAAGTTTTTGTACAAGGAGAAAAATGGATTTTCATGGTGGAAATATTTATAAAATATTCAGGGAAAAAAATATAACAGAAATACTGGATTACAGTTCAAATATTAATCCTTACGGAGTTCCTGAGAGCCCTAAAAGCAGAAGATTGCTGAAAATATTGGGATTCTTGAGAAGTATCCTGACCCTGATTATGTGGAATTGCGTGAAAAAAATTGGCTCAGTTGAATAAAGTTGAACTGGAAAATATTGTGCTGGGAAATGGTGCAACAGAGGCTATATTTTTTTGTTCATAAAAAGTAATAAAGCCCGAAAAAAAGTGCTGATTGTGTCGCCTACTTTTTGGGGAATATGAAAAGGGCAGTAAGAGCATGTAAAAATTCTGAAAGTCAGAAAAATTGAAATTGAATATTTTTGAATTAGAAGAAAAAGATGAGTTTAATCTTAATATTGGGAAATTAAAAAAGGAACTTGAGAAAAAATATGATTTGGTAATAATTTGCAATCCAAATAATCCGACTGGAAAATTTTTGAAAATGTCTGAAACAGAGGAAATTTTGAGAGGATGCAATAAATATGATACGAAGTTATTTATCGACGAGGCATTTATTGAATTTTTAGAGGATGGACTAAAGGAAAGTGTTGTAAACAGTGGGGAAAATAAGAAAAATTTGTTTGTAACTCGTGCATTTACAAAATTTTTTGCAATTCCTGGCCTGCGATTGGGATATGGAATTTATTTTGACAAAAGTTTGGGAAAAAAAATCGCTGAAAAAAAAGAGCCATGGAGCGTGAACAATGTCGCTGAAATGGCTGGAATAACGGTGCTTGATGATACAGAATATATCGAAGAGACATTAAGCTGGATAACAGAAGAAAAAAAATATATGTATGAAAAACTGGATGAAATTTCAGGAATAAAGCCTTATAAAACAGAAGTAAACTTTATTTGTGTAAAAATAAAAGATGAATTGTTTTCTAAAGGGCTGAATGTGAAAAAGTTGCGGGAAAAAATGATGGAAGAAGGTATTTTAATAAGGGATGCATCCAATTTTAAATTTTTTTGGATGAAAGATTTTTTTAGGCTGGCAATTAAGGATAGAAGGAGTAACGACAGAGTTATTGAGGCTTTGAAAAAAATTTTAGAATAGAAGATAGGCAATTGTAAAAGTAACCTAACTAATATCATAAGGGATCAAGTCCCCTTGTTAGAGAGCAGAAAAAAAGAAAAAAATTAAAAATTTTAGAATACTGTATTTATCAGAATTTTTTTAGACTTTTTACAAACAGTTAGAATAAAAAAAGAAAGGAATGTTATTTATGAAGAGGAAATTATTGTTTATTTTATTATTGTTTTTAATTTTTCTCAATTTTTTTCTTTTTGGGGAAAAACTTTCCAGAAAAAGGCAAAAAAATATAGATGGATTCATTCCAAAAAGGCTGGAAAAACTGTTCTTTCGGCTAAAGGAGATTTAAATAATGATAAGCTTTGAAGATGTTGCCATCATTATCGAAAAAAACTGATAAGGCAAATATTGTAAAAAAACGAGAATCTTGGCTCTGAATATTTAAACTTAAATCCAAGAATACTTTTTGGTTTTATTCAAGCAAAAAAAATGGAAGCTATATTTTGGCAGGCAAGAATGATAAAGGTTTTATCAAAAAGCGAAGGAGATAAGGAAAGTCCAGCTCTTTATGGATACTTTTAGACAGCATTAGCATAAAAAAATAATATTTTTAAAAAAATTAAACTTAATTATTTTTTTGAGTGCAGGAAGCTGGTCTGTAACACAAAAATACCTACACTTTTTAGATTTCAAAAATCAAAAGCTTGAATTTATCGGATTTGACAATAATTCATTTATGAGAAATTCCGGCGACCAAGAGAAACTTAGCATTAATTTTTTTCAACTAACAAAGTAAAAAAATCACTACTGGTGGAAATATTTTTTTGATGAAAAAGGCAAATAAACCTAAGGAAGAATGGAAAACTGTTAATATTAAGAAAAAAATATGTGTTAGATGAGATGACAAGCGATATAGTCGGTGAGATTATGAAATATATTTATTAGTATTTTTAAATGGGGAATTCTTATGACTTATAAGATCTTCCCTATTATTTTTATTTTGTTATAATTAATATTAAATTGAATTGACAAAAAAATGGAAAAGTTAATAGAATGTAAGTAGGCAACAATTTACGGGGCAGAAGGAGTAAAAAATTTAGATGAATAATTTATTTAATCAAAAAAATACTGGCTAAAAAAAGCTGAAGAAGAAGTGGATTTGAGTAGACATAATTTATCCGAAAGAAGAAAAAGCATTGGATAAGTGGAGAAAAACAAGAAATTATATAAAAAAATACTGTATTTGCTGAAATTTTTTTAGACTTTTACAAATGATTATAAGTGGATAAAAAGAAAGGGCGACCACAAATGAAAATAAAAAATCTTCACATAGAAGAATACAACGGACTTGAAAATTTAGATATAAATTTTGAGTCAGAAGGAAAAGTTTTGAATTTGATAGTTCTGGCTGGGGTTAACGGGAGTGGGAAAACTAGAGTTTTGGAAAGTATTCGTTATTGGTTTGAAATGTTTAGAAGCAAAGCTGTTAATGTAGAATTATTTTATGAAGAGAATGAAAGAGAAGTTTTGAAAAGTCTTATGAATAGTGAAGGATTGACAGAAATTGAAAAAGAAATGCAAAAAGAGATTGAGTATACAGATTGCTTTGAGAAATATAAAATTTTATAACTATGATTATAGACACAATAAAACAGAAAATCGAAAATTATAATTCAAAAAAATAATAAGCAAAAGTTTTGAAAAGTTAAAAATATTTCCAAAATTAATTTATGTTCCAACGGAGATTAATTTTGAGGAAATTAAGAAAGCTCAAACTAATTTGAAGAAAGAATATAGGTTTATTAATATTGTGGATTCATATGAAATTAAAGATATTCCTTCGTATATTGCGACTCGAATTTCAAAGGTTGCGAATGAAGAGGAAAATTTGACAATGGGACAGGTTAGAAAAAAAGTTTTTGCGGAAATTAATGGGATTTTTGAAATTTTGGAGTTGGATGTGAAACTTTCAGAAATATCGAAAGATGAGAACAGTATGCCGATTTTTTTACTGATTCTAGCGGAAAAAAATTTGGAATAAATGAACTTTCTTCTGGGGAAAAGCAGTTATTTTTACGGACTTTGGCGATAAAAATGCTGGAGCCTGAAAATTCCATAATTATGATTGATGAGCCTGAATTGTCGTTACATCCGAAATGGCAACAAAAAATTGTTGATGTTTATAGAAAAATTGGTAAAAATAATCAGATTATTTTGGCAACTCATTCGCCACATATTTTTAGGAAGTGTGGAAAAAGAGAATATAATTTTATTGGAAAAAAATGAAAATGGAATTGTAAAAGTTAAAACGGGAGATGAGTTTGGAAATTCATATGGACAGACTGCAGGAAGAATACTTGAAGATATAATGGGATTAGAAACAGATAGAAATCCTAGTGTGAATAATTTGCTTTAATTTGGTAAAAGAAATGGTTAAAAAAATGATGATTATGAAAAATTCTAAATTTGAGGAGAAATATGCTAAAATAAAGGATATTTTAGGAGAAGATGATAGAGATTTATTTTTTTGGTGGATATGGATTTGCAAATAAAAAGGGGAGAAAAAAATGCTGAAAGTAAACAAAATTAGTGAGCCTGATTTTTTTAAAGAATTCAAGAGGAAAAAGTAAATTAAAAAAATTGGAAAGGATTTTTGATTATAAAATAAAGAATGAGTTAAAGGAATATATGCTTGAAAAATGAACAGAAATTCGATGAAGTCTATTTTTGTCCTTATTGTGAGAGGGAGATTACCGTTGAAAAAAAGTCAGATTGAACATGTGAAACCAAAAAGATAAATTTCCTAAATTATTTCATGAATATAAAAAAATTTTTTTGACAGGTTGTCTGGAAAAATCAAACTTGTGGTTCAATTAAAGAAAATAAGTGGGATGATAATTTTATAAATCCAATTGAAATTGATCCTGAAGGATATTTTTGAATACAATATTAGCACAGGTGAGATAATTCCTAAATATGAAACTGGAATAAAGTATGAAATGGCAGTAAAAAAACGATAGATATATTAAACTTAAATCAGAAAAAAATTATGTGAAAGCAGAAAAAGTTTTATATTAGAAGTTCTTTTAAAGATAAAAAAAGGAAAGATAGTTTTTAGATAAAGAAATTTTAAAAATATAACAAAAATTTCCTACGCTAAAAAGAATTTCTTTTTAAAAAAATTTAAAATCTGCAACTGAAAAAAATAAATAAAAAAATTGGAGAGAAAAAAATGAATGAAAATTTAGTAAAAAAAATTTTTTTATATTCTAAGTTTTAGTTATAAAAAAATTTGAGTTTGGAGGAAAGGGAAAAGTTTGTAAAAGAAGGGTATAGACATATTTTTGGGGGAGTATTTGGAAAAAAAGGGTTATAAAAGGGGTATGTGGCTGTTGAAACTTGCCTTAGGGTAGAGCTTTATCTGGATGTTAGCAGGGAATTTGAAATTGAGAGGTTAAAGAGAGATTTTAGGGTTGAGAAGATGAAGGACTATGAAGGGACTGAGGCGGTGCATTATTTACTGCGGGTTATTTGTGGGCTAGATTCGATAATAAAGGGGGAAGATCAGATTCTTGTGCAGCTTAAAAAGGCTTATTTTGAGGCTCTTGACAAGGAGACTACATCTTCATTCTTGAATATAATATTTAATCAGGCGATAGAAACTGGGAAGAGATTTAGGGCAGAAAGCAGGATAAATGAGAAAAATATTTCACTGGATTCGATTGCTGTGAAATTTATAAAGACAAAGTTTGAAAGTCTTGAAGATAAAAAGGTATTTGTAATTGGAGTGGGAGATTTGAGCCAGTCGATTCTTGCGCTTCTTCACAAAATGAATAATTGTCATTTGACGATGACAAATAGGAGCTTGAAAAAATCCATTGAGTTGCAAAAAGTGTTTCCAGATGTCCAAACGGCGGAATTTAGTGAAAAATATAATATTATAAAAAATATGGATATTGTGATAAGTGCCACTTCTGCGCCGCATTTGATAATTGAAAAAGGCTAAAATTGAGGATATTTTTAAATGATGGAAAGAAAAGGTTTTTTTCTTGATTTGGCAGTTCCTAGAGATATTGAAATTAGTATTGGAGAATTTGAGAATGTTTCCCTTTATCATTTGGAGGATATTTGGGATGAATATAATAAAAATGTGGAAAAACGAGATGAAATTGTGGAAAAGTATTTTTACATTATTGAGGAGCAGCTGAAAAAAATAGTGGAAAAACTTGAAAAAAGAAGAAAATATACAAATCAGAAAAATATCGAGATGGGTGAAAATGGATGAAATCAAATAAAATAATTATTGGAACGAGAGGGAGCATTTTGGCACTTGCACAGGCAGAAAAGGTGAAGGAAATGCTGATTGAAAAATATGATGAATTAAGGGAAAATGAGGATTTTTTTGAAATTGAAGGATTTGATAAAAGGAAATCGCTGGAAATAGAACTGAAAGTCATAGTTACAAAGGGGGACAAGGACTTGCGTGATTTTACAAAAATAAAGGGAACGACACAAAAGGACTTGTTTGTGAAGGAAATCGAAAAGGAAATGCTGGAAAATAAAATAGATTTGGCGGTGCATTCGTTAAAGGACATGCCGCAGAATACTCCAGAAGGGCTTTTGAATGCGTGTTTTCCAATGAGGGAAGATAATTGTGATGTGCTTGTTTCAAAAAGTGGGAAAAAATTAAAGGAACTTGATGAAAACTCTGTGATTGGGACAGGAAGCGTAAGACGGGAAAGGGAGCTTTTGAATTTGCGAAATGATGTAAAAATAAAGGCAATTCGTGGAAATATTCACACAAGACTTAAAAAACTTGATGATGGGGAATATGATGCGATTGTGCTGGCTGTGGCGGGATTAAAGAGAGTTGGACTGGAAAGCCGAATTACTGAATATTTTGATATAGATTCTTTTATGCCTGCACCAGGACAAGGAATTTTGTGTATTCAATGCAGGGAAAATGATAATAAAATACGGCATCTTCTGGAAATTATAAATGATGATGAGGTTACAATGATGTGTGAAGCTGAAAGGGAATTTTCAAAAATTTTTGATGGAGGCTGCCATACTCCGATAGGCTGTTCATCGGTTATTGAAGGGGATACATTAAAATTAAAGGGAATGTTTAATGATAATGGAAGCAGAATGCTTAAAGAAGTTGAAGGAAATAAGGAAAATCCGAAGGAAATTGCACAAAAATTGGCTGAAGAAATAAAAAAGGAGCTGAAAAATGAGAAAAGGTAAAGTTTATATTGCGGGAGCAGGCTGTGGAGATGAAGGGCTTATAACTTTAAAATTGAAAAAGGTGATAGAAAAAGCTGACTGCATTGTTTACGACAGGCTTGTAAATAAAAATATCTTACAGTATGCAAAGTCTGATGCAGAACGGATTTATATGGGAAAAGAAAATACGGCTGGAGGGAAATTGCAGGCGGAAATAAATAAAAAACTTGTGGAAAAAGGGAAAGAGGGACTTTTAGTATTGAGATTAAAGGGAGGAGATCCTTTTGTATTTGGGCGAGGTGGAGAGGAAATAGAGGCATTAGTCGCTGAAAATATTGAATTTGAGGTAATTCCAGGGATAACTTCTTCAATTGCTGTGCCGGCTTATGCTGGAATCCCTGTAACTCATAGAGGAATTAATACTTCATTTCATGTATTCACTGGACATACGCAATTTAATGGAACAGAGCTTGATTTCCCAGTTATTGCAAAATTGGAAGGAACTTTAGTTTTTTTAATGGGATTAAGCAATCTTAAAAAAATAGCAGAAAACTTGATAAATAATGGAAAAGATCCGAAAACACCTGTTGTGATAATAAAAGATGGAACTACGACAAGACAGAAAACTTATATAGGAACATTGGAAACAATAGTAAATACAGTAAAAGAGCATAATGTAAAATCGCCTGCCATCATTTTGATTGGGGAAGTGGTGAATTTACGTGAAAAAATGAAATGGTTTGAGAATAAGCCGTTATTTGGGAAAAATATTCTTGTTACGAGAAATAGGGAAAAACAGGGAAATATTTCAAATAAGATAAATGAACTTGGCGGACAGGCTTTGAGCCTTCCATTTATTAATATAGAGTATATTGATTTTGAAATGCCTGATTTGAAGGGATACAGTACCCTTTTATTTAACAGCATAAATTCTGTTATTGGATTTATGAGAAAAGTAAAGGATATTCGTGCTTTAGGAAATGTTAAAATAGGTGTCGTAGGAGAAAAAACGGCAGAAGAAATTGAGAAATATAAAATAATTCCAGATTTTTATCCAAAAGAATATACGGTAGAAAGGCTGGCTAGCGAAAGTGTGAATTTTACTAAGGAAGGAGAAAAAATACTGTTTATAGTATCTGATATTTCTCCAGTAAATGAAAAAAATATTCAGATTTATACAATCGAAATTATGAAAAACTTGTAGTTTATAAAACTCAGAAAGTCGAAGTGGAAAAGGAAAAAGCTGAAAAAAATACATAAAAAGAAAGCGACATCTTAATGTTTTTTTAAGTTCATCAACCTTTAAAGCCTTTTGCTGACAGCATAAACTTAAGTGAAAAATGAGGAAATAAAAGAAATTATGAAAAAAATAAGGTTATTTCTTCGATTGGGCCTGTTACTACAAAAAAACTATTGAGAAATATGGATTAAAAAAATTGGGATAGAAGGAAAAAAATATACTGAAGAAGGACTGTTTCAAGAAATATTGCAATATGTTATGTCCGAATAGAAAGTCAAATTCAGGGTAAAACAATAGTTTTTTTGAAAATTATCTAAAGTTTATAAAAAAAAGTTTGTATAACTTTTTGCTTGACTTTTTAAAAAAATGATGTATAATTTATTGAAAAAAAGTAAAAATATTCTGGATAAACTTGTATTCACCCAAGAGAGTGGAGCAAGTCACTTTACGGAATTATAATAAGTAACACATTTTTGGAATTGATAAAGACTTACATATAAGTGAAATTCGAAATGTTAGGATAACTGTACATCCTTTAATATATTTTTATATTATAAAAGCAATCTTGAATATCTTTGATTAAGTTTTTCAAGTTACGGTATGGAAGTGAAATTTCTATTTATCAAATTAAATGAAAGTATTAGAAATTTTGTATAAAAATAAAAAACTGTCTTTTTTTGTCTGGCTCATATTCAAGACTTTTAGAGCAGTTTATATTTTTTTATCTACCGAATTGTTCTTGTTCTAATTGCTGTTGCTGCTGCATTTTTTTGCTGCATGATACGTTGCTGTTCGATGGCATTTGGAGTTTTTTGCAAGAGTTACTGATACTCTGATGTTTTTTTCCATTTCTAGATATAGTTAATTTTACAGATTGTCCGACTTTTTTTAGCGGCTATTTCTCCAACGAAGCCCCTGCGGAATTTACTTCCTTTCCATCAACTGCTGTGATAATGTCATTTTTTTGTGATTCCTGCTGCTGCTGCTGGACCATTTGGAACAGTACCTGCTATAAATACTCCGTTTGAAGATTTTAAGTTAAGGGTTTTTACTTTATCTGCATCTAAATTTCCTAAGTATATACCAATATATGGTTTTTCAAATTTACCAGTTGCGATAATTGAATCTTTTACAGTCGTTACCAAATTTGCTGGAATTGCAAAATCCGATTCCTACACTTCCTCCGCTTTGTGAATAAATTGCAGTATTGACTCCAATAACTTTTCCTGTAATGTCAATTAACGGACCTCCACTATTTCCTTGGTTAATAGCGGCATCAGTTTGAATAAAGTTTTCAATTTCTTCGATTCCAAGTGAACTACGTCCAGCTGCACTTACGATTCCGACAGTCATTGAATCATTTAATCCTAATGGATTTCCAAAAGGCGATTGACCATTGTCCAATTTGAACTTGATCTGAATTTGCAAATTCTAACGGTTTAAATGTTTCATTTGAATCTATCTTCAATACGGCAATGTCAACTTCAGGCGAAGTTCCCACAAGTTTTGTACGATATTCACGTCCATTTGAGAATTTTACATAAATTTCATCTGCACCGTCAATAACGTGATTGTTTGTAACAACATATCCATCTTTTGAAACTACAAACCCTGAACCGAGCGAACCAGACTCACGTTTTTCCTGTCCTCCAGAACGTCCATATAACAATTCTTCCAAAGGATTGTAGTATTTACCGTAACAGTTTTTTGTTCTAATATTTACGATTGAATCTTTAACGCTGTTATGTACACCCTACAAAGGCATCTTGTGTTTGCGCTGCATTTTTAGTATATTTTTTCAGTTCTTCTGGAGAAACTGTTTTTTGCTGTTCTGTTGTGCTATTTGTACTTTCTGAATTATTTCCAGTTTTATTAGAGCAGCTTAAAACTAAAAATAACATTGAAAGCAAAAGCAAATTTTTTTATTTTTCTTTTTTTATGAAATTCATTTTTTTCATATTTAATTACCTCGTTTCTATTCTTTATACTAAACCCTATTTTTAAAAAAACAGTAAATATATTTATTTTTCTTGCAAGGGTCAAAAATTCCTTGTTAAGTAAAAATTTTGTAATAAATCCATTATTCTAATGGGAAATAGTATTAGTTCCTGTCTAAAGGATTGGGTATATTTTTAGTGAATAAAAGTTTTTTTATCCTTATGATTTTTTTATTTGAATTTCATTTATTAGCAATATTTTTTTGCAAGTTGATAAACTCCATTTGCCTATCTTGTTTTTTTCTTCTATAATATGTTATCCTATATTTAGAAAAAAATTAAAAAAATATACAAATAAATAACTGTAAAAAAATAAAAAGTCATAAAAAAATTTAAAAATACTGAATTAAGAGAATTTCAGGACTTTTACAAATAAATATAAAAAAATAAGGAGAAAAAAATTAGTAATGTTTAATAATTTAGGAGATAGATTTAAAGATATATTTAAAAAAAGTCAGCGGTCAGGGAAGTTGACTGAAAAATAATATGAAGGATGCTTTGAGAGAAGTGCGGTTGGCATTGCTTGAAGCGGATGTAAATTATGGCGTAGCTAAAGAAATTTTGTGGCAAAAAAATTAGGGAAAAAGCTCTTGGAGAGCAGGTTATTAGCGGAGTTAATCCAACACAGCAATTCATTAAAATTGTAAATGATGAGTTGGTAGAAGTGCTGGGAGGTTCAAATGTTTCAATTGCTAAAGCTGAAAAAAATCCTACAATTGTAATGCTTTCTGGGCTTCAAGGGGCTGGGAAAACTACATTTTCTGGAAAATTGGCTAAACATCTGAAATCAAAAGGGGAAAAGCTGTTTTTAATTGGAGCGGATGTTTATAGACCTGCTGCTAAAAAGCAATTAAAGGTATTAGGAGAGCAAGTAAAAGTTCCAGTATTTACAATTGATGAGAGTACAGATGCATTGGAAATTGTAAAACAGGGAATTGAGGCTTCAAAGGCGGAGCATGCTACTTATGTAATTATTGATACGGCAGGAAGGCTGCATATTGATGAGCAGCTTATGCATGAATTGCAGGATATAAAGGATAGTTTTAACCCAAATGAGATTTTGCTTGTCGTTGATGGAATGACTGGGCAGGATGCGGTTAATGTGGCTAAAGAGTTTAATGAGCAGCTTGATATTACGGGAGTCGTGCTTACGAAACTGGATGGAGATACTCGTGGTGGAGCAGCCCTTTCAGTAAAGGAAGTTGCAGGAAAGCCAATTAAGTTCATAAGTGAAGGGGAAAAACTGGATGACATCGCACCGTTTCATCCTGACAGGCTTGCTTCACGTATTCTTGGAATGGGAGATGTCGTTTCACTTGTGGAAAAGGCACAGGAAGCCATTGATGAAAAAGAAGCCAAGAAAATGGAGGAAAAATTTAGAAAAAATCAGTTTGACTTTGAAGATTTTCTAAAGCAGTTTAAAATGATAAGAAAAATGGGATCAATTGCTGGAATTATGAAAATGATACCAGGAGTTGACTCAAGCATGATTGACATGGGAATGGCTGAAAAGGAAATGAAAAAAGTTGAAGCGATTATTTTCTCAATGACAGTTCAGGAAAGACGTGATCCGAAACTTCTAAAAAATGGAAGCCGTAAAATGAGAATTGCTAAAGGAAGCGGAGTTCAAGTAAATGATGTAAATAAATTAATAAAGCAGTTTGAACAAATGAAGCAGATGATGAAAATGTTCAATAGTGGCGGTATTCCAGGACTTGGCGGAGGATTTATGAAGGGCAGAAGAAAATAAAATTAATATTTTATAAAAACAAGAAAGGTGGAATTAATGATGAAAAAAATTAATTTTAGCATTGTTTATTATTTTTTTGGGACACTTTCATTTTTCAGCTTTTTGACAAAGTTGTAGTTGGAATTATTAATGACAATTATGAAAGTCCAGTAATATCAGGAACTTTAAATAGAGGAGGACTTGCCAATTTAATTTTTGAATGAAAAAGGATGAGGGATTTTTGCAAAACAAATGTATCAAAAATCTTTCAGGTGCAGATAAAATTGAATTTATTATAGAAAAAAAGATGAATCAGCACTTTTAGCCTTTTTGAAAGTATTTGAAAAAAAGAAAATATAAAGGTCAGATGGAGATAACAGAAGTGGCATCTTCAGAAAATAAAAAAATATACGTCAAATTTCTGAAAAAAATAGCTGGACTTATAATGTTTATCCTTTCGCACGTGAAATATCAGGAACTGTAAAAAAATTTCAGGAAATGATATGAGCAAAGGGGAATTTATAGAAGGTCTGTTTCAAGATGCAAAAATCAAAATTAAAATAATTTTTATGAAAAAAATCAAATTCATATTTTTTTAAGATTTACTGATATATTTGATAATTTTAAAAGAGGATGTCTCATAATTTAAAAAAATAATTTTACTAACATAAATATTATTTTTTATTTATTTTTGTGAGACAGCCCCTTTTTTTATATATTTTATTAAAATATTAGAACCAGTTTCTGTTGTCGTCAAAGCATCCCCATTTTTGTCCCTTTTTCTTCGATAAATAGTGCCAGTCAGGGCAAGCATAAGGATTCTTGTATTCTGTACCGTTTTTTTGTGCTTCCCAAAGTGCCAAGTCAGCATTATCTATGGTATCACAGCTTTTGCATAAACATTGCTAATGAACTTACCAATAAAAATCAATTTTAAAACTCTTTTCATATTCATCAATCCCTTTCAAATATTTTTTTAACAGTATTATAATACAAAATATTCTTTTTATTCAATAAAAATTTTGATTTTTTTATAATTTTTATTATATAATTACATAAAGTAACTGCATAATGAAGAAGTGATTGATTATGAACTACAATAAGTTTTTTTAACAGGTATTGAAGTGAAAAGAATATTATTTGCTGTATTCTTTTTTTGTAAAAAAATATTAATTTGAAAGGAAAGAAAAAAAATAAATGAAAAAAAGCTATTCTAGTAACAAGTTTTTGGGACATCGCATAAAGATACACGAAAAAAATGTCTTGATTCAATCCAAAGGGAAGTAGAGGAAAAATATGGAAATGAAAATGTGGAAAGAGCTTATACTTCAGGAATCATAAGACGGATAATAGAAAAAAAATGAAGGATTCATATATTTGACCAGAAGGAAGGACTAAAAAGTCTTAAAAGATAAAGGGTTTGAGGAAATAATAACAATGTCTTTGCATATTTTTAGATGGAATTGAATATTCAAAACTTGATGACAAGTTTGGAAAAATATCAAAACCGCTTTTGGCAGATGATGAAGATTTTGAGAAAATTGTAGAAAATAAAGAGTTTAATGATCTTGAAGGAAATGATGCCATAGTGTTTATGGGGCATGGAACTGAAAGTGAGGCAGATTATGCTTATCAGAAATTACAAGATGAGTATTTAAAAGCTGGGAAAAATAATATTTTCATAGCTACTGTTGAAGGAAAAGTGACTATTGAGGATATTATTGAAAAAATGAAGGAAAAAGACTTTAAAAGGATATTATTAAAACCTCTTATGATAGTGGCTGGAGATCATGCTAAAAATGATATGTCTTCTGATGATGAAGATTCGTGGAAAACAATATTAAAAAATGAGGGCTATGAAGTAACAGCTGTTTTAAAAGGAATGGGAGAGTACAAGTTTATTCGTGAAATGTTTATGGATAAACTGAAAGATATTTATTATTTGGCTTGACAAATATAGGAAAATAATATAACATTTATAGTGAATAGTAGGTGTTTTTAAAAACTTAATAAGGAAATCGGTTAAAATCCGATACAGCCCCCACTACTGTGAAACTGACGAAAGTACAAAAATCCACTGAAATGTTTTAAATATTTTGGGAAGGGTACGAGTAGGATGAAGTTAGTCAGAGACTTACCTAATATTTTTTTATAAAATTTTCTGGGAAGGGAAGATTTAGTATACATCAATAAAAATAAATCAATAGTGGTTTATTCCATAAAATTATTATATAGTAGTAATATAGTAATTATTATGGAAGTTTTGACGTATATTAAATTCGGCTTTTAGCTGATTTTTTAATTTATTTAATGCCATACTATTTCTAGTTAAATAGCAGATTTATTATAAATTTAGAACTATATATTATTTAGTAAAAGTTAAAATTCCTTTACTGATAAAAAAATAAAATATTAATTCTATTTTTTTAAGTCTGACATTATTAAATTGCGGAAGGAGAAAAATGAAAAAGAGAACATTATTGTTTTTTAGTTTTAACTAGTATGTTATTGGTAGGTGTAAATGGTTATTCAATGCACATAATGGAAGGATTTTTACCAATAAATTGGGTTATCGTGTGGTTTGTTGTGTGTATTCCGTTTTGGATTTTAGGGATAAAAAAACTTCAAACTGTTTCTAAAGGGAGTGTTAAGGATAAAATGACACTTGCATTGGCAGGAGCATTTATTTTTTTGTGTTGTCGGCGTTGAAAAATTCCGTCAGTTACAGGGAGTTCGTCACATCCGACTGGAGTAGGGACTTTCAACTATTTTATATGGACCATTTGTAACTTCAATTTTAGGGACAATTGTATTGATATTTCAAGCTGGATTGTTGGCTCATGGAGGGTTTACGACTCTTGGGAGCGAATACTGCTTCAATGGCGATTGCTGGACCAATTGTTTCGTACTTGATTTATAAAGGACTTGCTAAGAAGAATAGAGCGGTTGCAATATTTTTGGCAGCAGCAATAGGGGATCTTGCAACTTATGTTGTTACATCTTTTCAGTTGGCACTTGCGTATCCATCGCCTGAAGGTGGAGTACTTGCTTCATTTATTAAATTTGGAATGGTATTTGCAGTAACTCAAATTCCACTTGCTATAATTGAAGGATTGCTTACAAATGTTGTAATGAATATACTTGACAAATATGAAGTAAAAGGGGTGGAAGAATAATGGATAAGAATAAAAATAAAAGTGTTTTTAAAAAGAATATTATTTTATTAAATAAAGCAAGAACACTTGCGACTTTAGTCGTAAGATGAATTGCACAAAAATTTTAGTAAGCATATAGGGAAACTTGTATGTAGACACGGAGCAAAACCGTGCAACAAAGAAACTGAATTGCTGGGAACTCTTAAAGCTGGTATAACCACAACATAATACCTAAATTAGAAAATGGTATAAGTGTGATGGTGGCGAAAGCAGAAAAAATATACTAGATGGTGCAAGGTTAAATCCTAAACATTGAGCCGTACATATAGAAAGGAATATAATAGACAATCAGCAGCTAAGCCTGAAAAGGAAAGTTCAACGACTATCCCTCGTGAGGGGAGTACAATACAAGCAATTGGTATTGGAAGTAGTTTCGCCTAAGGTGCCAAAATACACTATGGATAAGATATAGTCTGTGCTTGTTAGAGATAACAAGAAGTTCATAAGATATAAAATCTTTGGGAACTGCATAAGTAGTAGCGAACTTATGTGAACGACACTTCCCACTGTTGTGGGGTTTTAAAAACTTTAAAAATATTTAAAAATAAATAAAAAATATTACTTTTTGATAGTTAAAATGTAGAATATATAGTATAATATCTCTGATGAAAAGGAGGTGATTATATATGTATTTAACATTAAAACAACAGGTAAAAACATCTTAGTAAAAAGAGTTTAGGAATTTAAAATATTTATCTCATATAGCCAAGAACTTAACTAATGAAGCTATATATAATGTTAGACAACACTATTTTCAAAATAAAAAAAATATTTAAGTTATAATGAAAACTATAAAATGCTTAAAAAAACAGTGAAAATTACAAGAAATTAAATTCTAATATGGCTCAGCAAATTCTAAAAAGAAGTAGACGGAAGTTTTTAAATCATTTTTGGACTTTTTAAAACTTGCTAAGAATGGTCAATATGATAATAAAAAGAAATAAAATTACCTAAATATCTTGCTAAAGATGGATTTTACAACTCTTGTTATAGGTTTTGTAAGATTAAAAGATGATATTCTGATAGTTCCTTATTCAAATTCATTTAGAAAGACACATAAGGAAATCGTAATAAAAGCTACCACCAGTATTAAAAAGACAGGAAGATAAAAGAGATTAGAATAATACCAAAACAACATTCTAGGTACTTTGAAATTCAATATACTTATGAGGTAGAAGAAGTTCAAAGGAATTAAATAAAGACAAATGCACTAGGAATTGATTTAGGTATAGATAATCTTTGCACTTGTGTTACAAATTCTGGATCTTCATTCATAATAGATGGTAGAAAATTAAAATCAATAAATCAATACTATAATAAGACAAATGCAAAATTACAAAGTATAAAAAGATAAGCAAAAAGATTGAGCGAACGACATTAAGACAAAAGAGAATAGCTAGAAAGAGAAATAATCGTATAAATGATTATCTTTCAAAAGCGGCAAGAATAATTGTAAATTATTGTCTTAATAATGATATAGGACAAATAGTTCTAGGATATAACGAGGATTTTTCAAAGAAAATCAAATATAGGAAGTGTAAATAATCAAAAATTTTGTAAATATACCATATGGAAAAATTAAGAGATAAATTAATATACCTATGTAAACTATATGGAATAGAATTTAAACTGCAAGAAGAGAGTTATACATCAAAAGCAAGTTTCTTTGATGGAGATGAAATCCCTGATATATGATAAAAGAAAAATCAAAAAGAATATATATTCAGTGGAAAAAGGATAAAAAAAGAGGACTGTATCAAACAAGAGCAGGTAAACTCATAAATGCAGATTGTAATGGAGCATTAAATATTTTAAGAAAAAGTAAAGTTGTGGATTTAAGTATCCTATACAATAGAGGTGAACTGGACACGCCTAAAAGAATAAGGATAGCATAGGACTATCAAACTTCTTAGAAAATTTTTGAATATTTTTAAAGATTTTAGAACCCTGTGACTTTAGTCGTGGGAGGTTCAGTGGTTTTGATACTTTTGATAGGTGTCGTACCATTACTTCTTGTAAAATCTGAATTTGGTGGTTCAGATGACAAAGGAGAAGAAATGATTAAAAACGATAAAAACCTGATTACAAGCCTTGGGCTAAAAATTTAATAGAATTGCCTGGAGAAGAAACTGAAAGTTTACTTTTTGCGTTACAAGCAGCATTAGGTGCAGGAATTGTAGGATATGTTTTAGGATATTTCAAAGGTGAAAGAAAAAATGCTAATAGATAAAATATCATATACGAATCCCATAAAAAATATTAATCCTGGAATAAAATTTACGTTGTCAATGATGACATTAGTATTTTTTTGCTTTACACAGGAAGTAAAGTAGTATTTATTTTTAATCTTACACTATTTAACTTTACTTCTTTTATTTGTAGTAAAAGTGAAAGTGAAAGATTTACTAAAAGCTGAATTTTGTTCCAGCTTTATTTATTTTAACAACTGTAATTTCATTATGGCTAATAAAGGCGGATATTTGGACATTTTTTTGTTACGTTCATTTTCGTCAATATCAGTAATTTATTTTTCTTATTTGCTCAACACCAGTTGTAGATTTAGACTATATATTTGAAAAAAATGAGATTTCCAAAAAAATTTTTAGAGAAATGTTTTTGTTGATTTATAGATATATTTTTTTGTTGTTTGAGAATAAGGAAAGACTCAAAAAAATGCACAGGAAGTAAGACTTGGATACAGTAGTTTTAAGAATGGGATGAAATCATTTTCCAATGTTAGTGGTAGCGATATTAAAAAAACATATTACTATAATCTTAATTCTATAAAGGCTGTAGAATCAAGACTGGGAAAGGAATTTATCTTTTTCTCATAGAAAATACAAAAAAATTGGATTTGAAACTATTTTTGTAATAATAATAGTTGCAATAAATTTATATTTGGTGGTAAAATAAAATGCTTAAACTTGAAAATATAACTTTTTCGTATGATAATGAAACAGAAGCGTTAAAAAATGTGACTTTGAATATTGAAAAAGGAAAGAAAACATTATTTCTTGGGGAAAATGGCTCAGGAAAATCAACTTTATTTTTAATAATGAATGGACTCTTGAAGGCACAAAAAGGAGACATTTATTTTGAGGGGAAGAAGGTTAAACATAAAAAAAAGGATTTGGAGGAATTGAGAAGAAAAGTTGAATAATTTTTTTCAAGATCCTGAAATACAAATTTTTGCTCCGTTAGTTTTTCAAGAAGTGGCTTATGGACCTGAAAATCTTGGATATTCTGAGGAAAAAGTAGAAGAAAATGTTAATAGAGCAATGAAGGAAATCAATATTGAGGAGTTGAGGGACAGACCTTGTCATCATTTGAGTTATGGTCAGAAAAAACGGGTTTCAATAGCGGCAATTACAGCAATGGAGCCAGAATTGTTGATTCTAGATGAACCTACAGCTTGGTTGGATTCGAAAAATACAAAAAGAGTTTCTGAAATTTTAGATAATTTTTCTAAAGCTGGGAAAACACTTGTAGTTTCGACACACGATACAGATTTTGCATATGAATTTGCTGACTATATTTATGTTCTTGATAAAGGGAAAATTGTAAGACAAGGTAGTAGAGACGAAGTTTTTGAGGATTTTGAATTTTTGAAAAAATTAAATTTGAATGTTCCAAATGTTTTGAAAATTAAAAGTTATCTTAAGTATAGAAATCTTGATGAAAATGATTATTGTAAATTTTTGGAGGAAAAAAATTTGTTATGAAAAAAATATTAATATCAGGAACGATGAGCGGAAGTGGAAAAACTACAGTAAGTAGCATTTTGATGTCTGCATTAGAAAATGTGGATCTTTTTAAAGTGGGACCAGATTACATTGATCCGACTCATCATGAGGTATTTACAGGACATCATTCACACAATTTGGATATTTTTATGACAGGTGAGGATGCTGTGAGACAGATATTTGAGATGTATTCGCAAGGCAGGGATATTTCTATTGTTGAAGGTGTTATGGGACTTTATGATGGAATTGGGAACGAAAAGGACAATTTTAGCACGGCTCATTTAGCAAGAGTACTTGATATTCCCGTAATTTTAGTTGTGAATGCTAAAGCGATTTCAACAAGTATTGCGGCAGAAGTTCTTGGGTTTAAGATGTTTGATGAACGAGTGAATATAAAAGGTGTGATTCTTAACAATGTTTCTTCACAAAAATTGTATGAGAGCTTGAAGGAAGCAGTTGAAAAATATACAGGAATTGAGTGTTTAGGCTACATTCCTAGAAATGAGCAACTTGCTACAGAGAGCCGGCATTTAGGCTTGAAACAGGCTTTTGAAGAGGATAATGCACAAAAACAGGAGTTATTTAAGGAAATCGCACAAAATTGCTTGAATTTGGAGCGGATAAAAGAAATTGCACAAGAATTTGAGTCAAGTCGAAATATGGAAAATTATGCGAAAATAGGACATCTAAAAGATAAATTTAAAGGAAAAAGAGTAGCGATTGCAAGAGATGAAGCGTTCTCATTTTATTATGAAGCAAACATTGATTTGATGAAATTTTGTGGAGTGGAAATAGTTGAGTTTAGTCCAATTCGAGATAAAAAAACTTCCTGAAAATACAGATTTTATCTACTTTGGTGGAGGTTATCCTGAATTATTTGCAAAAGAGTTGAGTGAAAATATTTCTATGAAAAATAGTATTGTTGAAGCGTGTAAAAATGGCGTGAGAATATTTGCTGAATGTGGTGGATTTATGTATTTAGCAAAAAAATTACGTTTATTAAATGATGAAATTTTTGATATGTGTGGAATTTTTGATATTGAAATTGGGATGAGAAAACGTTTAAATATTGGAAGATTTGGGTATATCAATATTGAAACTGCAAATGGGATAAACTTGCGAGGACATGAATTTCATTATTCGGAAATTTTGAAAAATAATGAAGTAAACGGGAATGATTCGAAGGCTATTTTTATAATATTTACAAGAATAATGGGAAAGAATGGAAATGTGGATATATGAAAAATAATGCAATAGCTGGATATCCGCATATTCATTTTTACTCAAATGTGGAGTTTCTTGAGTTTTTGTTGGATGTGAAAAGAGATTAAGAAGATTTTGAAAGATTGAAAATTTATTAATTTTTGAAAAAAATAATGAATTTAGAAGAGTGGAAAAATGATAAAGAAGAAAGGAGAGTGTGGTAGTTATTATCGCACAATGAAATATGTCATATATTAAAGATCCGAAATCAATAGAAGTGAGAAGTTTTGAAATAATAACTGAAGGATTGGCTGGAAAGGCTGATCATTTTAGTGAGGAAGAGCAATTGATTGTGAAAAGATTGATTCATACGACGGGAGATTTTGATTATGTAAACATTGTTGAATTTCAAAATAATCCGATTGAATCGGCAAAAGAAGCGTTAGAAGCTGGGAATTGCAGAATTTATTAAATAAAGTAAGAACACTCGTGACTTTTAGTCGTGAGATGAATTGCACGAAAATTTTAGTAAGCATATAGGGAAACTTGTATGTAGACACGGAGCAAAACCGTGCAACAAAGAAACTGAATTGCTGGGAACTCTTAAAGCTGGTATAACCACAACATAATACCTAAATTAGAATATGGTATAAGTGTGATGGTGGCGAAAGCAGAAAAAATATACTAGATGGTGCAAGGTTAAATCCTAAACATTATGATAATAGACAATCAGCAGCTAATCCTGAAAAGGAAAGTTCAACGACTATCCCTCGTGAGGGGAGTACAATACAAGCGATAGGTATTGGAAGTGGTTTCGCCTAAGGTGTCAAAATACACTATGGATAAGATATAGTCTGTGCTTGTTAGAGATAACAAGAAGTTCATAAGAGAACTGCATAAGTAGTAGCGCACTTATGTGAACGACGCTTCCCGCTGTTGTGGGGTTTTAAAAACTTTAAAAATATTTAAAAATAAATGAAAAATATTACTTTTTAATAGATAAAATGTAGGATATATAGTATAATATCTCTGATGAAAAGGAGGTGATATCTATGTATTTAACTTTAAAAACAACAAGTAAAAACATCTTAGTAAGAAAGAGTTTAGGAATTTAAAATATTTGTGTCATATAGCTAAGAATTTAAAGAATCAAGCTATATATAATGTTAGACAATACTATTTTTGAAAATAAAAAGTATTTAAGTTATAATGAAAAACTATAAAATGCTTAAAAAAATAGTGAGAACTATAAGAAGTTAAATTCTAATATGGCTCAACAAATTCTAAAAAGAAGTAGACGGAAGTTTCAAATCATTTTTTTGGACTTTTTAAAACTTGCTAAAAATGGTCAATATAATTTTTAAAGATATAAAATTACCTAAATATCTTGCTAAAGATGGTTTTTACAACTCTTGTTATAGGTTTTGTAAGATTAAAAGATGATATTCTGATAGTTCCTTATTCAAACTCGTTTAAGAAAAACTCATCAGGAAGTTAAAATTAAGCTGCCACCAGTATTAAAAAGACAAGAAGATAAAAAGAGATTAGAATAATACCCAAAACAACATTCTAGGTACTTTTGAAATTCAATATACTTACGAAGTAAAAAGAAGTTCAAAGGAATTAAATGAAAACAATGCACTAGGAATTGATTTAGGCATAAATAATCTTTGTACTTGTGTTACAAATGCTGGAGCTTCATTCATAATAGATGGTAGAAAAATTAAAATCAATAAATCAATATTATAATAAGATAAATGCAAAATTACAAAGTATAAAAGGATAAGCAAAAGATTAAGCGGACAACATTAAGACAAAAAGCGAATAGCTAGAAAGAGAAATAATCGTATAGAAGATTATCTTTCAAAAAGCAGCAAGAATAATTGTAAATTATTGTCTTAATAATGATATAGGAAAAACTAGTTCTAGGATATAATGAAGATTTTCAAAGAAAATCAAATATTGGAAGTATAAATAATCAAAATTTTGTAAATATACCATATGGAAAAATTAAGAGATAAATTAATATATCTATGTAAACTATATGGAATAGAATTTAAACTGCAAGAAGAGAGTTATACATCGAAAAGCAAGTTTCTTTGATGGAGATATAATTCCAGTATACGATAAAGAAAAATCAAAAAGAATATAAATTCAGTGGAAAAAGGATAAAAAGAGGACTATATCAAACAAGTAAAGGGTATCAATTAAATGCAGATTGTAACGGAGCATTAAATATTTTAAGAAAAAGTAAAGTTGTGGATTTAAGCATCCTATACAATAGAGGTGAACTGGACACGCCTAAAAGAATAAGGATAGCATAGGACTATCAAACTTCTTAGAAAATTTTTAAATATTTTTAAAGATTTTAGAACCCTGTGACTTTAGTCGTGGGAGGTTCAGTGTGATACAAATATGATTGTTAATGGACTGAATAAAAATGGATTGAAAAAATTTGGTGCTGAGGCATATTGTTTGGTGGCGGATCCAGATGTGGCGAAAGAAGCGAAAGAAAGAGGGATTACACGTTCAATGGTTGGATTGGAAAGAGCATTGAAGGATCCTCAAACGAAAATTTTTTTAATTGGAAATGCACCGACAGCATTGTTTACATTGCTTGAAAAAATGGATAAAGAAGGAGAAAATGTTCCAAAATTGATAGTTGGAGTGCCAGTTGGATTTGTGGGATGTCCTGAATCGAAGGCTGAACTTTCAAAATATGATGTTCCATTTATTAGAACAAATGGGACAAAAGGTGGAAGCACGGTTGCAGTTGGTGTAATGCACGGAATCCTTTATCAAATGTACGAAAGAGATAAATATTTTAATAATTAATCACAATTTTATGTGAAAATTAATTAGTGAATCTATTAATATCTGAAAACTTATTTCAATTTTTTTATATTTTTATTTTTTTCATAACGGAAGATAACGTAAATTATTGATTTAAGTACTTTTCAGATATATTTTAATACAATTTTGGAGAAATAAAAAAATGGAAAATTATGTATATTTTAACGGTAGAAAATTGCGATATGGTTATACTACTGGGAGTTCAGCAACGGCAGCGACTAAAGCAGCATTGTTACTTTTGCTGGGAAAAGTCGAAAAAATCGAAGAAGTTGAAATAGACGTTCCAGCAGGTAAGAGAATAAAAATTGGGATTAAATCTTTTGAAAAGATGAAGGATTATACGATGGCGACTGTTGTGAAAGATGGGGGAGATGACCCTGATGCGACACATGATTTGGAGATTGTTTCAAAAGTGAGTTTTAGAAAAGATAATAAAATCAATATTTTTGGAGGAAAAGGAGTTGGAAAAGTTACAAAAGTTGGGCTTCCTGTAGAAATTGGAAAATCAGCAATTAATCCAACACCAATGAAAATGTTGACAAGTATTGTTGAGGAGTTTCTTCCAGAGGGAAAAGGAGTTGATGTTGAAATCAGTGTGCCTTTGGGAGAAGAAGCTGCTAAAAAAACAATGAATGCAAAGTTAGGAATTATCGGTGGAATTTCGATTCTTGGAACAATGGGAATTGTGCGACCAATGTCTGAAGAGTCATGGAAAGCCTCTTTGGCAATAGAATTGAAACAAAATTTGACATATTTTAATACAAAGACAGCGATTTTTCTTTTTGGAAATCGTGGAAAAATGTTTTTGAGCAAGGAATTCCCTGAAAGAGCTGAAGAAGGGGTTGTAATCAGTAACTTTGTTGGATATATGTTTGACAAAGCCTGTGAATACGAGGTTAAAAAAGTTTACTTTATTGGCGAATTGGGAAAATTTGTAAAAGTGGCAGGAGGAATTTTTCATACACACAGTCGAGTTTCTGATGCAAAAATGGAAATTTTAGCTGCAAATGCTCTATTAGTTGGCGAAAAATTGGAAAATGTTTACAAAATTTTAGATTCGAATACGACTGAAGAAGCTTCTGGATACATTGAAAAAAAGGAAGTTTTCAATTTACTAGCTGAAAAGGCAAAGCAAAAATGTGAAGAACATTGCAGAAAAAATGGCTGGGACTTGGAAGTAGAAACGTTGATTTTATCAGCTGAGAAAAAAATTATTGGACAAAGCAAGGACTTTTTTAAAGAGTTCTAGTTTTTTATTTTTAAAGAAAAAAAACATAATAAAAAATTATATTTTTTGAAAAGAGGGAAAATGGAAAAAATACAAATTTTAGGGTTAGGACCTGGAAATTTAGACTACACATTACCAATTGTTTTGAAGAAAATTAAGGAATCGGAAGTAATTGTCGGTGGAAAGCGGCATATTGAAAGTTTGGGAGAGTATGCGGAGAATAAGGAATATTGCTATATTTCAGCTGATTTGCAAAAAGTTCTGGATTTCATAAATGAGAATCGAAATAAAAAGATTTCTGTGATTGTGTCTGGAGATACTGGATTTTATAGCCTTTTAACTTTTATGAAAAAATATTTTGAAAGTGAAGAGCTAGAAGTTGTGCCAGGAATTTCATCGGTTCAATATATGTTCGCAAAAATTTCAGAATATTGGTATGATGCTTGTATTGCCAGTGTTCATGGGAAGGAATTTGATTTTGTGGAAAAATTGAATGAGTATGAGAAAATTGGATTATTGACTGATTTTAAAGAAAATACGCCGCAGAAAATTGCTCAAAAATTGTTAGAAAAATAATTTTGAGAATGTGAAAAATTTTTTTGTTGGGGAAAAATTTGTCTTATGAAAATGAAAAAAATTTATCGTTTTAAGGCAAAAAGAGTTGGCAAATTATGAAGAGAAATTTGGAATGAATGTTGTGATTTTGAAAAAAATAAAAAAAGGTTAAAAAGTTTTTTTGTAATAAAAAGAAAGTTTTTAACAAAAATAAAAAAATTAAATGTAAGAAGTGGAGAGAAAATGTATCATATAAAAGATAAGGACTTTATTCGCGGAAAAAGTTCCAATGACAAAGGAAGAAATAAGAGCGGTGAGTATTGCGAAAATGGAAATTTCTGATGAAGATGTGTGTATTGATATTGGTGGTGGAACTGGCTCTGTAAGTATTGAAATGGCTAGATTTGCTAAAAATGGGCATGTTTACACGATTGAGCAAAAAGAGGAAGCCATTGATTTAATAAAACAAAAATATGGAAAAAAATTTGGGATAAAAAAATATGACTGTAATTTCTGGAAAAAGCACCAGAAGATTTACCACAAGGAATAACTTTTGATAAAAGTGTTTATTGGTGGTTCAGGTGGAAATTTATCAGAAATTATCAATTATTCTTATGAAAAATTTAAAAAGAAGGCGGAATAATCGCTTTGAACTTTATCGTTTTAGAAAACACATTTGAAGCACTTGAATACTTGAAAAAAATCGAAGTTTGAGGATATTGATATTTCTCAAATAATTGTGGCAAAAAAATAGAAAAGTGAAGGATTTTTAACATGATGATGTCGGAAAATCCAATTTATGTGATTTCTGAGAAAATAATATAAAAAAACCACTTGTAAGATACTAAAAGGTGGTTTTTGAAAAATTCTTTCATAGTTTTATCATAAATTTAAACTTTTTATTAAATGGTGAAAGAACACTCGCAATTTTAGTTGTGAGATGAATTGCACGGAAATTTAGCATAAATAGAAAAATATTACTTTTTTTAATTTTACTAACAAAAGGAGAAGTTTAAATTGGAATTAAGAAAAAAATAAAATCAATAAAACAAATTAGAAATATTTACAAATTATATCAAAATTCGTTTCCAAAAGAGGAAAAAAAGCCATTTGGATTAATATTAATCGGAGTATTGAGAGGAAATTTTGAGGTCTTTTCAATCGAAAAGAAAAAAACTGATGAGAAAAATAGAGATTCGTATGAGTTTAAAGGTTTAGCAATTGCATTGAAACATGGGGACTTGGTTTTACTAGATTATTTGGCGATAACTGAAGAAGCTAGAAGTTATGGATACGGCTCTAAAAACGCTATCTTTTTTTGAAGGAATATTACAAAAATTATCGTTTTTTTCTTGAGATTGAAAATTCTGAGGATGAAAATGCTGAAAATTACGAAGAACGTCAAAGTCGAAAGAAATTTTATTTGAAAAATGGATTTTCGCCATTTCCTTTCAATGTTGACTTATTTGGAATTGAGATGGAAATTTTAGGATACAATTGTTCTTGCGAATTTTTCAGAATATCTTGAACTTTACAAAAAAATCAATTTGGTGGAATTATGAAAAAGAAAAATTTCAGAAAATATTTTTTTAGTGGAAAAAAATAATTAAAAAAATTGTTATATTATCGAAATATTTGTATAACAAATATGGTATAATATTTAAAGTGATTTTTATGAAAAAGTGATTGACAAATAGTTGTAAAATTGATAAGATTTTTTTGATTTTAGAAAAGGAGAGAGCTATGAAATTTGAAATTAAATGGAAAAGAGCTTATGAAAAAAATTGGAGAAGCGGATGGTTTTAGAATATTAGTTGATAAATTGTGGCCTAGAGGGTTAAAAAAAGGAAGATGCGAAAATTGATTATTGGGCAAAAATTATTACGCCATCGAAGGAATTGAGACAAAACTATCATAAAGGAATTATCGATTTTGAAAATTTTTTTCTGAAAAAAATATAGAAAAGAATTGGAAGAAAATTCGGATTTTGAGGAATTTGAGGGTATAATATTGGAAGAGTTGAAAAAAAGGGAAATGTGACGATGGTTTATGCGAGTAGAACTCCAGAATTGAGCCATATTCCTGTATTAAAGGAATTTATTGAGGAAAAGTTAGGAAAATAGTTGAAATTTAAAAAAAGTATTTTTGAGTGGTGGATAGAAAAAGTTTGAAAAATAAAGAAGTTAAATAAAAAAATGAGTAAATTTTTTTAGTAAGATAAATAGGAGAATAAAAAAAGAAAGGAAAGTGAAATATGAAAAAAAGGTAAATTTTTATGGTATTGGAGTTGGAGTGGGAGATCCTGAAAATATAACGGTTAAAGCGACGAAAAAATTGCACGAGGTGGATGTAATTGTATTGCCTGAGGCGAAAAGTGGAGAAGGAAGTACAGCTTTTAATATTGTAAAAGAGTATTTGAAACCTGGTGTAGAGCAAATGTTTTTGGAATTTCCGATGATAAAAGACGTGGAAGAAAGAAAAGTTTTTAGAAAAAATAATGCTGATAAAATAAGTGAGGAACTTGAAAAAGGAAAAAATGTGGCATTTTTGACAATTGGAGATCCGATGACTTATAGCACATATACTTATGTTTTGGAGCATATTGCAGATGATGTGGAAGTAGAGACGATTGCTGGAATAACTTCGTTTAATAGCATTGCAGCTAGACTGAATGTGCCTTTGATGATTGGCGATGAAGATTTGAAAGTAGTGTCTGTCAATCGAAAAACTGATATTTACAAGGAAATTGAAAATAATGATAATTTAGTTTTTGATGAAAATAAGCAGAAATTTTGAGAAAATTAAAAAGGCAATAATTGAAACAGGAAATAAAGAAAATGCTGTAATTGTTTCAGATTGCGGGAAAGAAAATGAAGTCGTTTATTGGGATATTGAAAAAGTGGAGGAAGTTCCTTATTTTTTTCGACGATGATATTGAAGAAGAAAGGAGTTAAGGAGTGGAAGAGATTTCTAGAAATACTTTTAAGAAAAAAATAGAACTGTCAAAGTTTATAATTCCTCAAATTTTATTTTTTTGCATTTTTATTTTTTTGGTAGGAAAAATATGACTGGGATTATGGTTTTGATTTGCCAGTTCGATTATTTTTTTGGAGGAATGTTTTCAATAATAACGGGAATAATTTTTTTGGCGTAATGTTTTTATTTCATGGGAAAAAAATCGAAATATGAAAATGATAAAATTTTGAAATTGCCAATATTTTTTTATAATTTTATCAGTAGTATTATTATTTAGAATAGATATTATTGGAGTTATAAAATTATGTTTTTTTCAACGGATTATTCATTTTTAGGAATATTTAGAAGTAAAATAAAGAGTAGAAGTTATTTGTCTAAAAGTTTCTAAAAATTATATTATGGTTTGTTACAATGTATTTTTTTGATTCCTAGTTTTGTAATTTGTTTTGGAGTTCAAATATTTACAATTCCAATGGAAAGTTATGAAGATAGAATGCAATTTAGTATTTTTAATCCCATTTGTTATGATTAATATTTGTTTTGGATTTTTTTATAAAAAAATTTTTTTAATGATGAAGAAATTGAGCTTGTAAGAATACTTACAATAATAGGCTGTTTAGTGATCATGGGAATATTTATTTTTTTATGGGTTTTAATTGGTATAAAGAAGACTATTATGCAATAATTTATACTTTTTCCATATAAAGTTTTGATGTATTTTTAAAGAAACTCAGATTAGTATTGAAAAAAATCGGGATTATAAAGACGTTAGAGTCGAGGTATTTTTGTTTATGCGATGGTTGTTAATATGGGATTTTATTTGGGAACTTTGAAAATGAATAATAAAAAAATAAAAAGGAGAAATTGTGTTGAAAAACCAGATTGATGGAGATATTTAATAAGAAGTAGTTAAAAATTTAAGAACTAAAAGAAAGAAGGAATTATTATGAAAAAAATATTATTTATTTTTGTTACTTGGAGTAGCAATTCAAGGACTAGCAGAAACAATTGTAAAAGGAACTTATGATACGAAGAAAAAAAGATACACAGAATTAAGTCAAATTTTTGAAAAAGAAATAAATTTGAGTTATGTATTGCCGAGTGATAAAAAGAATATAGTAACGTATAAAACTGAAAATTATGATGTTTTAGTGAGAAAAAAATGATCTATTGGAATTATACAATAAAAAAATCGGGATAAAAAAAGAAAAATAATATAAAAAAAATAATATTTCGGATAAGGATAAAAAAATTGGATTATGTTCGTAATTATATTGCTGAATTGGTGGAAAACAACAGGGCAGTTATTTATGAGAAAAAAACAAAAAGAAATAAAAAAATATTGTAAAAGTAAAATACAATAACAATATTTACTATGATGCGGGAAGAGGTTCAAATTACGATGGTTATAAATTTTATGCAGATAAAAAGTTTGTCGCAGGAAATCATGAAATTTGATATTATAACACAATTTGGAGTTGCACTTCATAGCAGTTTGGGAGATAATCCGTATAATAGGGAATTGACAGAAAAGGAAAAAGAATATAGAGAAAAATGGAAATCATTTTGAAGAATTAAAGGAACTGTATAAGAAAGCCGTTCAAAATCCTAATGTTGAACAAAAAAATTAGTTATTAGTAAAAAAATATTTGATAAGTTATTTTTGAAATTAATATAAATGGGGGAAATGAGTAAAATTGAAAAAAAGGAATTGAGAGTAGTATGGTTTGCTTTGCAAATTAAAGAATTGATGGAAAAAGCAAGGAAACAGGTATCTGTAAAGATTAATAATATTCTTGTGCAGACTTATTGGAAAATTGGGAAAATTATTATAGAAGATGAACAGGAAAATAGTGAGAGAGCAGAATATGGGAAAAAACTTTTAAAAGAATTGTCGAAAAAATTGACAAAAGAGTATGGAAAAGGCTTTTCGAGATCTAATTTACAAAATATGAGGCAATTTTATTTTGAAGTATCAATTTGCCAGACACTGTCTGGCAAATTAAACTGGTCTCATTATTGCGAGATTCTGAGTATATCCGATGATAAAGAAAGAGCATTTTATGAGAGAATAATAATTTATGCTTTGATGAAAAGCAAATAATAGGAAAAGAGAAAAATGTTAGAAATAAAAAGAAAAGTTTACGATGATAAGGATTGGTATGAAGAATATATTCAGGTTTTAAAAGACGGAAAAAGAAATCCATTATGGTGAAAGTTTTGAATTGCCAAAATATGAAAAATGGAAATTATATATTTTTATTTAAATTATGGAAACATAGAGTACTACAAATTTTTTTAAAATTTATTTGAAAAAAATGGGAAGATAAAAATTTATTTTATTCCGAAGTATAATTTTTGTTATGAGAAGGTATACGGATATTCACCATTGGAATTTTTTTGAGAATGAGATAAAAAGAAATTTTTAGAGAATAAGGAAGAAATTAGTAAAAATCAAGAAATTGACAACAAAGGATATTTTTGTGTGAATGGGCATGTAATAGTCATTTTAGAGAATTTTGCAATAGTTTTTGAAGATTATCAGAAAAAAATTGATTAATGAAATTTATTTTTGTGGATAACGAGATAATTAATAATGATATTTCAGGAAAATTTGAAAAGATTTTTTTGGAATGAAAAAAACAAAAAAATAGAAAAAAATAAATGTTGAAGAAGTTGAAAAACTTGATAAAATATCCGTTTATCTTGAAAATGGGAAAGTTTGGGAGGCGTTTTTTTAAGAAAAAAATGAAAAAAATATTTGAATACAGAAATATCAGTAAGTTTTGAAATAAATAAAATATTATAAAAAAATAAAAAAAGAAAGAGGTAATTTTATGAAAAAAAGTATATTTTTATAGGAGCCGGACCTGGAGATCCTGAATTAATAACAGTAAAAGGACAAAGAATTGTAAAGGAAGCAGATGTCATAATTTATGCGGGTTCACTTGTGCCTAGAGAAGTTATTGAATGTCATAAAGAAGGAGCGGAAGTTTATAATTCTGCTTCAATGAACTTAGATGAAGTAATGGAAGTTACGATAAAAGCTCAGAAAGATGGGAAATTGGTTGCAAGAGTTCATACTGGGGATCCAAGTATTTTTGGAGCAATAAGGGAACAAATGGATATTTTGGATGAATATGGAATAGAGTATGAAGTCGTGCCAGGAGTGAGTTCATTTGTAGCTGCTGCTGCCGCAATAAAAAAAGAGTTCACATTGCCTGATGTGAGTCAAACAATAATTTGTACAAGACTGGAAGGAAGAACTCCAGTACCAGAAACAGAAAGTCTAGAAAGCCTAGCTTCACATAAATGTTCAATGGCAATATTCTTGTCTGTACAAATGATTGATGAAGTTGTAAAAAGACTATTAAAACATTACGAGAAAACAACTCCAATTGCAATTGTCCAAAGAGCCACTTGGGATGATCAAAAAATTATTATGGGAACATTGGAAAAACATTGCTCAAAAAAAGTGAAAGATGAAAAAAATTACGAAAACTGCACAAATTTTAGTTGGAAACTTTATGGGGACGAATATTCTAAATCTAAACTTTATGATAAGACGTTTTTCGCATGAGTTTAGAAGAGGGATTAAATAGTAAGGTTATAAAAAAATAAAAAAAGTAGAATTTTAAAATGAAAAAAATTGAAGGAATATTATATAAAAGTAAAAGCAATAAACTAATATTTATTACCTAGGGATTAAAAAAATATGGAAATTATAAAACTTGAAAATCAGAAAAAAATGATTCTTTTTGAAGCAGAATGTTTTTTTGCATATTGGAGAAGCAAAAGAAGATAAAAGTTATGTGGCATTTAATTTAAGAAGGGAAGATGATCCACTGTATAACTGTTCTTATTATAATTTTGAGAAAGAAAAAGGAGATAAAATATTTCATTGTTTTGATGGACAAGATTATTCGTGGAAATGTTTTTGAAAATGAAGTTACAAATGATGAAAAAAATTGAAAAAAATGAAATTTTAGGAAATTATGATATTTTTGAGAAACAGCACAATTAGATATTTGAAAGAAAGAATTCATAAAAAAATAAGGTTGATTTTTTTCAAAAAAAATTAATTGAACTTCTTGAGAAAATAAAAAGTGGGAGAAAAAAATAAACAAGAAGGAATTTCGGATAGAACTAAAAAAAGTTGGGCTGTATAAATCAATTTGGAAAGAAAAAAATAGAAATTTCTGATGATGTTGTAACACGGGAGATTGGTTTTTGAGAAGATAATGAAATTTATTGAAGAAAATAATGTGAACAGGATTGTCTTTGAGAATAGCAAGTTTTTTTGGAAAAGGGAAGAAATAGGAAAATTTATTAAAGAATATACAGTTGTAGAATTTCGTGATTTTAAGCCAATTAAAGATTTTGATATGATAAAGATGACTTTGAAAGAATGGAATAATCTTAAAAAAATTGAAAAAAATTGGAAATAGAAAATAATATTATTGAAATTGAAGGAAAAGATTTTGAAAAAGATGTTTTCAATTTATAGGTTAAATGGCAAAAAAAATAAATGCTAAAATAGAAGTTACAGATTTTGTGGAAATTAAAAATAAATTTTTTTCGATATTTCAATAAATGGTTTAGCAAGGGAAAAGATAAGAACTTAAGAGAAAAAGTAGTTATAAAAGGTGTTATACGAGATGGAAGAAAGTTTTTACAACTGGATTTTTTTGGATAAAAAAATAATAAGATTGTTGCAAGAGAAGAATATGATGAGTTTGGGAAAAAAAGTAAGAATTTAAAAATAATTTGAAATAATAAAAAAATAACATAATTAAAAACTAATATGATAATTCTAATCGAACAATTCTAGAAAATAATGTAAAATAAAAAGAGGACTTACTTGGCGGTTAGTCCTCTTTTGGCTATTCCATTGTTTCTTTATTTTTAAAATTATATCATGTAATATTTAAAAATTTTTAATATTAAA
>BNJU01004752.1_pt1 | contig 43068 bp, 65 predicted proteins | sample 8539281 | NCBI WGS metagenome assembly BNJU01 (sample SAMD00202456, study PRJDB9452) | human saliva metagenome | isolation source: human saliva | place: Japan
AAAACTAGCTAAACTTGAAAGCTAACCATAATTGCTAGATAAAAAGGTGCAACCAATCCTTCTTGTAAAGGTAGGAAAGAATTATATCCATTCCATTAATTATTTATATATTACCTATTGTGACACAATACTCACTATAATTCAACTTTTACTTATTTCAATAGTTTTGATTATTTTCAACATGAAAACTCTTCAAAAATTATGCAGGGGCATCTAAACAACAGGAAAAAGTCTTGAATCAAGGCTTTTTTACTTGTCAAATCAATCTCATCCATACTTTTTCACCACTCAAAAAGCGAGCCGTCGATTTGGCTCATTTTTTCTTTTTCATTCTTAATTTCGGTAAAAATGACTATCTTTGTCGCTTTGGTGATTGGCTGATTGCCAAGACGTCTTGGCTGCCATCCGTACCTGTCAATTCATTTGCTACACCTGCTGGTGTAAAGATAAGGAGTGCACCTTCTCCACCATCAACAAGATGGATTCCTGTTGAGTAGTAGCCATCTTTTTCCTCTACTTGGCCCATTTCATACTGGAAGGTTCCTTTTGAACTTTGAATGGTCACGATTCCATCAGCTGTGACTGTAGCAGTTGTTCCAGCATAGTTTTTCCCATGTTCCAAGAAATTTTGCGTAAGCTTCTGGCGACTTTTTTCTCTTCCTTCTTATCCGTTTGAGTGCTTGCAGAACTTGATGGACTCTGTTTCAGACTTCTGTCCTCTTTTTGACTAGCTTCTGTTTTACTTGATGACTCCTTAGTTACTTTTAGAAGAAGCCTCTTTGCTTGAAGATGCTGTAGTTTTTTCAGCATTTCCTCCACAAGCAGCAAGTGTCACAGCAGCCAACAAGGCAAGAGCTGAAAGACTGGTGTAGCGCAATGTTTTTTTCATGATAATCTCCTTTTAAAAATGATGATACAGTTTCAGTCTGAGTCTAAAATAGCTAGTCCGAAATTACATATTTTTTTGACGGCCAAGCCCTAGTCTTTCAGTGTATCATTTATTTCCTATAATTCAATAGTTATTTTTGGTAACTTTTGTAGATCAAAAAAAGCTAATCCAAGCAGGAATTAGTCTCTATACTTCTGATTTTTCAAAAGCTAATAGATAAACATGGCATCGCCAAAGCTAAAGAAACGGTATTTTTTTGGTCGATAGCATGTTGGTAGGCTTCGAGGACCAATTCACGGCCTGCAAAAGGCAGAAACGAGCATGACCAAGGTAGACTTAGGGCAAATGGAAATTAGTAGAAAAAGCATCCACAACCTTCCAGTCATAGCCTGGCTTTGATAAAGATATTGGTCCAGCCAGAGTCTGCTTGGATTTGCCCATCAAACTTGCTTCCGATGGTCTCTAGTGTACGGATAGAGGTTGTCCCCAACCGCAATGACACGACCCCCATTTTCTTTGACCTGTCGCAAGGTCGCAGCAGCTTCCTCAGACAATTGATAAAACTCTGAGTGCATCTCGTGCTCATCCAGATTATCTACTGAAACAGGTCTAAAAGGTCCCAAGTCCAACGTGCAAGGTCAGGTAGACTAGGTGAACGCCTTTTTGCTGGATTTCTTCTAGTAATTCCTTTGGTAAAATGTAGGCCCTGCAGTTGGGGCAGCTACTGATCCACTCTCCTTGGCATAGACTGTCTGGTAACGTTCACGGTCATCCAATTTTTCATGGATATAAGGAGGCAAAGGCATTTCTCCAAGACTTTCAAGTACTTCTAGGAAAATTCCTTCATATTCAAAACGGACAATACGGCCACCATGGGTCAATTCCTCAGTCACAACTGCGCTTAGCCGACCATCACCAAAGACAACTCTGGGCACCGACCTTGAGACGTTTGGCTGGTTTTGCCAACACTTCCCATTCGTCTCCTGCTGTATTTTTCAAGAGCAAGAGTTCAACATGGCCCCCTGTTTCTTCCTTTTGACCATGAAGTCGAGCTGGTAGTACGCGGGTATCATTCATAACCAGGGCATCACCTGGCTCTAGCATGTCAATAATGGAGTGAAAGTGGCGATCTTGAAATTCTCCAGTCTGGCGATTGACTATCAAGAGTTTAGAGGCATCGCGCTTTTCCAGAGGTGTTTGTGCAATCAACTCCTCAGGCAAGTGAAAAATCAAAAATCATTGGTATTCATTGTAGTCATATTTCCTTTTTCTTTTCTAATGTACTTACGATTAGCTATCAAAACGAACTTCTTCAAGCAAATACTCGATGAAGCGTTCACCCATCTTAGATAAGCTAGTCTTCTCATGCTGGATATAAACCAGTTCAATCGGATCATCAATATCAAGTGGAATCGAGACAATATTGTCTCCATTAAGATTACTATTGAGGATACCTGTCGCGATGGTATAGCCGTCCAAACCAATCAAGAGATTGAACAAGGTCGCACGGTCACTAACAACGATGGATTTCTTGTGGTGTTCCTGTGACAAAAATCTCTTCTGAGAAATAGAAGGAATTATGGGTTCCTTGGTCATAGCTCAAGTAAGGGAAGTCTTCTAGGTCTGCCAACTGCACCTTGTCTCTTTTAGCAAGAGGGTTGGTCTTGCTGACAAAGATATGAGGCTGCGCTGTAAAGAGAGGATGGGCCACTAGATGATTGTCATCCAACATCTTCGAAAGAACATCTCGGTTATAGCTATTTAAAAAGAGGACTCCTACTTCACTGCGGAAGTTCTTGACGTCGTCGATAATCTCCCAGGTTCTGGTTTCACGCAAAAAAAGCTCATACTTTTCCATATCGCTCTTCTTGAGCAAGGAAACAAAGGCATTGACCACGAAGGCATAGTGTTGCGAAGACACACTAAAAAGCTCGCGATGAGCGATTGGGTTCTTATAGCGTTCTTCTAGAAGTTGAGTTTGCTCGACAACCTGACGGGCATAGGATAGAAACTCCATCCCATCACGTGTGAGGGTGATTCCTTTAGGATTTCGGATAAAAATCTCAATTCCCATCTCATTTTCTAGGTCACGAACTGCATTTGACAGACTAGGCTGAGTAATGAAAAGTTGCTTGGCAGCTTCATTCATCGAACCAGTCTCTACAATTTTGATAATATAGTGTAATTGTTGAATTCTCATGCTTTTATTGTACCATACTTGAGGCAATATAAAAAGAACCAGTCACTGAAAGCTCTGTGGCTAAGCTTAGATGAGTGCTTTCAAAGGACTTTATATAGCGACCTAAAAAGAGAGAGTGGGACAGAAATCGGTAATTCGTTAGAATTCGATTTCGTCGTCTCACCTCCGCACAGTTGAGTAGGGGCTGTAAAAGCTGATGAAATCAGCGTAGTAGAAGCCACTCAACCACTGCGTCTTGATCGACAATCCAAAGACATTGAGAGGCTAGGACTTTTGTCCCAGCCTCTCTCTTATTCTTTAAAGTTAATCTGCCTTCCATAGCGAAACTCAGCTTCCTCTTTCCCAGAAAATGGCTAGCAAAATCATAGCCCCGAGAACTGATGGGATAATGGCTGTACCGCTTAAGCTTGGTCCCCAAGAACCAAAAGAGTAATTGTCCTAGAAAAGGCACCAATCCAGCCGAGAAACATTTTTCCCTGAAGCATCCCATCCGTTCTCCACGATTGGTGATAGCTCCTGCTAATAGTCCGATTAAAAGACCCGACAAACATACTTCCAAGCATAGTTTCTCCTTAAATTGCCCAATCTCCATTGCGGAAGAGTGGTACGCGTGTCCCATCCTCACGGATACCATCGATATCCATTTGGTTAGAACCAATCATAAAGTCTACGTGAACATCTGAACGATTAAGTCCTGCAGCTTCTAGCTCTTCTTCGCTCATCTCTGCTCCGCCAACAACGCTCGTTGCATAGGCTGCACCGATAGCCAAGTGGTTAGAAGCATTTTCATCGAAAAGGGTGTTAAAGAAGGTAATACCTGACTGTGAAATTGGACTTGGATCTGGTACCAAGGCACATTCACCCAAGGCACGCGCACCAGCATTCTTAAAGACGAGGTCCTTCATAACTTGATCACCCTTTTCAGCTGTGATATCAACGATTTGACCATTTTCAAAGGTCACCTTTGATGCCTTCGATGATATTTCCATTGTAGCTAAGAGGTTTTGTAGACGTTACATAACCATCTGCGCGACGGAAATCAGGGGCTGTAAAGACCTCTTCTGTTGGCATATTTGGCAAGAAACCTTCGCCTTGAGCATTGATAGCTCCGGCAGATTCCCAAACGTGGTTCTTCGGCAAGCCAAGTGTCAAATCAGTTCCAGGTGCTGTGTAGTGAAGGGCTGAGAATTGTTCTTTGTTGAGCATCTCTGCCTTGCTCTTCAAGATAGCTGCATGTTTCTTTCCCAAGCCTTAACTGGATCTTCTTCGTAGATACGGCAAGTTTTGAAGATTTGGTCCCAAAGGAGGTCCACTGCTTCTTCGTCGCTCGCAGCATTTGGAAAGACTCTCTTAGCCCACTCTAGTCCAGCAGCGGCTGCTACAGTCCAGCTAACCTTGTTAGATTGAGTTGCGATACGCATTGGCTTTCATGGCAATTCCCATAGCTTTGGCAGAAGCTGAAAGCTTTTTTTCAGCATCCACTCCGTTCAAGGCACCTGGGTCAGAAGAACGAACACCGAGACGACTTGCTTTATTTTCAAGAAGGTAATTCATCTCAGCAATCTTGTATTCTGGCACATTGTCCAAACGCTCTAGTGGCGCGTGAAGGAATTTCTCACGGTTTACAAAGTCATCTGCCCATTGAACGATAACTTCGTGTGCACCAAGTGCATAAGCCTCTTTAACGATTAAATGAGCCAACTCACGTTGCTCCACATCGATGAGAGAGCTAGAGTATGACCAGGTTGCACATTCACACCGTTTGCAACCAACAACTTAGCATATTTTTTTCTAGATTTTCTTTAAAATTTGGTAAAAACCATTCTTGTTTTTCTTTTCTATTTTTTTATTTTTTTCTTTCAAAGCAGAAAAATAATCCTGCCAAAGCAATAGCACCTGACAAGAGTGCTGTCGATAGAAGAATTGTCTGATCAGCAAGCTCTAACTGATATTCAAAAACCTTTTGAGCAGGCTTGTCTTCCGCAAAAATTCTAAGTTTCATCAAATGTCCTTTCTTATTCTTCGTACTCTCCTAGATAGAGACGTTGAGCCTCTGGGCTGTTAGTGAGGATATCTACATAAGTTTCATAGTCATCAAGCAGGGGCTTTCCCAAAGAGATATCTTGTTCTGGATTTATATTTTTCCCATAAAGATAGCAAAGGTAGAGACGCTCATTGAGTGTTGGAAATACTTCAATGGACATGTGTTCAGCCTGACCTACTCGTTCCCAATCCTGTTCTTTGATATCTGGTATGATATAAGCTTGGAAGAGGCCCATAAGTGGATTATCCTCCGGTTGACCACTGTCCTTATCCGCTAGAACTAAAGAACAGCGTCGACCAAAACCAGCTACTTGGCGCTCCCGTCCCTTTACCGAAACAGTAATAGGATGCCCTCCAATATGGCTATAGATCCATTCTTTAGGCAGTTCATAATCTAACAGGGGGGTAACTTCTTTGACAATCGCTACAGGACTATAGCGTAGAAACTGACGAGTAACTGCTTTACAAAAATAGGATATCCTCCTCTTTCAAGGTCACTCCCTTCCAATTATTTTTCCTCGTTAAAATGGTTGAAAAATACCAGATAGGGATCACGCACCATTTGTGCTAATACGTAAACGCCATTTCGCAAACTTATGGAAATAACTTTCCCTGGTTTCCAGGGTGTTGCTCTTTTTTTCTTTTCCATCATGATACAACCTCAAACCTACACAAGACATTTCAAACTATTAAAACAAATCATCAAACAAACTCAACTGGTTGTCCTCTGGCATATTGCCCAGAATCCCCATTTCATCCATCTTTTTCAACTAAAGGTTGATGAGAGTCCTCCACGCTTGCGTAGTTCTGGTTTTAGAGAGGAATTCTCCCTCTTGACGAGCACGAACCAATTGCTTAGCAACGTTCTCTCCCAGTCCATCCATAGCGACAAATGGTGGGATGAGGGTGTCTCCGTCAATGATAAATTCAGTCGCATCACTGCGATAGAGATCCAGTTTCCCAAATTTGAAGCCACGTTCCCACATCTCATTAACGATTTCAAGTGTTGTGTAAAGGTCAATTTCTACGTTGGAAGCTTCATTGTTCTTGCGCTTTTCAGCAATTTCTTGCATCTTGCGTTTGATAGCATCCAAGCCTGCACCCATGGTCTTGATATCAAAGGCCTTGGCACGGATGGAGAAGTAAGCACAGTAATAATAAATCGGATGGTGAACCTTGAAGTAGGCTACGCGAAGGGCCATCATAACGTAGGCAGCCGCGTGGGCTTTAGGGAACATGTACTTGATTTTTCCACAAGATTCGATATACCACTCAGGCACATTGTTGGCCTTCATGGCTTCGATATAACCATTGCGCTCTTCTTCAGAGATTTTGAGCCACATTCCCTTACGCACTCGCTCCATGATGGTAAAGGCCATCTTTGGATCTAGACCAGCGTGCATGAGGTAAACCATGATGTCATCCCGACATCCGATAACGGTTGATAGGTCCGCAATTCCAGCCTTAATCAAGTCCTGGGCATTTCCCAACCATACATCGGTACCGTGAGACAGACCAGAAAGCTGAAGTAACTCCGCAAAGGTCGTCGGATGAGTTTCATCCACCATTCCCCGAACAAAGTTGGTCCCAAACTCTGGAATACCAAGCATACCAGTTGAAGTGCCGATTTGTTCAGGCGTCACTCCCAGAATATCGGTACCCTGAGAAGAGGGCCATGACACCAGGGTCATCCATAGGAATATCATTTGGATCAATGCCTGACAAGTCCTGAAGTTTCCGAATCATGGTCGGATCATCATGACCAAGGACATCGAGCTTGAGGACGTTCTCATCGATATCGTGGAAGTTAAAGTGAGTAGTCTGCCATTCAGCAGTTACATCATCTGCAGGATATTGCACTGGAGTAAAGTCATAGACATCCATATAGTTAGGGATAACAACGATTCCTCCTGGGTGCTGACCGGTCGTCCGTTTAACACCAGCAGCTCCTTGGGCTAGGCGCTCTACTTCGGCTTCACGGTAGAACTTACCATAGTCACGCTCGTAACCCTTGACAAATCCATAGGCTGTCTTGGCAGCTACTGTACCAACTGTTCCTGCACGGAAGGCATATTCTTCCCCAAAGATATCACGAACATCCAAGTGGGCGCTCGGTTGATCCTCCCCTGAGAAGTTCAAATCGATATCGGGTACCTTGTCCCCATCAAAACCAAGGAAGGTCTCGAAAGGAATGTCCTGTCCATTCTTGCTAAGCTTATTGCCACAGTTTGGACAGTCTTTATTTGGCATATCAAAACCTGAACCGTAGGAACCATCCGTGATAAACTCACTGTACTGACACTGACCACAGACATAGTGAGGAGAGAGCGGATTAACCTCGGTAATCCCAATCATGGTCGCAACGAAACTAGATCCAACAGACCCACGGGAACCAACCAAGTAACCCCGTTCGTTGGAGCGCTGTACTAGCATCTGTGAAGCCAGATAAATCACGGCAAATCCATTCCCCAAGATAGAGGTCAATTCCTTTTCAATCCGTAGATCAACGATATCTGGGAGTGGATTTCCATAGATTTCAAAGGCTTTTTTATAGGTTAATTCAGCAACTGTTTCTTCGGCTTTGTCAATGAAAGGCGTGTACAAATCACCCTTTACAACCTCCACAGGTTCAAAGATTTCTGCCAAGGCATTGGTATTTTCAATGACAATTTTACGAGCCAAGTCTTCCCCTAGAAAGGCAAATTCATCCAACATTTCATTGGTTGTTCTAAAGTGTGCCTTTGGTAGCGGAGCTGGTTGGGCAGCTTCTCCATGACCGATCGTTCGGTTAATCATGGCACCCTGACCTAGACTGCGGACGATGATTTCTCGATAAATTTCATCCTCGGGTTCGAGATAGTGGACATTTCCTGTCGCAAGAACTGGCTTTGCTGAGGCGATCTCCAATCTCTATCAAACTCTTGATAATGGTTTGGAGCTCCTCCATGTCCTTGACCTGCTCTTTGGCAATCAGAGGTGCATAGATAGCAGGAGGCATCACCTCGATAAAGTCATAGTATTTAGCAACTTCGACTGCCGCATCTACACCTTGTGATACAACTGCATCAAAGACTTCCCCTTCTGTACAAGCAGAACCCAAGATTAAACCTTCTCGATGGGCATCCAGTACCGTACGTGGAATCCGTGGAACTCCTTCAAAATACTGAGTATTTGAGAGAGAAACCAGCTTAAAGATATTTTTCAAGCCCACCTGATTTTTCACATAGATAGTTGCATGCTTGACGCGAGCTTTTTTATAAGAATCTGGACTAATTAAATCAAGGTTTAATCGTGCCAAATCTGTCACACCATACTTTTCTGCTACTTCTTTGATAAAGATGAAGAGCAGACGGCCAGTTGCTTCCGCATCATAGTTGGCCATGTGATGGTGTTCTAGGGCAACTCCAAAACGCTTAGTCAAAGGCCCTAGACCGTGGCGCTTGTATTCAGGATAAAGATTTCTTGCAAACTCTAGCGTATCGATGACAGGCTGAGTGATTTTTGGTAGACCATGACGTTCATAGTTGGCATTCATAAAGCCAACGTCAAAGGTTGCATTGTGGGCGACAAGAACGGTATCCTTACAAAATTCTTGGAATTCTTTTAAAACTTGAACCAAGGGTTTGGCATTTTTTACATGGTCATCCGTAATCCCTGTCAATTCAGTAGTAAAGGCTGATAAAGGGTGACCAGGATTGATAAATTCATCAAATTCAGCTACGATATTGCCCTTATACATCTTAGAAGCCGCCACCTGAATCAAGTCATTATAGATAGCAGATAGACCAGTCGTTTCCACGTCAAAGACTACATAAGTAGCTTCAGAAAGGTCCATCTCCACTTCGTTATAGACGATAGGAACACGGTCTTCAACAATATTGGCTTCCATCCCATAAATCAGCTGGATGCCAGCTTTCTTGGCCGCCTTATAGCCATGAGGGAAGGATTGAACATTCCCATGGTCGGTGATAGCTACCGCTTTATGACCCCATTTAGCAGCTTTCGCAACGAGTTCTTCGACTTCAGGTAGAGCATCCATGGTCGACATATTGGTATGCGCATGAAACTCAACACGACGCTCTCCCTCTGGCATCAATTCTTTCCGTTCATAGTGGACGACTTCCTGAACATCCTGTACATTCATGGTCAAGTCTCGCGTGAAATTATTGACCTCAACATTCCCACGAACACGGAGCCAAGAATTTTTCTTGATCATGTCAAACTTCAGAGCTTCTTCTTCGTTCTTGACCCACTTTTGCATGGAGAAGCTAGAAGTGTAGTCTGTCATCTTGAAGTTAATCAAAACACGACCTGTTCTAGTCACCTTCTGCTCGACATCAAAGACAACTCCTTCAAAAACCAGACGGTTCTCCTCAGTATTGACCTCAATCATTGGAGTAATCTCTGTCTTGTCTAGTTTTGGCTTGGCAGCTGCTTTCTTGGCTTGGAAATCAAAGACAGGCTTATCCTCAGCTGGAGGAGGCGGCGCCATCTGTTCCAATTGTTCCATAGCCCGAAGTGTTTCTTCATTGGCAGCTTGGATAATCATTTGATTTTCTGTCTGAAAGGCCTCTTGCTCTTCCCTCGTGAGTTCTTCATTTTTTTCTAAACTGCAGGAAAGTTTGGGAAAACCAAAAAGTTCCAGCTGTTTGCTAAGATTTGGCAGATGATTTTTTCTAAAATGCTCTGTGTCTGCCGCTTCAGAAGCTTCAATGATTAACTGGTCATTTTCAAAGCAAACCTGAAAATTCTGATATATAGAACGAAAACCTTGACTAGCGCAAGGACCATCCGAAAAAGCCTCTCGATAGTAGGCTTGTAAAAGTTCTCTAGAAAAATTCCTGATTTCGCGTTTTTATCTCAAAACTAGCCTGATTTCCCAGTTTTTGAGAATTCATCTTCAAAGCCTCTTTTCAACTCTAGAAAAAGTTCAAAAAGGCAAGATATTTTTCAAAAACAAAAATGAAACTCCCAAACTTTGCTTCGTTTATGAACAATAACTTGTTCTATTTCAGCCTGAGAGAAGGCCTCATGATTTCTCATTTTCAGCGGGGATTCCCAACTGATTCATTAAAATTTCAAAAAGTGGTTGACATCCATTTTTCCTCACAATATACTCCTTCTATTTTTACCATATTTGAGGCACTTTTACCTATTTCTACTAAACAGAAAAAGAAGCCACAAAGTGACTTTCTTTTAAAAGTGACGGTGAATTATTCTTCACCTTTGTTTTTTTCTTAATGATTTCTTCTTGTACTGACTTAGGTACATCTTCGTAGTGGTCGAATACCATCATGAATGTACCACGTCCTTGTGATGCAGAACGAAGAACTGTTGCGTAACCGAACATTTCAGCAAGTGGAACGTAAGCACGAACGATTTGGCTGTTACCGTGTGCTTCCATACCATCTACACGTCCACGACGAGCAGTTACGTGACCCATAACATCACCAAGGTTTTTCTTCTGGAACAGTGATTGTTACAAGCATCATTGGTTCAAGGATAGCTGGTTGTGCAGTCTTAGCAGCTTCTTTAAGTGCAAGAGATGCAGCGATCTTGAAGGCAGTTTCAGATGAGTCGACATCGTGGTATGAACCATCGTAAAGCTTAGCTTTAACGTCAACCATTGGGTAACCAGCAAGAACACCGTTAGCCATAGATTCTACCAAACCTTTTTCAACCGCTGGGATAAATTCACGAGGAACCACACCACCGACGATTGCGTTTTTCGAATTCGAATCCTTTTTCCTTCTTCGTTTGGAGTAAATTCAATCCATACATCACCGAACTGACCTTTACCACCAGACTGACGTTTGAAGAATCCACGTGCTTGAGTAGAAGCGCGGAATGTTTCACGGTAAGATACTTGAGGAGCACCCTACGTTCGCTTCAACTTTGAACTCACGACGCATACGGTCAACAAGGACGTCAAGGTGAAGCTCACCCATACCAGAGATAACTGTTTCACCAGTTTCAACGTTAGTTTCAACGCGGAATGTTGGATCTTCTTCAGCCAATTTTTGAAGGGCGATACCCATCTTATCTTGGTCTGCTTTAGATTTAGGCTCAACCATCAATTGGATAACTGGTTCTGGAACGTTGATTGACTCAAGGATGATTTTTAGCTTTTTTTCATCTGTCAATGAGTCACCAGTTGTAGTATCTTTCAAACCAACGGCAGCAGCGATATCACCTGAGTAAACAGTGTCGATTTCTTGACGGCTGTTAGCGTGCATTTGAAGGATACGTCCGATACGTTCACGTTTACCTTTAGAAGTGTTCAATACGTAAGAACCTGATTGAAGAACACCTGAGTAAACACGGAAGAATGTCAAACGACCTACGAATGGGTCAGTCATGATCTTGAAGGCAAGAGCTGCAAATGGCTCTTCATCAGATGCTGGACGAGTTTCTTCTTCATCTGTATCTGCTGATACCCTTTGATCGCTGGGATATCAAGTGGGCTTGGAAGGTAGTCGATAACCGCATCAAGCATCAATTGAACACCTTTTGTTCTTGAAGGCAGAACCACACAATACTGGGAAGAATTCAACGTTGATAGTCGCTTTACGGATACCAGCTTTCAATTCTTCGTTAGTGATTTCTTCACCTTCGAGGTATTTCATCATCAATTCTTCGTCAGTTTCAGCAACTGCTTCGATCAATTTTTTTCACGGTATTCTTGAGCTTGCTCAAGGTATTCAGCTGGAATGTCTTCTTCAAGGATATCTGTACCAAGGTCGTTAGTATAGATTTCAGCTTTCATCTTGATCAAGTCGATGATCCCACGGAAGTCATCTTCAGAACCGATTGGCAATTGAATTGGGTGTGCGTTAGCTTGAAGACGATCGTGAAGTGTGCTTACTGAGTAAAGGAAGTCAGCACCGATTTTGTCCATTTTTGTTGGCAAATACGATACGTGGAACTCCGTACTCAGTTGCTTGACGCCAAACTGTTTCAGTTTGAGGCTCAACACCCTGATTGTGAGTCAAGAACTGTAACCGCACCGTCCAATACACGAAGAGAACGTTGTACTTCGATAGTGAAGTCCACGTGTCCTGGTGTGTCGATGATGTTTACGCGGTGGTTGTTCCATTGAGCTGTTGTCGCAGCAGATGTGATAGTGATACCACGTTCTTGCTCTTGCTCCATCCAGTCCATTTGTGACGCACCTTCGTGAGTTTCACCGATTTTGTGGATTTTACCAGTGTAGTAAAGGATACGCTCAGTTGTAGTTGTTTTTACCAGCATCGACGTGAGCCATGATACCGATATTACGAGTTTTTTTCAAGTGAAAAATTGCGTGCCATGAGGTTTGTTTCTCCTATATTTTTTTATTTCTATTCTATTATAACACGATTTAATAAAAACGGATAGGCAGGACCCACCCGTTCTCAATGTTTATCTTGTTATTGTTGGTTTCAACTTACGAAATGGTAAGTTGAGTTGTAGCTAAGAGCTGACCGAGCTAAATTGAACCCGGGCTAAAAGCTCAGTTAACTGATTTGAACCCGAGCGAGGCTCGGTGCAAAAGATAAACTGCTTTTGTGTTCACGGAACACTGCATCAGTTTTCCTATTTTTGCCTTTGGGCCTTGCCGCTCTTAGTATCATTTTATTACCAACGAAAGTGTGCGAAGGCACGGTTAGCTTCAGCCATACGGTGAGTGTCTTCACGTTTCTTAACTGCTGCACCAGTGTTGTTAGCAGCATCCAAGATTTCTTTTTGCAAGACGATCTTGCATTGTGTGTTCACCACGAAGGCGAGCGATTGTTACCAACCAACGAAGTCCAGTGTTGTACGACGTTCTGGACGAACTTCAACTGGGACTTGGTAGTTAGAACCACCGACACGACGTGCACGTACTTCAAGTACAGGCATGATGTTTTCCATAGCTGTTTCAAATACTTCAGTGCATCGTTACCAGTAACTTCTTTTGATTTGTTCAAAAGCACCGTAAACGATTGAAGCAGCTGTACCACGTTTACCGTCAAGCATAACGCGGTTGATAAGACGAGTAACTAATTGTGAATTGTAAAGCGGATCTGGCAATACGTCACGTTTTTGGAGCTCTATTTTTTTACGACTCATTTCTCTTTATCCCCTTTCCTTATGCTTTTTTTCGGACGTTTAGTACCGTATTTAGAACGGCCTTGTTTACGATCGTTAACACCTGCAGTATCAAGTGCACCACGGACGATATGGTAACGTACCCCTGGAAGGTCTTTTACACGTCCACCGCGAAGAAGCACCACGCTGTGCTCTTGCAAGTTGTGTCCGATACCTGGGATGTAGGCAGTAACTTCGATAAGGTTGCTCAAACGTACACGAGCAAATTTACGAAGGGCAGAGTTAGGTTTTTTAGGTGTCATCGTTCCAACACGAGTTGCAACACCACGTTTTTGTGGTGAAGAAACGTTTGTTTGAACTTTTTTATGACTGTTGTAACCAACGTTCAAAGCTGGTGATTTAGATTTTTCTACTTTTGATTTACGCGGTTTGCGAACCAATTGGTTAATTGTAGGCATCTACATTCTCCTGTGTTTTTTTATTTTTGGTGATGATACACTTGGTGACAGCTATCATCTGTGTGTACTTTTGCAACATTTGTCAGCACGTCCCTGTACACTCTTGAGAGACCAAAAGTAAAAAGTACCGTCTATTATTGTACCACGTTTTTTTCTATTTTTTTGTCAATATATTTCTTCTTATTTTTTTGACTTTCTCTTCTTTACTCTAAAAATTCTATGAAAAACGGTCACCTACCAGATAGGCTCTTCAACCGACCACATAGACAAAGCTTCTTGTAATTGCCAAGAAAATGGTGTTTAATAGATTTGTAAGTAAGAGATCTCTATTACAACTTTACAAAGGAGAAAATATGAAAGTCAGACTTGACATTGATCAACAATATGCAGAAGAACAAATCATCATAGAAGCACCATCTTTGTCCCCTAGAGTTCAAAAAGTTCAAAGACTTTGTTCAATCACTGGATCAAAAAGAAACGCTTAAAGGAAAAATTCCAAGACCAGGTCTACTTGATTCAGATTAGTAAGATTCAACGTATATATATTGAAAATCGTAAAAGTCTTAGCTGAAACGGATATTAGAACCTATACGCTCGATATTCGTCTTTACCAAGCGAGTGAAATTCTACCTGCTTCCTTTATCCAAATTTCCCAATCGGAAATTGTCAACATTGATGCTATCAGTCATCTAAAACTAACCTCTAACGGCTTGATTGAAATCTATCTTAAAAACGACAGTTTCACTTACTCATCTCGCCGTTACCTCAAAAGCTATTAAGGAGAAATTAGAACTATGAAAAACAAAGTATTTTCCACGATGCAACAACTGGTATCCTCATCGGCCTCATCCCTATCCATTATCTTTTCTTTTTATCTATTCGCCAAGCAACTACGCACCCACTCAGCCCCAACTCTTTGATTGGTCAATTCATGACCCAACATCAGGTGCATGGCTCTCTAGTTTTACTCTACTGTTCTATCATCTGGGCAGCTATCGGAGTCCTCTTTAGTTTTGGTAGCCGTCTCTTTGCCAAAGACTGGAGCCTTCTTCGTGCGACTGTCACTCACTTCTTCCTCATGCTATTAGGTTTTGTTCCTCTAGCAATTCTAGCAGGTTGGTTCCCACTTCGCTGGACTTTCCTTCTCCAACTTGTACCAGAATTTGCAATCGTCTATCTCATCATCTGGACGATTCTTTATAAAAGAGAATCAAAGAAGGTTGCCCATATCAACCAACTATTGGCTCAGAAAAAATAATACAACAGAAACCCACTCAGTCTTTTGAGTGGGTTTTGATTTATAATTTTTGTTTCCATTCTAACAAGAGGTTCATGGCTTGCATCGGTGTCATATTGTACACATCTACTTTAGCCAATTCTGCTAGGATAGGATTTTCTTCCGCTGAGTCAAATAGGGAAATTTGTTCAGAGACTGTATTTGTTTGTTTCATTGGAGCAGGACTCTCTGTTCCCTGACTCTCTAATTGAGTTAAAATCGCATCTGCCCTTGCTAGTAAGTCTGCCGGTAAACCTGCAATCTTGGCAACGTGAATACCGTATGATTTATCAGCTGGTCCTGGTTCTATCTTATGAAGGAAGGTAACCTGGCCATTTTGCTCCAGCGTAGCCACGTGAACATTTACTAGATGTTCAAGACTATCTTCCAGACTGGTTAATTCATGGTAGTGAGTCGCAAAAAGAGTCTTGGCTCCGATATGCTCATGGATGTACTCGATAATAGACTGGGCTAGAGCCATGCCATCATAAGTTGCCGTTCCGCGTCCAAGCTCATCAAAGAGAATCAGGGATTTTTCAGTAGCATGTGCAATAGCATTATTAGCTTCCATCATCTCGACCATAAAGGTAGATTGTCCTGAAACCAAGTCATCTGCCGCCCCGATACGGGTAAAAATAGCATCAAAGATAGGCAAGTGAGCACTTTCTGCAGGCACATAAGAACCCAGCTGGGCCATAACTGCTGTCATAGCTAGCTGACGCATATAGGTTGACTTCCCGCTCATATTAGGCCCTGTAATCAGCTGAATGCTAGTATCTTCACCCATTTGGATACTATTGGGAATATAGGTTTGGGCTCCCATGACCTTCTCAACGACAGCGTGACGACCTTTTTGAATGTCAATTCGCGAATCCTGACCAAACTCTGGACGGATCAAGTGCTGATTTTCTGCTACTACCGCTAGTCCTTGTAAGACATCGACAGTAGCGATTCCTTGGGCCAGGGCTTGTAGACGTTGGATATACTTACCAACTTCTTCACGGATACGCATAAAGATTTCATATTCAAGGCTGGCTGACTTCTCACGCGCCTCTAGCATTTCTCCCTCGATACGCGCCAACTCCTCTGTCCCAAAGCGTTCTGAATTTTTCAGCGTAGCCTTACGGAAAAAGTGGGCTGGTACATTTCCTAGCTGCGAGTTGGTCACATGGAAATAGTAGCCATCCTTTTTATTGTAATCAATCTTGAGCGTACTGATGCCAGAGTTTTCTTTCCTTAGCTTCAATCTCAGCAATCCAGGTGGTTCCTTCTCTGAGAACACGACGATACTTGTCCAAGGTCTCATCAAAGCCCGTCCGAATAATGCCACCCTCGGTAATCACATGAGGAGCCTCAGGAGCAATGGCTGCGCTAATAAGACTTTCCAACTCAGGGATAGCATCTAGTTGAGTGATAAGATAGGCAAGCGCTGGTTGCTGCATTCCCTCCAAGATTGCTCGAATTCGTGGAACACTGCTCAAGGTAGTCGCTACTGCAAAGAGGTCCTTAGGGATTGCTTTTTCCCGAAAAGAAACGCGACTGGCCAGGCGCTCAATATCGTAGACTCCCTTTAGGCTTTCTGTCAAATCACTACGCTCAAAGAAATAATCCAGAAAGACCTGTACAACCTCCTGACGTTCAAGGATACGGTCCTTGTCAATCAAGGGACGATGGATCCAAGAACGTAGGAGCCGCATTCCCATGGCAGTCTTAGTTTCATCTAGCAACCAGAAAAAGACTCCCTTGTTTCTTGCCAGAACGAGCATTTTCTACTAGATCTAAACTAGCCTTGGTCGCATAATCCATCTGCAAGAAATCCTTAATTTCATAGCGAACAACTGGCTTCAAGTGGTTGAGTTCTCTCATCTGAGTCCGATGGACATACTGGAGAAGCTTACTGCTGGCAGCCTGTTCAACAGGTGCCAATCGTGGATCCAGCAGATGGATGTCTTCAAATGATTCTTGCTCATAAGAAAGTACCAAATTCATTTGACGGCTGAGAATCTGTTCTTCCTCTTCAGTTAAGGCATAGCCGATGACGACTTCTCTGGCCTTTGAGGTTCCGGATTTCACCACAGACCAGGGTAAAATCCAATAAAGCCTGTCGCATAGAAATCACCCGTCACTAGATCCATATAGGCCAAACCAAATTGCTGACCGTCACGGTCGATAGCCACCAAAAAGTTGTTTTGGCTATCTGGTTTACTACTATCAACGACTGTACCTGGTGTAATCACCTGCACAACCTCACGCTTAACAACCCCTACTGCCTGCTTAGGATCCTCCATCTGCTCAGCAATGGCAACCTTGTAGCCACGCTCAACTAGGACATCAATATACTGTTGAGCAGAGTGATAGGGAACCCAGCCATGGGAATAGGATTGTCAGCATTCTTATTGCGACTGGTTAGTGAAATTTCTAGTATCTGGGCAGCATTGACTGCATCTTCGTAAAATAACTCATAAAAAAATCACCCATACGAAAGAGCAAAAAAAGCATCTGGATATTGTTTTTGATATCCACATACTGTTGCATGCCTGGTGATAATTTTTTTCTGTCGTCATCCATTCTCTCCTTGTTAAAAAAATAGTCTTGAGAGAGACTCCCAAGACCTTATCTATCCTTCATCAAATCTAACAAACGATCTTCCATGAGTTTAGCAACATGCTGATCTCGGCAGATTACCAAGAGAGTATTGGCACCCGCAACTGTTCCCTAAAATCCATTCATCCTTGTTGGCATCGACAACATTGGCTAAAAACTGCAGCTTTCACCCAATTTTAGTGTGCAAAACTAAGGTAAACTCAGCTCTTGCTACACCTTCCAAATGATGGGATAAAAAAACTCAACCAGGTCAATCTTCTCTGTCTCATTTGCTAGTACGTAGTAGACCTTGTCATTTTTTTCTTAACCTTGGTCAAGCCCAGTTCGCGAAGGTCACGCGACAATGTCGTTTGCGTTACAAAAACATTGCGTGCTTCCAACCGATCCTGGATCTCCTTTTTGAGTTCCTAATTTTTTTCCTCAGTGATCATTTGTTTGATTAACTGATGGCGTTCTCTTTTTCTCATAACATCCTCTCAAGTGAATATTTATAACATTTTTCAACTATTTAATAAGAACATTATACCAAAAAAACCGAATATTTCAAAAAAATTCTTATCATTCCTCAAAATTGTGATAAAATAGAAGAAAAGTCCAAAGGAGTTTATAATGAATACAAAACAATTGATTGCTAGCGAATTGGCTAGCGTCATTGACAGCCTGGATCAAGAGGCTATTTTAAATTTACTAGAACAACCCAAAAACTCTGACATGGGAGACATCGCCTTCCCTGCCTTTACTCTAGCAAAAGTTGAGAGAAAAGCTCCACAAATGATTGCGGCAGATATCGCTGAAAAAATCAATAGCCAAGCCTTTGAAAAAGTCGTCGCTACTGGACCTTATGTTAACTTCTTCCTTGATAAAAATGCCATTTCTGCTCAAGTATTACAAGCTGTTATCACTGAAAAAGAACACTATGCTGACCAAAATATTGGTAAACAAGAAAATGTTGTTATCGACATGTCTAGTCCCAATATTGCTAAGCCATTCTCTATTGGTCACCTGCGCTCAACTGTTATCGGAGATAGCTTGTCACATATCTTCCAAAAAATCGGTTATCAAACAGTCAAGGTCAACCATTTGGGAGACTGGGGTAAACAGTTTGGGATGCTGATTGTTGCCTACAAAAAATGGGGCGACGAAGAAGCTGTAAAAGCTCATCCGATTGATGAACTTCTTAAACTCTACGTTCGCATCAATGCTGAAGCTGAAAATGACCCTAGCTTGGATGAAGAAGCACGCGAATGGTTCCGTAAACTTGAAAATGGAGATGAGGAAGCTCTCGCACTTTGGCAATGGTTCCGTGATGAAAGTTTGGTGGAATTTAACCGCCTTTATAATGAATTGAAGGTTGAATTCGACAGCTACAACGGGGAAGCCTTCTACAATGACAAGATGGATGCAGTTGTAGATATCCTTTCTGAAAAAGGACTTTTGGTCGAATCAGAAGGTGCCCAAGTTGTTAATCTTGAAAAATATGGAATTGAACACCCAGCTCTTATCAAGAAATCTGACGGTGCAACTCTCTACATCACACGTGACTTGGCTGCGCCCTTTACCGTAAAAAAACGAATATCAATTTGCTAAATCGATCTATGTCGTTGGTCAAGAACAATCTGCTCACTTTAAACAACTCAAGGCTGTCTTGCAAGAGATGGGTTACGATTGGAGTCAAGATATTGTCCATGTTCCTTTTGGATTGGTAACAAAAGAAGGCAAGAAACTCTCTACTCGTAAAGGGAATGTTATCTTGCTAGAGCCTACTGTCGCAGAAGCCATCAGCCGTGCCAAAGCGCAAATCGAAGCCAAAAATCCGGAACTTGAAAATAAAGACCAGGTTGCTCATGCTGTTGGGAGTTGGAGCCATTAAATTCTATGACCTTAAAACTGACCGTACAAATGGATACGACTTCGACCTTGAAGCTATGGTATCCTTTGAAGGCGAGACTGGTCCTTATGTTCAATACGCCTATGCTCGTATCCAATCCATCTTGCGCAAAGCCGATTTCAAACCAGAAACAGCTGCCAACTATAGCTTGAATGATCCTGAAAGCTGGGAAATTATTAAACTCATCCAAGATTTCCCACGTATTATCAACCGTGCGGCGGATAACTTTGAACCTTCTATCATTGCTAAATTTGCAATTAGCTTAGCGCAAGCCTTTAACAAATATTACGCTCACACTCGTATCTTGGATGAAAGTCCAGAACGCGACAGTCGTTTAGCCTCAGCTATGCAACTGCAGTCGTCCTCAAAGAAGCACTTCGTTTGTTGGGTGTAGAAGCACCAGAGAAGATGTAAATCGCCAAAGTTACTTGATTGCAAAGCAATCTAAGGAACTAACGCCAAATCCTATAAGGGATTTGGCTAGGGCGCTCACTAGTTTTTAGGACATAAATATGATCGATTTATGTCCCAAAACGTCGTAATCTTTAGTTATTGAACTACAGTTCTAGTCTTGACGGCAATCGCTAATGGCGAATTGCCCAAACGCTTCACTAATTCATCTAACCAAATAATATCGATTTGGTTAGGCTCATGTCGTAGGCTTTTAATCACTTTATTGCAAAGCAGTCTAAGTAACTAACGCCAAATCCTATTCGGACCTTGGCTAGGCGCTTCACTAGTCATGGCCTCTAAATATAATCGCTTTTAGAGGGCCACGACGTCGTAAATGAGGCGACTTTGCCTCAAACGCTTTTACTAATTCATTCAACCAAATAATATCGATTTGGTTGAATGAATGTCGTAATTCTGAAGTTATTTAATTGCAAAGCGACTTAAGCAACCAATCCTAAACCTCTAGGACTTTTATTTGGTACTAGGGGCGGAGGGCATTACATCTACTATTTTAGATTAGCGATCACTTGCCCTAATTTCTATATTGTTATTACTTGAAAAAGCGAAAAATCTTTTTCGCTTTTTTCTCTTGCTATTAATTTCTTTATCACTTAGGGAGAGATTTTATGAGCCAATATGCTTATATTTTAGTTGTCATCAGTCTTGTCGTTCTTTTTCTCATTAACAAATACGAAAAGGAAAAACTACAAGGCCTTCTACAAGAACAGCTTTTTAAAAGATGAAGCTTTTTCGAGCTACTATCAAGGAAAAAAATTCAAACAACAGAAAACATCAACGATGTCATCGACTACATCAACAAAGGGATATCGTTTGGGAATCATGATTTCAAAAGGAAATTGTGGAAGACATCAGAAAATAAAAAGGATTCGAGATAGCATTTCTCGAGTCTTTTTATTTATTTCTGACAGCTAAGATTTCTACCAGGATAACAATCCCCTAAGGATACCATGGTTCCAAATGGTGCTGCATCTTCATCAAAAAAATTTTTCTCAGAGAACAGTAGCAGAGCAATCGCTAATAGTAGCAAAGCACTGCATAGCATAATATCCTTGAAGCTTGGTTTGCGTTTTATATACTTTAAAAATGATTTCTGTAGTTTACTCATTTCGATTGTCCCCTTTGAAGTAAATCCTTTATTCATGGAATAAAACTCTTCCTCAGAAAATCTGACCTCTTACAAAGCTTCTAATTCATAGAGTTCCGCAATAATCCCTGCGACCTTCTTGATATCTCCCAGCATTCCACGCATCTCAAAGTCTGCTAGAACGGGGAATCCGAAGCGTTGGCTGTATTGTTTGGCTGTCAAACAGTATTGGTTGTTGAAGTTACGATTGCCGGATCCTACAACACCAAAACACTTGCTGGCATTGTCACCATAGGCGATAAAATCCCCTACTGGAGTGGTCAAAATCTCCACATCTCCGTTATCAACACCATTGCCACCTTCTAGATAAGTCGGTAGGAAAGCCACATATGGGTTGGTCATTTCAAAGAAGGCTTCCCCTTCCTTGACCAAATCTTTAATATGGATCTTTTCCACTTCAATGTTCCCATACTGTTCTAATAGGTAAGCCTTCAATCGTGTTACGAAACTCTCCGTATTTCCGCTCAGACTGATATAGACTAAGGAAACTTTTTTCATGCTCTCCTCCTTTTTTTGAATCATAAAAAAAATAACTACCAAGATTGTATCTTGATAGTTATCCTTTGTCAACTCTTAGGCAAGTTCTTCCTCTTCTTGAGCTTCTGTTAATTCTTTCTGCTGACGCCACATCTTATAGAAGACGATTGCTAGGAAGATAACATTGAGTACGATCCCAAAAATGGCTGAACCTTTGGCACCAAGCTCCGCTCCCATACGGATGTTAGGATCTGTAAAAAGTGAAACCGCATCCTGAACGCCGATAAAGTTGTAAATAGAACCAACGATGGCAACGAAGACATAAGCAAGATAAGTGTAGTTAGCCAATTGAAGGTTTTTACGAATAAGGAAAACCAAAGCCACAACAACTAGAATAACAGATAAGACAACCAAGAGAATGCTGAAGACAGAATGACCATGCTCCGATACCTTAATGGTGTAATCAACGAGCTCCTTAGCATAAGTAGCATTAACACCTGATGCTGATGTTTCTAGATTGCTCATACCCTCCGCAGTAGGTACTGGAGATATGATTCCAAATAGCGACATTGCTGAGAGTAAGGCTGAAAAAATCAGTAATACCCTATAGATAGATTGGTTTCTTTTTCATCAAAAGCAACCTCCTTATGTTTTTAGTTTATTATAGCATATTTTTAACAAGCAAAACAAATCTTATAAGTTTGCTTCCACCTGTTTACGGTAGGCTTTAGGAGACTTCCCACATAGTTTTCGAAAGACCTTATAGAAATAACCAACATTACTGTAACCAACTGTATAACAGATATCCTCGATACTATCATTAGTAGATAGCAAGAGTCTGCTGAGCTGCCTTTGATGCGTTGCTTTATTGAGAAGCTCCGCAAAGGTAGAATTGGTTTCCTTCTTGATTAGCTGGCCCAAATAAACGGGATTGATAAAGAGGTCCTTGCTGATATCCTTTAGAGAAAGCTCTTTTTGGTAATCTCTACCAATGACCTCGAGCACGCTGACGACATTTTCATTCATGCGGTATTGACCAAAGAAGGATGTCAAGGTCTCCTTGGTATAAGCGACTAAATCCTCAAAAGTTGTAATAGCATGAATGTTCTTGACAATATCTGTCATGTCGTCTGCTTTCAGATGTTCAAAAAGATGGAAAACATCCATGACAAACTGAGTAAAGAGTCGCTTAGTGATAGAGACCTCGGTGTATTTTTCAAGAACAATCTTCTCAAGTAAGGTCAACTCCTCGATAATCTGCTGGAGATTTCCCCTGGATAATCACTCGATAAATGGGTTCGTAGTAAGAAAAAGAGACTTTCAGATTGATCTAAATTAACAGTTCCATAGAAGAGTGCCTTTTTCACATTAAATTTCCATTTTTTTCAAAGTTGGCTTTGATAAGGGGCTTCAAAAGGCATGACCAACAAGCCCTCAAATTTCCTGATTAGCAAGGACAATTTGCCAATCTTGCCCCAGAACGTAGTAAGGAATGACAAAATTCCCTTGTTTTTCCTTTTGGAAAGTCCGATCCACCAATTTTCTTTTTGGCTGAGATGAGCCTTGAATGCTTCTTCATCTAGTTGCTGACTCAATATTTCTGGCTCATGAGATTTTTTTCACCAAGCTGACTGGCAATCTTTTTCAAGCAAGCGTTCAAGCTCAACCTTATCGACTGGTTTGACCAGATAATCAACGACATTGAGATTCATGGCTTTTTGACATAGTCAAATTCTTGATAGCCTGAAAGGAGGATATAGTAAGAATTAGGCAACAACTCCTTCATCTCCCCAATCATCTCAAGCCCTGTCTTGTCAGGCATATTGACATCAGAAATGACAATATCTACGGGATGTTCTCGAACGTAGTCCAGAGCGTCGTCAGCATGATTGGCTGTTGCAACGACTTCCATATCCCACTTGTCAAAAGGAATCAAACGTTTGAGTCCTTCTGTAATCATGTACTCATCGTCAACTAAAAGTACTTTATACATCTTTATCCTTTCTCTTCATTTTTGAATGGTGATTCGATAGCGAACACCTTCTTGTTTAACTGATTCTACACTGATGTCATAGCGGTCGCCAAAGTAGAGTACAAAGCGCTCATGCACATTGACAATCCCAATGGACTGGCGTTTCCCACTATAATCCACCGTATGTTCGAAGGTTCTTTGAGCTAATTTATCCTGGATCTCTGCTAGCTTATCAGCAGGCATTCCACGCCCATTATCGGTTACCAAGATTTCGACATATCCTTCTTTTTTCAAAGGCCTTGATACTAATCACATTATCTGTACTGTCGATGATCAACCCGTGAGCAAAATAATTTTTCCACCAAAGGGTTGGAGGGTGAAATTTTGAATACGCATTTCTTCCAATCCAGGGTCGATTTTAAATCCGTAAGCAATGGATTTTTGGATAACGCACCATACAGAGATAACTGTACCTCCGACAAAAATTCCCACTTCTTGCTTCAATGTCGTTTCTCGCTCATCAGAGATGTTATTGCGCAGGAGACTACTGAATTCGTAGATAATATCCGCTAGTTCATTTTGGTTTCTCCATGACCGCGTACATCCGTAGAAACTCCAGAGTATTGTACATGAAATGTGGATTTATCTGAGCTTGTAGGGCGCGCATATTGGCATCTTTTTGACTCAGTTCCAGTTGATAAATATCATGGATATTTCTCTCCAATCGATCCAACATATCATTTGTCGTCTCAGCGATTACAAGCAATTCCCTGGTCCTTTTTCGTGAGATCAATTCTCTTGGTCTGCTCTCCCTTAGTGCAATGGCATGGATAGTTTCCACTAGGTCAACAACCTGACTTTGATACTCAGAAAATGTCCTTTTCTAAGGTCATATATAAAATGACGATAAAGAGGGCACTCAAAGCTAGAATAAAGTGCCGAACTCAGAAAGTCCCCACTCAAAGACATAATCCTCTGAACAGCAACTCGAACCTGATAACCATGAGCAGTTGTCTCATCCCAACCAAGACTCATTCGTTCACCTTTTTGCACCTATGGTAGAACATATCTGTTTCATATGGTGAGATGATGCTCACAGCATGGGATATTGTCCTCTAGTGTTGTCAATCGCCTTTATAGAAAAACATCAGATGCTACGGAAATATAAATGACACCAAGAGCTTGATCCGAGACTGGATCCGACACTGAATAGCGAAACTATTAGCATCTGGCTTGAAGGCATCTGCAGAAACTTTTCGTCCACCTCTGATTTCCCTCTTCGAAACATAAACTTCCGTCGAATCCTGCAGAGACAATCGATACACCTGTTACAAAAATCATTTCGCACGTATAGAGGTCATCGATATTTTTCATAAATGGATACAGAAATATAGGGTGACGTCTTACGCTCCAGCTGCCAATAGAAAATAATCTGGCGTACTGAGGCTAAAATATTTATAAATCCCTTCGATCCGAGCTTGATTATCTACTAAACTCTGGGCTGAGCGCGTTGATTCTCGATAGTAGTACTCAACCTCACTCAACTGTCCGAGTCGAGAAACCCGCTGACGGACACCTGATCTGGCTTCCTTTTCTCGCACTATCCCAGTCTGCATAAGAAATCAACAGAGCAAAACTAGCAAATGATGACAATCATCACCCAGAGTATAGGTTCTAGGAGTGAATGGAGGCGAAAATTGTTTTCATTCTTATTTGGACGCCAATTTTTCATGAATACTTTTCATAAACAGGCTCCAATAAATCACTAATAAAGAAATGCCACATACCAATCCCTACAAAAAGCGATGAGGGCTGGCATATAGAAGCCCAATAATGGCTAACAAGACGCTACCAAGAAGAACTTTTAGCCACTGCTGACAAGCTCATAAAAAAATTCCGATAAAGGCAAGCTTTTAAGGTATTTTTGATAGGATAAGTCAAAAGTAAACTTGCAACTTTTAGAGAAACTGTATAGGCCAAAAATACCAAGGCTACTAAAAAGATATTTAGAAATGTTGCTGCTAAAGTGGATAATGGTCTGATGTGGCAATTGAATCATGAGATACAAACCATAAATCAAGATCAAGTCAAGTCCCTATAAAGGTGTAGAAACTGAGATTGCTTTTTACAAAATTGCTCTTATAAAGAGTCCCATGCCTCTTTAAAAACCATAGGCACGGTAAGAATAACCATGTTTCAGCAAATAAACTCATGATAGTCGCACTAGCTGGGTGCTATACCAAAAGACCACCCTCCTGCTAGTGTCAATAACCAAAAATAAGCAGTCGCAATCATCCCCAAAAAGAAACGATGAAAGACTAACTCAATGAAATTTCCCACGGTTTGCCTCCTATACATTAATCTAGTTTTATTATAACATATTTCAAGCGCTCTCAAAATAGGAGCAATAAAAATAAATACATTTATTGGTTTAATAATGACGTTTGTACTATAATAAAGATAGATAGAGATACCGATTAATAATCAAAGAACAAAGGCTTTTCCCAAGGCAGATGGATATGTTTGAAAATTAGATAATTACTATTCAACTTATTTACTGGTTCAACAAAATAACGAAAGGAGTATGGACCATGACTACTCAAACTTTAAGCACTGTGTTGATGTGTGTTGCGCTTATATTGACTCTTTTCTCTGAAAAATTGTTCAAGCAACATGAAAAATCGGAAAAATAATTTGCACTATAATCATATTAGTCGCTGTTTTGTTAATGCTGTTTCTGGTTATTTTTAAGAATACAGGAATTTGTTTTGTCCTGTATTCTTTTTTTCTCATAAAACGTGCATTGATAAAAAACGAATAACAAAAACACCCCAGTTAGGGAGTGTTTTCAAGGAAAATAGCAAGATTACCTAAATTTTACTATTTAGCGTCGTCTTTTTTAAAGATGTTTTTAACACCTTCAACAGCGCCTTCAATTGCGTCTTTTGCATCTTCAGCGACTTCTTTCACTTTAGAAGCAACTTTTTCAGCAGCTCCTTCTGCTTTCAAGTCCTTTTGTCACCTACCAATTTACTAACGCCTTCTTTAACAGCTCCTGCTGCTTGGTTGAATTTTTCTTCTGTAGACATAGGTATGTCCTCCTTTTATTTTTTCTAAATTAGTAATTAGTGAACACGTGGTTCTGCTTTGGCTGCAGCGTCTTTAACATTGTCAACGCCTTGGCCAACTTTTTCTTGAACGAATTCAGCGCCTTCACTAAGTTTTTTCTTGTGCTGCTGCGACACCCGGAACCGATACCAGATTTCACTCTAGAAAAATTGTTCTGACGCGAACTCGCCTGTTGATTCTGCCACGTCAGTGACACGATCTTTGAAGGCTAACTGAGTCTGTTTCATGTTGTTCTTTAGTTTTGATATCAACAACATTAACGTTAACTTCAACTACTTCTAGATCAGTCATTTTCGCAACTTCTGATACGATAACGTCTTTGATTTCCTTGTATAGAGTTGGAACGTTTTTTCTGTACTCTCACGATAACGTTCAAGTCAACTGCTACTTGTTCTTTACTAACTTCAACGTTAACACCGTGTGTTACATCGTTAGTGTTAACAAGTTTTTCTGTAAGATTTGAGAAGAATCCGCCGTCAACATGTAATAGTCCTGGGACTCTTTCTAGTGAAAGACTGATAATTTTTGAATAACTTTTATTTTCGTGTTAATTCTCCATGAACATCTTTAGAAACAACAACATCTCAGTATTTACATTTACATCTACGTTTGACATATGAAACTCCTTTTATTTATTTAAATAATTCTTCAGTACATAGTATCCCAACCAAATTCCTAAGGCTCCACAGATTAAAAACGAACAATGTTTTAAAGAAACCGAAGGATAGGATGAAGTATGGCTAGAATAATACCCTACCACACCACATAGAATTGGGTATTGATATTTTTTAAACCATTCCATTTTTACTCCTTACTTTTTACACGACTAACAATTTTTCTTAGCTGCTTTTTGAGGGTCATATTCTTTTCACTGAAACTTCCAGTTTAACTCTCGATCATCACCAAAGAATTCTTTCAATCCTTGAGTGATTTCGTTTTGAACTACTTCAAATTTGTTAGCAATGTTATCTGAAAAGAACAGCTATTCTTCTACATAAACGAAACATTTTCTTTTTCCGAGTATGTACCCTGAATTTTGGGATTTTTGACTATCTTGTGTTCATCCAATAAACATCGAACAAAACCCTTCAATAGTTGAATTTTTTTAGTTTTAATTTATCGTCTTTAGTTCCAAGTTTTATTTCCCAGATATTGTCTAGGATAAAACAGGATTACTAACATCCATAATAAAACTAAGATAGACAGGCCTAGAAGCCCTCAAAATACATATCTAGCGAGATAATATTCAAATGATGTCTGTCGCCAGCTAGTCAATTGAATCCTCAAATCACTAACCTGGTGGTAATCTATCAAAATAGGAAGGAAAAATTGTCAAGATTAGAATACAGAAAAATAAGTAATAATATTTTTCTTTGATTTTTGACATATAAAATCCTTTTCACTAAAGCACTAAACTATAGGTTTACCCGTCAATACAAAATTTAAATCTATAGTTTATGATTGAGTAAAAAGTTAACCTTTTTTACCCAAAAAGAATGATACTACAGCGACAACAATCACCGCACCAGCAATCGATGGAATAAGTGACATTCCCGCTAGAGAAGGTCCCCATGTCCCAAAAAGCGATTGACCGACGGATGAACCAATTAAACCAGCAAAAATATTTGCTATGATCCCATTGAACCACCTTTTTTAGTAATTGCTCCTGCAGCGAGACCGATAAAGCCTCCAACAATAATGGACCACAACATAACGAGCCTCCTTTCTTCTTTTAACCAAAAAACTGTCTTTTGTATTCACAAAATATCTTTTGATTACATTCAGTATATCATAATATGAGAGCGCACACAAATTGTATGCTTTAATAAAATGTCTATTTTTTAAAACAACACAAAAATGCTCTAGACAATATGACTAGAGCGTTTTCATATATCCGAACATCTAGTTTATTTCACAAAAATGTAGTCATTCGGTTGATTTATATTGCAATACATTGAAATTTAAAAATTCAAGAATCGCCTTTAAATCAAGGTTTTTCGTTTTCACTGAAACGTAATGACCCACTATTTAACCTCTGTGAAAAGATTAAATAATTTCTATTTTTAGCTGTTAGAAACGTTGGTACATCAATGTTTTAGAATGCTACATAATAAAAAGGTAGAGTGAATGGTAGAGTAGTAAAAATAGTTGTTATCCTAGTTGATTAAAAAAATCTCTGATTTCTCATCTTTTTATAAAATAATATATAATTTTCCCTCTTCTAGTATCCAAGATGTTTTGATTGGCTAGTTTACGAAGATGGTGGAGGCAGATGCCATACTGAGATTTAGTAAACAGGCTATATCACAGACACAGAGTTCTTCAACAGCAAGGAGATAAAAGATGATATTTATCTGTTTATTATCGGTAAACTTTGATAAAATGCGAAGTGATTTTTGGACTTTTTCCTTTTCAAGGTGAAGTTCGTTGCGGTTGTAACATTTTGTTGATTTATAATATTCACTTGGCAGATACTATCTTTTTCATAATTTTTCTCCCAGCTGAACACAGTCCTTAGTATGTTAAAGCTGTTGTTTTCAATCAGGATATACATCCCTCAATCCTAAATAAACAACGGCAATAAACCATCTGCTATATTTTTTTCCAAAGTTTCTCCAACAGAAGGGACTTGTGCCACTTTTGGGCAGAAAAAACCAAGAGATAAATCATGACTAGAAAAGTAAGTAAAGTCACTATCAAATTCGCTAAATTTAAGGTAATAAAATATGGGACAAAGACACCAATATTGTCAGCGCCACAACTTGCAAAAGTAATCATAGCGACTAGAAAAATCAGGTTTTTATTGTCTTTTCGCAAACCATCTTTTGCAATAGTTTTCTCCATCAGAATCTCCTAAAAAGCAAAAACTTTGAGGCCTAGGAAAATTGGAATCAAACCGAGTAAAACCTAAAATCTCTTTACTAGGAATATAATTTAAGACAAATGCAAAAAGCAAACTTAGGAATATTAGACTAACAGAGCCTAGAAATTGTCCCTAAATAGATGTTAATGATGTCTTTTCTGCTTTTTCTTTTGGCAAAAATAACATTAGGATAATAAGTAAGTCTACGGCTGTCCCAGAATACAGGATTATTGAAGTAACAACATTTTGAATCATAAAACACCTCATTCAAATATATTTTTTGAATGTATTCTAACATTAAACTTTGTAGATGTCAACTTCAGCTCCATCAAAATATAGATAAGAAGGTAGTGTACCAAATATTAAAAAGCCCTGCCATCGAAATGATAGCAGGCTCAACTTCAATATCCAGATGATATATTTTATCTCAAAAAGGTAGAGAAAAACGGTAGAGTTTGGACTGAAATATAGTGAAATGTATTGAAATTGAAAAGAAAAACGCTGAAATCAGCGTTTTTCTCTTATGTATTGATTCGTATTGAATGCTTACTTCACCTCTGTAAACACAACGTGTTTGCGAAGTTTTGGTGAGTATTTCTTCAATTGAAGACGGTCTGGAGGTTATGTTTGTTTTTTAGAAGTAAGGACAAGCGTTCACCAGATTCTTTGTGTTCAAGTGTAATATTTACGCGCATGGTATCTCCTTCTATTATTCAGCTGATGCAGCTTTTAGCGATCTTACGTCCTTTTGTAGTATCCTTTAAGTGATACACGGTGGAACGTGAGTAATCTCCAGTAGTTTCGTCAAAGTTTACAGATGGGAGCTGTTACTTTGTAGTGTGTACGACGTTTGTTTTTTTCTTCGCTTTTGAAGTGCGACGCAGGTACTGCCATTTCGTTTTTTTCTCCTTTTTAAGATATAAATTCAATTAGGTTTGATTTTCATCAACTTTAATAGTATATCAAAACTTTTTTGTAAAGTAAAGTTACTTGACAAAAAGTTGTATTTTTATCGTACACTACTGAATTGTTCGAAAATTTAAAAATTTTTCTTCTGTTATTCATGTGAAAATTGTGCCATAATGGAACAAACTGAAATGGGAGGGATCAAATGACAGAATTAGATAAACGTCACCGCAGTAGCATCTATGACAGCATGGTAAAATCACCTAACCGTGCCATGCTTCGCGCGACTGGTATGACAGATAAGGACTTTGAAACACCAATTGTTGGGGTCATTTTCGACTTGGGCAGAAAAACACACCGTGTAATATTCACTTGCATGACTTTTGGAAAATTGGCTAAAGAAGGTGTTAAATCTGTTGGTGCTTGGCCTGTGCAGTTTGGAACCATTACGGTAGCCGACTGGTATTGCCATGGGAACACTGGGTATGCGCTTTCTCCTCAACGTCTCGTGATATCATTGCGGACCTCTATCGAAGCAGCTATGGGTGGTCATAACGTCGATGCATTTGTAGCTATCGGGGTTGTGACAAGAACATGCCTGGTTCTATGATTGCCATTGCAATATGGATATCCCAGCCATTTTCGCCTACGGTGGTACTATCGCCCCTGGAAAATTAGATGGTAAAAGACATCGACTTGGTTTCTGTATTTGAAGGTATCGGTAAATGGAACCACGGTGATATGACGGCTGAAGACGTCAAACGTCTCGAATGTAATGCCTGCCCTGGCCCCTGGTGGTTGCGGTGGTATGTATACAGCCAACACCATGGCTACTGCTATCGAAGTTTTGGGGATGAGCTTGCTAGGTTCTTCTTCTCACCCAGCAGAATCTGCCGATAAGAAGGAAGACATCGAAGCAGCTAGGTGCTGTAGTCAAAATGCTTTGAACTTGGTATCAAACCGTCTGATATCTTGACTCGTGAAGCCTTTTGAAGATGCCATTACTGTGACTATGGCTCTAGGTGGTTCTACAAATGCCACTCTTCACTTGCTCGCTATTGCCCACGCGGCTAATGTTGACTTGTCGCTCGAGGACTTCAATACCATCCAAGAACGTGTCCCTCACTTAGCTGATTTGAAAACCTTCTGGTCAGTATGTCTTCCAAGACCTCTACGAAGTTGGTGGTGCCTGCAGTTATGAAGTACTTGTTGGCAAATGGATTCCTTCACGGAAACCGTATCACATGTACTGGTAAAACTGTCGCTGAAAAACTTGGCAGATTTTTGCAGACCTCACACCAGGTCAAAAAGTCATTATGCCACTTGAAAATCCCAAACGTGCGGACGGTCCATTGATCATCTTGAACGGTAATCTTGCTCTGACGGTGCAGCTGCTAAGGTATCCGGTGTTAAAGTTCGTCGTCACGTTGGGCCAGCCAAGGTCTTTGACTCTGAAGAAGATGCTATCCAAGCTGTCTTGTCAGATGAAATCGTTGATGGCGACGTTGTCGTTGTTCGTTCTGTTGGACCCTAAGGGGTGGTCCTGGCATGCCTGAGATGCTCTCACCTCATCAATGATTGTTGGTAAAGGTCAAGGAGATAAGGTTGCCTCTTGACAGACGGACGTTTCTCTGGTGGTACTTATGGTCTGGTTGTTGACATATCGCACCCTGAAGCTCAGGATGGCGGACCAATTGCTTACCTTCGTACAGGAGATATCGTTACGGGTTGACCAAGATACTAAAAGAAATTTCCATGGCTGTATCCGATGAAGAACTTGAAAAACGTAAGGCAGAAACAACCTTGCCACCTCTCTATAGCCGTGGTGTCCTCGGTAAATATGCCCATACCGTATCTTCTGCATCCCGTGGTGCCGTTACAGACTTCTGGAATATGGAACAATCGGTGTAAAAATAAGAATTAAAAAGCAAGTCTCAAAGTGACTTGCTTTTTGTATTTTTTTCAAAATAGGAGCAACTATCGTGGAGGTAGTCCTAGAGCTATACGTCCATAACGACTAATACGTGTGATCTTCCAGGCAGGAGACCAGGTCACCTCAACCTTGACATCCTCAATTCCATCAATTTGTTTTAAGCCTGCCACAATCTCGATTGGCAGACTTTCTGCACAGTCACAGGCAGTATCAGTGAAGGTCATAACAACTGTACAAAGTCCAGCCTCATCTAAATGAATCTCATAAATCAATCCAAGATTGTATACATCTAACTCTACATCTGTATCATAAACTTTTTTTCGAGTACTTCAATGATTTGATCTTCCAATGCTAGAGCACGATCATTAATCTTGATGTCTTCTCTCATTGCATTCCCTCCATTTTTTTATACTGCACCTATTTTCTCATAATTCTGACAATTTGGCAAGTTTTTTTCCCAATTTTTTTAGCAAAAAGTAGAGATACAATCTCTACTTTTTAGTGATTATTTTGATTTGACAGGTTTGTCTGCAAGAGCTTTTAACGGCAGCATTAATGGTTTCTGCGTAAAGTTTTGCTCCTTCATCCTGCTTGGTCGTATCACTACCAAAGTGAACCTGGTCTGTTCCCTTCCAAATATCTGGATAATCTTTTGCTACTTGGTTCCAATCTGCAAGTGCTATATATGGATATTTTTTTGTGCCAGTTCACGCGCATAGCTTGCATACTGCTCTACATAAGGTTGCGTTTCGCGTTGTATCCCCTCATATGGAGTTACTAAGACAAGCTGATGCCCTTCGGTAGATTTGTTATCAGTAAATCTAAATCAGCCTTATAATTCTCAGGATTATTAACACCCGTCGCAATGACTACAATTTTAGGCAGGGCTTTATTCTGACTGTAATTCAGCATCAATTCATTTGCCTGTTTGGTATTTCGACTGACCTGACCATCAATCTGCGCATCTGGCAAGATTGCTTTTAGTCCATCTGAAGCACGCAAGGTTACCGAATCTCCAATGATGGATACACCCTCAGCTATATTATAGCGACTGGCTTCTGCTTGATCCGCCATCGTTTTTGTTCGACTGATATTGGTTTGAGCCTGATTGAGACCATTAACCATCAAATCCGTTTCAAATGCACCTACTTGAGGAGCAGTCAGTATCACGATTAAAGTAATCAAACTAAGCACTCCTGCACTACCAGCAAAGACCGGTTTAATGTGCGGAATTTCTTTTGCCTTTTGCAAGAGTTCAGTAGATTTTCCTGCTATCAAAGGTTCGATGACATAGAAAGAAAGGGTTGCAAGATATAAGAGAAGATGGTCGTTAAAATTACTGCCGGAATATTTCCCATTAACTGTGAGAAAATAATATAAAACGGCCAGTGGAAAAGATAAACAGCATAGCTAGTATCTGCTAAGAAGCTGATGATTTTTGGCTCTTTGATCGTCGGTGTTTTTTCATGCAAGACGCGTGCCGCAACAATCATCAGAAGCGCTAAGCTTGCCAACAAGAAGCCAAGTATATAGGTAAAGAAATAATTAAATTTTTACAAAGAAGGTCAATAAGAGCAAGACTCTAGTCCAGCCCCAAAGACTAACAAGGTCTGTTTCAAATCCAAGCTTCTATTCAAACGTTTAAGAAGTGGCGTTATATGACGAACCCCTATTACGGTCGCAAGCACACTACCTAAGAAGAAGGGATAAACATGAGTCAAACTTGAAAAGTATACTGTTGAATAAGAACTTACAATAAAACTACCGATAAACATCGAAAGGAAACTGACGATAAAGGTAGCTGATGAAAGTAGAAAGATTGTTCCTCGTAGTTGTCCGCTTGATTTTGCTCGCTTAGATAGGAACCAGACTGCCAACCCCCACAAGATATAATAATGAACTTCAACAGCTAAGCTCCAGTTGTGAACAAAGAGATGAGGGATAAACTGAGATTCGTAACTTCCTCCTGTCAGCATTTCATAGAAGTTAGTCATAAATCCTAGAACACCGGCAATCTGCCCACCAATTCCTGCCACATAATCTTGACGAACTAAGAAAGTGAAGGGCATAACGACGAGGACCATCAAAACAACCGGCGGAAAAATCCGATAGAATCGTCGTCTGAAAAATCCTAAGATATCGATTTTCCCTTTTTGTCCAAACTCTTCTAATAAAAGTGAAGTAATTAGAAAACCTGAGAAGGTGAAGAAGACGTCAACCCCAAAGAAACCTCCTGGGAAAAGCGTCTGAAAGAAATGATACAAGAGTACCAAAAGCAAACCTGTAATCCTAATCAAGGAAAACCATTTAATACGCATACGAGTTTATTCTCCATTCATTAGATTGGCAAAAAAGCCATCTAATTTCAATCGATAGTACCTTTATTTTATCAAAAACAGAAAAATCCTAAGATAAAACTTAGGATTTTTTTAGCTGATACTAAGCTAAATTTAGAAATTGCGTCCTGACTTGTTATAACCATATTTTTCAACAAAATGTTCACGGAATTCCAAAAGATTATCATCCATGATAGCCTGACGAACCTGCTTCATTAGTTGAGCAAGAAGTACAGATTATGGTAACTTGTCAAGCGGATACCAAAGGTTTCATCGGCCTTAAGCAAGTGGCGCAGATAAGCACGGGTATAATTTCTACATGTAGCAATCACACCTGGATCAGTGGTGTAAAGTCCTCCGCAAACTGAGCATTCTTTACAACCAAGCGACCTTGACTGGTCATACAAGTCCCGTTACGAGCGATACGAGTCGGTAAGACACAGTCAAACATATCGACACCACGAATAACACCATCAATCAAGCTATCTGGCGCTCCTACTCCCATCAAGTAACGAGGTTTGTTCTCAGGAAGCAGTTGGGTCGTAAAGTCCAAAACTGCATTCATCTCCTCATGGGTTTCTCCAACGGCTAGTCCACCGATAGAATAACCTGGGAAGTCCATGCTGACAAGGTCTTGAGCTGATTGACGACGAAGATCTTCAAATCCTGCGCCCTGTACAATCCCCAAATAAACCTTGGTCATGTAGACGACGGTGAGCTTTTAAGCCACGTTCAGCCCAACGGCTAGTAATGTTCGATTGATTTTTCACATAATCATAAGGTTGATAAAATTGGGGACATTCGTCAAAGGACATCATGATATCTGAGCCTAGATTATTTTTGGATAGAGATGGCCTTTTTCAGGTGAAAGGAACATCTTAGAACCATTAAGTGATTCTTGAAGGTTACCCTTCTTCTGTGATATTACGGCTATCTGCTAGAGAATACACTTGAAAACCACCGCTATCTGTCAAGATTGGTTGGTCCCAGTTCATAACTTATGAAGCCCACCAGCGCGGGCAATGAGTTCATCACCTGGACGGAGCCACAAATGATAAGTGTTAGACAGGATAATTCCTGAACCCCATCTCTTTCAACTCTTCGGTGACTGAGTTTTTAACAGTTGCTTGAGTACCAACTGGCATAAACATGGGCGTCGGGAAGGTACCATGTGGTGTGATAATCTCACCCAAACGAGCTCCTGTATGTTTTTTTCTTTCTTAATCAATCGATATTTGATTGGTGAATCTGACATTTTTACCTCGAAGTTGGGGAAAGACAGTCCCAGTTCTTACTTTGTGCCCAAAGGCATACTGTATGATTCTATCAAAAACAGGAACTGTCACGAACTATGGTATAATGAAAGAATGAAGTACCCAAAAATTAATTTAAAAGAAGTTCGCCAGCAAGCTAGACAATTTCAAGCTGAACACCCACGTCTGTTGCTTGTCTTTTTATTGCCAAGTATTCTCTTGATTCTATCTAGCTTCATCAGACCTTTATCCCTTCTCGACGAGGGCATTCTTGAACAGTCCTTCTTGAGTTTTCTAGGATCACAATCCAATCTGCTTTCTTCCCTGATAGCCGTTGGATTTACAAGCTCCATTATCCTAGCTGGTGCTCTCTTTACTACCATTAATCTTACAGAATTTCTGAGATAGAGCTTTCTTTAAAGATAGCCTGTCCTTGCTTTGACAACCGCTTCTTTACCCAAACTTTTTTGACACTCTTTACTCAAGCGTATCTATCTCTTTTATGGAGCATTCCTAATCTTTTTGGTGTCTACTTACTCTTTATAGCAGCGCTATGGCTCGTAAATTTGTGGAACTTCATCCCTGAATTTCCATCTATCGACGTGACAAATCCAGATATCGAACACTTCCTACTTACTTTCGCTCTCTATTTCTTTTGGTAGCGTCCTTGTAATGATTTTTGGGAACCATTATTTATCTGCCGCAATATTATGCCTATTCCCAAGTTGAACTGCTCCTATGTGACACCCTTGCAATCGGAATTGCCAAACTGAGTCGCGTGTTGCATACCAGCCGCTTTCTTATGAAAGGCTATAAGTTCCAACGCTTCGTCCTTGATTTACAGCTACTTCCTTGGTATATCCTTATCTGGATTAGCTTTTGGAATTGCAAGTATCTCTATCTTCCCTTATATTTTATAGCAGCCAAATCTTCTTTTATCAAAGACTTCTGAAATCAAACGCAGAAAAGTTTAAGATCGTTATTAAAAAAACCAGCACCTTCATAGAAAGTGCTGGTTGTTTTTATTTTAATAAGAGGATATTCAAAAGAGTTAAAATAGCTGGTACACCTTGCTTTTAGAATGATTTTTTATCTGCTGTTAAGGCACCATAAGTTGCTGCTCCCTATGACAAATAAAACAAAGATTGTTACGATTTCTAAGCTATGTGAGAAATAAATCCTATAGATAAGAAATACCCCTATCAAGGCATTATAAATCCTTTGGTTTTTAAAACAGTGAAGTGACAGATGGTCGTACTAGTTCTTCTTGTCCATATTAAAAAAACTCGGCTGGTTGCATCTGATTGGGCTGCCATACTTTCCAAATAAAAATATAAAATGTTCGAGGGCAACAAGAGTTGCTAAAACAGTGGTAATGATTGACATAGTGTTCTCCTTAAAATTCTATTTTTTCTAGACCTGATACTAGTTTGGCCAGTAAAGTCGTCAGTTCTTTCTGCTCAGTAGGCGACAGGATACTCTCCATCTGTTCCTTCACATTCAAGTGATGTTTAGGTGGACTGACCAAGAGTTGTTGCTTTGCTTCTGGGTTAATTCAACCAAGACTTCTCGCTGATTGATTGGATTACGCTTACGACTGACATAGCCCTCTGACTCTAAAAACCTTAAAATGGCGGGTCAAAGCTGCCTGGTCAATCTGTAACTTCTCTTGAACGGCAGTTTGGTTACAGGGTGACTTTTGCAATAAAAACTGCAGAATTTGATAGCGGGTCAAACTAATTCCCAATTTTTTCTCAAAAAGTTGAGTGATTGTTTGATCTGTTAAATGGAGCTGGTACAGTAATTCATTCTATTTTTAGTGTTTTTCCTTTTGTCAATATTTGATTTATCAATAATTGACTCATCAATTATACTATAAATAAATTGACGATGCAAATCTTTTGCTCAATCCGAAAAAGCCTCTTGGTTTCAATCCCAAAAGGCTATGTTTTTATATTCTAGATAAAATCCAGCACTAACCTCACCAAATCTGCTCGAAGGATTTCTCCTCTTTATCAATGACGACTTCAATGGCATGCCCTGCAAAAATTTCCTCGCTATCATCATAGTAGAGAGTCAATTCTCGTCTTCGTTGATCGATAGTTCACTCAAGGAAAGTGAGTTGGTAAAATACTCTTCTGTTAACTCCACATCATTTTTCATCTGAATCTATCCAGTCTTGAGCTGTTTCCCACAGTTCTTTGACAATATAGTCTTTAACTGAGTATCTTGAACTTGGAAAGTTCCATAACTTTTTAAATCATCGAAAGAACTTGGAGGAAGACTTTCATCTGCACCCGCATCAAACATAGCATGAATCTTACCGCCTTCATAGGTGATGAAGCCTTCAAACCAAGAATAGGCTCTCATTTAGGTGAACTCACCAATAACATCTTGAATGATAACAGGTTTCTGATAGGTTTCGATCAAGGTCTCTAACCCAGCATCCGTAGATTGGTCATCCAGGGTATTCCAGCAAAGCGGTAGCAGTTGTTAGCAACTTCTGACATATAAGGCTCTAACTTCATGAAGGGACGTTTTTTGACATTTGATACGGTGAACTTTGTAGGCTCAAAGCTAAACCCCCAATGCTTTTTCTTTAAATTCCTCTGGAGTCAGGAGCCATTCCAAACGTCCTTCAAGTTCAGAGAACTCCTGGGTTGCGACATTGACACTAGCTTTTAAAATCAACGGACGGCATTAGACATCCATCTTTTTAAAGAAGCAGCCCCTATTTACATTTTTGAGGGTAAAATCAAGAGTTCGACAATTTCTCCAGTAAATTTCCTGTTCAAAATCATCTCTTGTTTTCTCAAATGGAGTTTTTAATCGATTTGTCATTCACTTCATCCTTTTCTCTCTATGCTTAAAAGCGTTAGTATGGTTTTTGTATTCGCTACATTTTTAACATGTTTTATATTTTATTTCACTTATCAATACTATTTATATTAAAAAGAAGCTACACATTTTAAATGTATAGCTTCTTATTATTCTTAGTTCATAGATACGGAACGTGGTCATAGTGGTTTTCTGTGACGCTACCACGATCTCGGCATTGATTCCAGCGTAGGCTGGTCCGTATTTGCTATCGTATGGTGCGTAGAAACGTTGTTTCCAGATGATGTAGTTGATTCCACGGCTAGCCATATTCTGAATAGCATACTCAGCAACCTGGTCGCCAAGAGCTGAGCTAACTGGGGACCATGAAGTCAATCGGCTAGACCTTTTCCGTGGTCACCTGGATCTCCTGGACGATAACCACTAAATGATGGATACCGTATAACTTGGCAACTTCTCTTTGAAGGCAGCTGTTTGTGGTTGTAGACCCGCATTTTCAGATTTAGATAGGGCAAGACCCGCGTAGTCAGGTGCTGCTGGAGCTGTATAAGTTCTCGGTGCCCTTGAACAGGTGCTGCTTGGTGTTGCTGAGCTGATTGAGCTTCTGTTACAGCCTCAGTTGTTGCTTCTGTTGTAGTTGTCTCCTCAACAGTAGTCGTTGTTTCAGCAGTTGTAGTCGTTGTTTCTTCAACTGTGGTAGTTGTTTCAGCGGCAGGTGTTCCTTTTTACAACTTCTGTAGTAGCTTCTACAACTGTTTCCTCAACAGTAGTTGTTGGTTCTGCGACCGTAGTTGTTTCTTCAACGACAGGTGCCGCAGCTTCAGTTGTTGCTTCTGTTGTTGTTGTTTCTGACGATACTGTAGTTTCTGCACAGCTTCAGTTTCTTCAACTGGTTGTGTCAAATCTTCGACTTGAACAGTTTGTTCATCTACATGTTACTTGATTCGTTGTTAAATCTGCTGTTGCAGTTGTACCTTCGCCACCTTGAACTGTATCAGGGGTTTGAATTTCAACCTCTGTCACTTCTTTCTTTTCATTGACAGTTGTTGTAAGGACTGTCTCAGGAAGATCAAATCAATATTGCTGATCTTGTTCAAGCTAGCAAGAACGGTCACATCCACTCCCAAAGCTTCGGCAATGGTACTTAAGGTATCACCATACTGAATCGTATAGCTTTGTTTTATTCTCACCTTAGCAACATCGTTTTGAATTTGCTCAACTGAACGTGGTGACCATACAATTTCTTCTGCTTGAGTCGCCAAGGTAGGGCAAGGATAGAGCCACTGTTGATGCTAAAATAATTCGTTTTCTTCATACTATCAAACTCCTTTTCAAATGTAGTACCCTGTCTATCATAACACAAAGAAAAATAGAAAAAGCTCTTTGGGGGCTATTTAACAGAACTGTACATTCGTTGTAACAAATCGCATTACTTGAAATAGTTTGTTAGTTTCTTGTCATCAAGCTGACACATTCTTCTTGAAGAAAAATTCTAGAAGGAAAGCGAGCTAATGTCTTCTAAAATGCTCTATCTGTTGATTACAAGGTACAGGTGAGGCAAGAAAATTGATACTCTGATGCCACTATTTTGAGCAAATTCGATATCCAAAGGTTCTATCTCCTATATAATAGGTCTGTTCTGGATCCAGTGGTATTTATCGATAAGGTAGGTAGCTGCTTCTGGACTTGGTTTACGAGCAAAACCGCTCTGGCTTGTCAAAAATTTCTATGAAATAAAAACATCCAATCCCCAAATCTCGTAAAATAGTCAAGGCATTATCGCCTTTGTGGGTGTAGACAAATTGTTGAATTCCTTTGCTGGTCTGCCCAAGCTAAGATTTCACGCGCCCTCGGCATCAGAACAACTTGAGCATTCTTTTCAGCCAAACTCTGAGCACGAACCTGATTGAGCCTCATCAGCATCCAAGCTCTTTCTTCTGCCACTTGCACCAGTAAATCCTGAACAGAATATTTTCAAGATAAAACCTCGAACTTTTTCCTTGTCAAAAGGAATGGAAAACTGTGCATAGGTCTCCTCAATTCCTGACAAAATAGCTTCATAGGAGTCCAATAAGGTCCCTGTCTAAATCCCAAATAAAAAGCTGTTTTTTGCATTTCTTATCCTTTCAATGTCATATAAGATTTGTAACGATAGCGTAGGAAAATCCAACGGAAACCATTATCCAAAAAGCGTTCCTGCCCAAATACCAGGCAAGCTCCCAACCAAGAACAATTCCCTATCAGGTAGCCTGTTCCGATACGGATACACCACATCCCGATACTTGTTGCATAAAAGGGAAGGCGGGCATTTCAAAACCCTGCCAGACAGCTGTATAAATGACTGTCCCTGTCGTCATAGGAGTCCCTAGTAGAGAGAACAGCGTCACCAAAACACTGGCTTTAATAGCCACAGGATCACTGGTGTAGAGGTAACTTAGCGGGTGTCCCTAAGAGCATAGATACTAAGCGTCAAGGGCAACATGAGAAAGAGGGATAGCCAAAAAGTTTGCTTACTGAGCTTGTCCACCCTTGCCCAATCATTCTCCCCACTGCTCGTGCCACCTGCATAACTGTTGCTGTAGCGACACCAAAAGGCAGGCATGTAGTTAATCTGAGTCAAGACTTCACCAATCGCATTTCCTCATGACTGCCCTGTCCCAAAGGAAACAACCAAGGCAATAATGACTACATCACCAGACCTCATCATGAGACGTTCTCCCGCTGCAGGTAAAGCCAAGGTCAACAGGTCTTTATCCAGTCCAAAACGTTTGGTCTCGTATATGGAAGTTTTTAATTGTGACCACAAAATCACAACCCCGATCAAGCGAGATAGAATGGTCCCCTGCCACACCAGCAATGCCCATATCAAGGATAAAAATAGCGATACTTGAAAAGACAATATTCAAGGCATTGGACAAGAGACTCACATAGAGGGGGAGACGAGGATTATGAGTAGCGCGAATCAAGGCACCCAGACTAGTCATCAAACCCAAGAGGACGATTGTCCCACCGACCAAAAGCTAGGTATAGTCCACCACTCTCAGCCACAGACGCTTCTGTCCCCAAAAGGCCAATCATCTCTGGCCCTGCAAAGATGGACAAGGCTCCTAAAACTAAACTCAAGAGTAGGGTGATTTTGAGTGCTTCTGTCACATGGTAAGCCAGTCTAGACTGGTCCTTCTGCCCCAGACTTTTTGAAATGACGCTTGAAATAGCAGCCCTAGAGCAATAAAAATTGCCTGGTAAATGGTGATAATATTGCCCGCCACAGATACACCTGAAATGGCTATCAAAACCCTAGATGGGCCACCAGATAGCTGTCCACCATCCCCATGAGCATCTGCAAGAAATTTTCACCCATGGCTGGCAGGGCTATGTTGAGAATATCTTTTATTTCTTAAACAATCCTTCCTCCTGATGAAAAGAAACCTCAGTTAGTTTCCCAACCGAGTTTACTTCTCTGTCTTAAAGTCCCAGATAAGATTCTACCGCAGCCTGCATATCTGCTGCTGCAACAGTTGTCTTAGTGACGAACTGGAGCTGTTCGAGGCCATCAACTGCTGGTGGCACAGCTACTCCTGATATTTCATGTAATTGATGCCAAGGCTCAAAGTCGCTCAAACCTGATTGTCCAGTTACAGCTTCCACCGCAACCACTGGGAATTTGTAAGGACCAGCTGTTGATGCAATTACGGTCTTGGCACGCATCGCCTGTCGCTGCTTGGTATTTTTTATAAACTGCTGAGCTACTGCTGTATGAGGATCCTCAATGTAAGAATCAGTCCCTATAAACACGCTTAATTTCTGTTGCGGTCTCTGCTTCTGTCGCATATTCTGCCGCAAAGAGGTCAAGGATCTCTGTATCAAAAATCAGTCAACTCATACTGACCTTTGAGTGTTCAAGGCATCATGAGTTCAGCTGTCTTTTCAGCATCATTTCCCAAAAAGATGGAAAAATCAGCGCTCCAAGTTTGAAGACACTAAGATATCCATAGATGGGCTAGTGGTCACTTTAAATTCACGCTTCTTGTCATAAACACTGAGTTTTAAAGAAATCTGTCAAGACATTGTTGTCATTTGAAGCACAGATTAGCTTGCTGACTGGTAGGCTGATTTGCTTATGCAAAAAGGCAGCCAAGATATTTCCAAAGCTTCTGTCGGTACGGTGAAATTGACTTTTCACCCGCCACAATTCTCGCCAGTTTTAACAAGCTGAGCGTAGTACAAACATAGTAAACAATCTGTGGTACCAAACGGCCGATATTCATAGAGTTGGCTGATGAGAACTGGAGCTATTAGTCGCCAATTTTTCACG
>BNJU01002904.1_pt1 | contig 42977 bp, 69 predicted proteins | sample 8539281 | NCBI WGS metagenome assembly BNJU01 (sample SAMD00202456, study PRJDB9452) | human saliva metagenome | isolation source: human saliva | place: Japan
TTTTACGTATTACGAGGGCAATGGGCTTCGGCTGCCATGAGAACTATCTCGTGAGGTCGTCGCGGCGACTTCTGGAACGACGCGCGCACCCTGTTCCCCACCTGGTGACCCGGCAGACCCTCGTGAGTGCGGTCACATCACACCGCAGATCGCGGAGGAGCCCGTCGCGCCCCCATTCAAACGGTGGCCTCGGACGCGGCGTACGTCTTTCGGCGTACGACCAGATCACGTGACGCGTACCACCTGCAACGACCCTGCGCCAGGGCGCACTGATCAACACCCGCGACGAACCGCACGCCGATGCCCGAGCGCTACCGGCGCATGCACGTCTATCGTCGACCCACCGTCGCTCTGATCCACCCCGCTCGGGCGTGACGGCCATGGACCCGCTCCTGGGCATCACGGAGAGCGGGGGACCCGAGCGACCTGACCTTGGCCGATCCCATACGCTCATCCGCGACTTACGCCACGACCTGAGTGCGCGCGCCCTGGAAAGTCTCCTCCGACGGCCCGAACCGCGACGGCGTCGCGAGAGTGGCGGGCCGAGCATCTCGATCGTGCGCAACCAACCGTCGCATGGGGACCTCGAGGTCACCGGTACGCACGCCGCCGCTCTGGGACCTCTGGGAGCTGACTCCAGGCCGTCCAGTCTCCAGCAGCCTCGAGCTCGTGGCCACGCGTTGGACTGGCGGTTGCAACACTGCCGGTCACCCGCCACTGTCACCGCTAGCACGGGACTCGCGCTGATCACGCGGGTGACCCGCTGCAGCTGGCCTATCACGACGTCTCGCCTGGGCTGAGGCTGCGCCAACGCCCGAGAACGCAGGCACGCTACGCCGTTTCGTTGATGACGAGGCCCGCCGACGTGCGAGATCGACACTCTGCCCGCCACAACGCGCGCGCATCTGCGTGGTAGCGCGTTGTCGCCAGGGCTGGACCTTCGCCGGGACCTGACGGTCGACTGGGTGAGCTCTCGACTCGAGCGACGGCGCCTCGACTGTGCCTGAAAGTGATCCCTTCTGCTGCACCTGGACTGAGCGCGACGACGCACTCCTGGAGCGCTGGAGCGCCCGGTCGGCGTCTCCGCCGGTGGCGTGTGAACGGCACGCGTCTCACCACACCGGCGAGCGACTCGACGGAAGACGCCGCATGAGCGCTACCTCCACCCCGATCCCGTGCAGACGCTCTGCAGGCGTGTCAGCGCCGTGCGCTGAACGGGCTCAAGAGGCTAGCAGGAGGCACCGACCCAGGACCTCCCGGCACTGTCCCAACCTCACGCGCAGGCCCGACCCGCCGGTGCCCAGTCCGCAGCGCGATCCGTCGGCACGCCGGCGCCGGGCCCGCCCGGCCGTACGGCGCCACAGTCTGTGCCGCAGTGTCAGACGTCCCATCCGTCGCTCGCGCAGGACGCCTCGTCCCTGGCGACCCGCAATCGCCGCCCCGGCATCCACGGCATCGCGTGCTGGCGGCCATGTGATGCCCGCAGTCACCTGCGGCGGGCCCGATCGAAGGCGATCTGCGCCGGCGAGCCTGCGCATCGAGAGGATGACGCGATTGGCGGGACAGAGGATCCAGATCCGACGCAGCGGCGGCGTACCCTGGGCGGTCCGCGTCAGCCAGCCCACGACCTCTGCGTCGGCACTGAGTCGGCGGTCGTTGTCCTCGCCATGATCCCTGGTGCCACTGGCGGTCAGCAAAGTCTGGTCTCCCGGCAGGAACGGCTCGGGGACGAGCACCCGCGGCCCAGGCGACAGTACTCGATGGCAACGCCCTTTGCGCAGACCAGTTGCTGACACGGCGGACGAGTCGGCCGGGCTCGGCACCTTCCATCACTCTGAGCAGCGAGGCATCCCTTGTCAGCGAGCCTGTGCTGAGCCGATCGTGCGACCGGTCGCGACGTGAGGTCTCGGAGGATCACCGGTCATCCTTCAGGTCTCCCAGTTCTCCGGCATCAGGCGGACACAGCACGACTGGCAACGACGACGCACAGCGTTTGCGTGGCAGTGTGATCCTCGGTCGGTGAAAGTAGCATCCAGCGCGGCGGGTCTCTGCCAGCACGAGGGATCCCGGATCGTGCTGCGCGCGATCGAAGCCCGAGGAGGAGATGGTTCCGGCGGCTACAAAAGATCACCGTGGTCGACCTTCCCTTACCACGGCAGCCAGGGAGGCCAAGCAGCTGGCTTCAAGGCACCCCCAGCGCCAGCGAAGATCGGACGGGTCCATCACGGTCAGCGGCGCCGGCGCGCCGGCTCCAACCTGTGCGCTTCTCGACAGCGGTCCTCATCAAGGAGACCGGCCGCTCAGATCGGCACTCGGCACCGGCTGATCGCCCGCGTACCACGATGGTCGCTGGTCTTCGCTGGCCAGGTTCTGGGGAATCGGCCGCGGTTATCGAATCTCCCCAAGCGCACTCGATATGGGCGACACACTGGTGGGCATCTCCCAGAACCTGGTCGATATCACGGCTCGGTTCGCGGGTGGTGCTCTCTTTGCCGCGGAGCGGCGCAGGGTAGCTGACTGCCGTCGTGGGCTGGGCATTGACGTCCTCGCCATCCGGTCATCCAAGTCTCGGCGCGTCCGTGGCGAAACAACGCGGGCGGGTAGCGACTTCACCCAGAGCGCCCCATCATGCCGCTCCCACACCCTGTGATCATTGCCAGTGAGTTGCCATTCGCATCATCCCCGCCTGGACGTGTTGACGGTCGTGTCGCTGCGCGTCAACTTCGAGGCTCAAGGACGCCGGAGACCCTGTGGAGGCTGGCTCCCGGTACGCGACGCTTTCAGCGACGCGAGATCACCTTTCCTGGACGTGTCGGCCTCGCACGAGAAGGCCGTTCCACCGTGCATGGACGTGGTCTCCCGCACCCGCGGAGCAGGTATTCCGCACTGACTGTCAGAGTGCGCTGGTCATCGATGTCGACCAGGCCTTCGCGGGCCGGTGCGGACAAGGTTGGCATCGCACCGCCGCCGTGCTCGTCAACGAGCCTGCCAGCGGGTGGCAGGGCGTCTCGGCAACCAGGTGGTGGTGCTGGTCGGTGGACGTGCGCGGTGTCGATCATCGCACCGCCTCGGGCGCAGAGGTCACCACTCACGGAGGACATGCCTCGACCGGGATCCTGACGCCCGTCGCCTGGGCGGCCCGAGGCGCTGAGCCCGGTGCGGAGAGATTCTTCTGAACTCCATGGACGCCGACGGCGTCACCGAGGGCTTCGACACCGAGATGATCGCGCCGTCACCGTCGACAGAGTACGGGTTCCGCTCATTGCCTCCGGTGGCGCTGGACGCCCTGGGGACTTCGCGATGGCAGCGGATCGTGGCGCCGGTGCAGTTTTGGCGCGTCGGTCTTCCATCGTGAGCGATGACCATCGCCGGGCCAAGAACGCTGCCACGATATGCGGGCCATCCGGTGCGTTGAATATATCTCACCTGGGCGTGCTGGGTGCGCGGCCTGGAGATGGCATATAATGTGCGCGGGAGGACACCGGAATTATTCCTGCGATCATTACAGAGTCAGCAAGTTCATTACTGTTCCTGGTCATGGTGAGGAGGTGAGTGGCTGAGCGGCCGCAATGCGGATCTCCTCGTGAGGGCTGGAATGCGTGCCTACTGGAGCCCTGTTGTCTTGAGCACATACTGTCGACATCAACCTCACCGAACCCTATATCATTTTGGAGAGGTTCTATGAGTAACATGGGTCCCTACCCCAGCGGCCAGTACAACCAGCCGGGGGCTACGGCCTGAGTGGCTACCAGGCAGCTTCGGTTCTCGCCCCGATAGAAGAACTCTCTGGGGCTGGGCTCTCGGCCTGGGGATCTGATCTGGTCTGCTGCACCATTTCACGGGTATATCCCTGCGATGATCGTGGGCTACCCTGTGAGTGCGGATAGGCGGCGGAAACGAAGGACGTGCCACCAACAAGGGGTGTCCATCGCCGGCATCACTGCTGGCGGGACTCTCGATCCTGTTGCTGATCCAGCCGCGTTGCTCTGACAGCTCGCCGACGACCTTCTTAACACCGTCCAGTCGTCCTGATGCTTCTGGGCGTCTAGGGTCCTCGCCGCGCGCCAGTTGATTGCCGCGCTGTCTGCTTTGCGCGGCTGGTAGTGCTCAGGTGGTGACGATCGTCCATGTGCCCTCGTAGAGAGCGCAGTGCTCTTGCGCGTGCTGCGTGGATTCTTGTAGCTGTACCGCCGCAGTTGATCTAGTCGGAGGAACGAGTGAGTGACGTGAACCCGTATCCGGGGAGTCCTATCAGCAGGGGAGGCAGCGGGTCAAGATTTTCTGTTCTCTCAAGGATACCCACTCTCTGGCGAGCGAATTTCGTCTGCCGGGCTGGGCGGGATACGCCGCTGGATACTCTGACGGTCGCCCGACCCCTTCCGAAATCCTCCTGAAGTCACGTGGTGCCGTACTCTGGATCGCCTCATCAGTATTACGCCAGCCTATAGTCAGCAGTACGCTTTACCCGCCGGATCCTTACAGGACCTGTGCGCGCCTTACGGTCCAGGTGCGTACGGGGGCGGTTTCTGCGATCCGCGTCGATATGAGGGAAATTCTGGGGGCTGGTCGTTGGGCCTCGGTATCGCGAGCATCTTCGCGAACTGCTTGTATTTTCGGTATTTTCTTTCTGCGTGCCGGCGGTCGTTGGGTGTCAAAGGTATGCGTGCTGCAGATGAGGGCGCGCCACCAATAAAGGGCTTCGATCGCCGGAGTGGTGCTAGGGCTGCATGGCTCCGTCATCGCATCTTTTCTCTTGCTCTTTCGTGGTGACGTTTCTTGGCTCACTATAGATCTGAAGGTTGCTGCGAGCACGACGAAGACCTTCGTCGCGACGCAGTGGACGCCCGGGCCGGGCGGGCGGATCGGTCTGAGATTCTCATGGGACTGTCAGCCGTCCCTGGCGGCCTCATCATCCTGCGGGCCCTGACATGCGCCTCGCAGTTCTCCGGGACTTCCTGACCTCTGTCCGCTTCACCGGATCACGGGGTTGTGGTGTCCTCTGTGCGGTCACCAGGGCAACTCGGCTCATTCACGGCGACGTATGGCGCGGCCCTGCAACACCCCTTCGCGCTCGTGGTGGAGGTGCTCGCCGTTGTCCTGGTCGCGCTGGCTGATCGCATCTTCCCGGAGACCGGCGCCAGCAGTTCGGCGACGGGAGGGGAAGCCATCTTTTCGGCACGGCGTGCCGTCGTGCTGTACGCAACCTTCCAGGATGGGGCTCTCATCCTCCTGCTTGAGCCCTCCTGAGAGACGGTGACAGCGTGCATAATGCGGCTGTGGTCTCGAACCTGATCTCCGCACGCCTGAAGCGCAACGCAGATGGCCTGGTTCGCGCCGTCGTCCAGCGAGCACGACTCACGTGAGGATGCCCATGGTGGGCTGGATGGATGACGAGGCGCTCCGGGCGCACCCTGACCGAGGGACGGGTGACCTTCTGGTCGCGGTCTCGGCGTGAGTACTGGCGCAAGGGGGACACCCCGGACGCGCTCAGTACGTCAAGGCTGCATGTACACCTGACCGCGACGGGGATGCAGTTCTGCTGAGGTCGACCAGGTCGAGCGGCTGCCACACCGGCGCGAGCACACCTGCTTCGCCGGTGGCGACCTGGGGCGCAGCCGGGCGAGCGACCGACTGACTGCTCCGCCACGGCCAACGCTGTCCGGCACTGCCCAGCGATTTGCAACAGACGCGCCTCGGGCCGTCACGATGGATACGAATAGGCGCCCTCCTGGAGCGCCGGTACCTGAGGTCGAGGAGGTGCGCATGACCTCGTTCGAGGCGATGGTGCCGAGGCCAGAGCGGCTGCCGACCGCCGGGCTTTCACTGTCCCGTTGACTCGTCTGCGAAAGTCCTCGCGCCTGGCCCCGGCTCATCAGCGCCCGATCCAGTCTGCGAACCGACGACCGAGCGGTCACGGTCATCGCGGAGGTCAGCGCGTTCGACGGCTCACTGCCGACCTCAGCGGAGTCGGCGACCCAGCGATGTTGGCCTGCTATGCGGCGCGGCGCGCCGCCTGCGTCTCCGTGGTCACAGGTCCCAGCGCGACGCGAGGCTCGCTCAGGACCTGGATGCCGTCAGGGCCGCAGTGATCTTCCGTCTCCGGCCAACGACCCGTGGTCACCCGCACCAGGGTGCATGAGCTCCAGGGCTCACGGTGCCGATCTGCTCATGCTCGACGCCCGCCTTGAGACCCTGGTGCTCGAAGGACTCATTGAGAGTCCACTCCCTGGGGATGAGTGCTGTCGTCGAGGTCCACACTCGTCGTGAGGCACTGGCGAGCGGTCGATGCGGGCGCCCGTATCATCGCCATCGACACCCCGGGATCCTGACGCCCTGGTCGTCGATTGCAGCCTGTTCGACCAGGTCACGGATGTCCTGCCCACGCAGGTCGTACGCATCGCTGGCCGGGGAGTCAGCCCCATGACGTCGCGAGCTCGCTCGCTGCGGCGCCGACGTCGTCCTCGTCGGCGAGGCGATCATCCGCTCCACCGACCCCCAGCAGTTCGTCGCTGAGCCCTGGTCGCCGCCGGCGCCCACCCAGCACCGATCCCTCCGCCCATCGAGAGGTCCTCTGAGCTGCTCACCACGCTTTCCCGCCATGATGTCAGCGATGTCGGTCACGGCAGGATGCCTCGCCGGCACACCAGAGTCCTCCTCGGGTGTCTGGTACATCGGGCCCATTCCGGTTCGCGCCTGCGCCGTGCATTCTCACCAGTCTTCGTGCCGTGTGGTGTCGGATCGACGCCACGGCTCGGGCGTCGGCCGGAGGTGGTTCCTCGACGTCGCATCGTAGCCGTCCCGGCCGGAATCGTGGGTGCTCGTCTTTACCACGTGCCGTCGTCGCCTGATGACTACTTCGGTCCGAATGGCGACCTGTCCGCATCCCCCAGACGTGCTGGGGCCTGGGTATCTGGGAGGTATCGCCGGGGCGTCCGGGCCGGGTGCTTTCTTCTGCGTCATCGCGGTCTGCGCACGCCCCTCTGGCCGACGCCGTCGCCCGGCGCTGCTGGTCGCCCAGGCGATCGGCCGGTTGGGAACTGGTTCAACCAGGTGGTCTCTACGGTGCCCGACGACTTGCCCTGGGACTGCAGCTGACGACGATGCCCATCTGCCGGCAGGCTCCGCCCACCCGCCCGGCACCCTGTTCCACCCGACCTTCCTCTACGAGGCCCCTGTGGAACTCGTCGGGCCGCCCTGCTGGTCTGGATCGGGAGAAGGATGCGGGCCCGCGGCGGGGTCACGGGCGGAAGACTGCTGTGGCCCACCTCGATCTACACCGCCGGTCGGGTTTGGATCGAGATGCGCAGCTGACGAGGCTGAGACTGGCCCTGGTCTGCGACTGAACGTGTGGACCTCCATCGTCATCTTCCTCGTCGGCGCCATCGGGCTGGCCTCTCCTCCCGAAGGACGCCCAGCGACGCCATCGGAGATCGGGCGGGACGGGCAAGGGCCGCTCGGAAGACGATTCGTCTGAGGAGGACTCGTCTGAGGACGTCTCACCAGCAGAACTGGCATGGCGGCGTCGATCGCGCACGACGGAGCGGACGAGCAGCGGTTCCGCCGGATGACGGAGGTGACCTGGGTGGAGGGAATCCGGTGAGGATCGTCGCAACCTGACGCGCAGGATTCGTCCGTGCGCAGGGCCCGGTGTCCTGTATCCCGATCCCATGCGTAGAGCCAAGATCGTATGTACCGGACCCGCCACTGACTCCTCCTGAGCAGGTGCAAGCGTCGTGGACGCCGGCATGAACGTCGCGCGCATCAACCGTTCCCACGGCCGTGCCGAGGATCAGGAGGTGGTCATTCCCCGTATCCGCGAGGCCGCTGCGGCCTCCGGTCGCGCCGTCGCCATCCTGGTGGGACGCAGGGGCCCAAGATCCGTCTGGGTTGCTTGTCGATGACCAGAAGGTCATGCTCAACAAGGGTGACGAGTTCACCATCACCATCGACGACGTGCTCGGCACCGTCAAGCGCGCCTCCACCACCTTCTAGCGGCTCCCCGGCGACTGCCGTCCGGGCGACCGGGCTCTCATCGACGACGGCAATGTTGCGAGTGCGTGTCATGGCCGTTACGACACGGACGTCGTCACCAGCGTCGAGGTGCCCGGCCACGTCTCCAACAACAAGGGCATCAACCTGCCGGTGTGGCGGTTCGGTCCCCGCCCTCAGCGAGAAGGACCGTGAGACCTGCGCTGGGCGCTGGAAGATCGGTGCCGATCTCATCGCTTTTGTCCTTCGTGCGCGACGCCGATGACATCAAGGACGTCCACGGGACCAGCGGACGAGGTCGGCGTGCGCATCCGGTCATCGCGCTAAGATCGAGAAACCTCAGGCGGTGGAGAACCTCTGACATCGTCTCCACCTTCGACGGCATCATGGTGGCTCGTGGTGACCTCGGTGTGGAGATGCCTCTCGAGGCCGTCCCGCTGGTGCAGAAGCGCCATCAGGCTGCTCTGCCGCTGCGCCAAGCCGGTCATCGTGGCTACCCAGGTGCTGGAGTCCATGATCCAGAACCCGCGCCCCACCCGCGCCGAGGCCTCCGACTGTGCCAACGCGATCCTCGACGGCGCCGATGCGGTCATGCTCTCCGGAGACCTCCGTGGGCGCCTACCCCATCGAGGCCGTGCGCACCATGGCCAGCATCATCGAGAACGTCGAGGAGCACGGTGGGAGCGCATCCCCGGCCTGGGCTCTGCTACCCGCAGACGCGCGGTGGGGCCCGGACCGTGCCGCACCTGGAGATGGGCGAGCATCTTGATGTCACCTACCTGGTGACCTTCACTCAGTCCGGTGACACGGCCAGGCGCCTGTCGCGTCTGCGCTCGCCCCTGCTGCTGCTGGCCTCACGCCGCTGCATGAGACGCGCAATCCACTCGCAGCCCCTGGGGCGCAGTGCTACGAGGTGCCTGAGGTTGAGTACACCGACGAAATGGTGGCCCAGGTCTGACGAGATCCTTCAGGACAAGCACCTGGCACAGCCGGGGACACCGTAGTCATCGTGGCCGGCATGCCTCGGGCACCGGCCCACCAACTCGATCCGAGTCCACACCGTGGGCGAGACGTGGGCGACTACAAGGTCTGAGTGTCCCGCTGAACCGCTGAGAGGGGCCTCCTGCCATCAGGCGGGAGGCCCCTTGCTCCGGTCAGGACGACGTTGTTCCGGCACCTGCTTTCCACTGAGAAATCGGTGGGACAAGGGAGCCGCCGGGCGAGTTTCCTGGTCGCAGCTCAGCGCCGTAGCCACCACTGGGAGTCAGGTCGGCAAGAGTCATCGTCTTACCCGCGGCGTAGTCGATCATCACTCGATAGCGCCGAACTCGGCTCGGCATCGTTTGCGTCATCATTTCTCGACACGCTCCACAAGGCGGACCGGTACAGCCATCGCGCATGATGGTCAGAACACGCCGAATCGTGTCCTCACCGTTGGTGATCATGTTGAGTATCGCGTTGCGCTCGGCACAGATTCCCAGTGTGCAGGCCGTATCCACGCAGACACCCGTATAGATTCTTCCGGAGGACGACTCCACTGCAGCCGCGACACCCGCCCGCTTCGATATGTGCGAGGACACGTTACGAGGATGCTGAACAGCCTGGCCGCTTCGCACAGTGAGACCCACGTCGTGCTCAAAGGTGTTCTCCATCTGACCCGGTCTGTCCTGGGACGGGGTCGGGTAGGGGATTGCTGGTACACCTGGGCAGTATCAATTCGAACAACTGGCTACCCCTGCTCGTCTTCCGCAAGCGCCTCATCGCGGGTGAGGGTCCGGAGTCGAACACGTCTAGCGTAGCGTCCACCGAGGAGGAAGTTACAGTACCGACGGCCCTGCGGTATCCGTAAGACGGCCCGCCGTCCGATCAGCGCGGCGAAGAAGCGCTGATACTCGATCTGGGCCCACCGGCATGTCCGCCCGAGCGATCGCTCGGCAGGTTGGTACGTCTACCTCTACGGTGAAGGCTGTCTGCCGCCAGGCAAAGCAACTGCCCCGCCGCAAGCGACGCTTCACCAATGACGATCTCCGTCGTGCTCAGCAACTCCACGCCCAGGGGCGTACCTACATCGAGATCGGCCCAGACCCGGCTTCGGACGGGACACGGTGAGCAAGCATCGTGGCGGCACAGCCCTGACTGATGGGTGAGTGAGATAGACAGAGTCGGTAGCGCCGCTACTGGTCTCCTCTCATTGCTGTCGCCGGTTGTGCCAGGGCAAACCGTTCTTGCGCGCTGTCAGTGGCAGGATCTTGAAGCAGAATTGGGAATCGGAAGGAATACGTCACAACGTCCATCTGTTCTGATCGCCAGTCGATGTAAATCCTGAAAATCACTATTGACATTACCAACAAAAAGCATATAATCTTAATCGAACACAGTTGATCGCCGTGTCACCCGAAATCTCCGGCAGGTAGTTTCTAGGCTGCACCGCGGGAGATTTTTATTTTAGGCTGATTTAGTGCGGTTTTCATCGAAGACGGACATGAAACTCTTACGCTTCGTTCGTATGTCTCCTTGACTTGGACACAAAATAGCTGCCGTCCTTCGTTATGCCATAGAACCGATAAAGCAGCATCCGCTGATCTTCGGCGCTAGTGATCGTATCTGGGTTGATCTGAGAATTACGGAGCAGGTCAAGCGCTGCCTTATAGAAGCGAAGTCGCTTGGTGCGATCCTTCTGGTTCTTATCCACAATGCGTCCAAAACACGGCGAGAAACACCTTTCACCGCTGAGCTACTGACTTGATGTACGGTTGTCGCTTCGTCGAGTGTGCGATGACGTTGTATTCTGATTTACACGCTTTAGTACTCTCGTTGGTCGGACGATCCTGAGAGAGTTGTGGGTATTTTGATTATAGACATTCATTGCTCCATCCAGTATACAATGATTGCATGCTTATGAGAAGGCTCGCAACTGTCCCTTTATCTAAAGAATGGGCTGCCAATAGCTATGAGTCCGAATCTTACAACGGCCGCTCCTCTGTAAACTCTTTGAGGTCATCCATTATAGTTCGCTTCCCATCACCATCACATACCTCTTGTACTGCCTCCTGATGAATGTCGCGTATTTCCTCACCAGCGTCGTCGCTCGCTGATGCTTCTGTATCTAGCATGGACCGTCTGTATGGATGTAGTCACCAATACGTTTGAAATCGTCTACTTCATCTGTTGATGGATCCCGTTGTTCCTCGATGCATTGCTGACGTATTAACCGCGATCGATGCCAAAGAAATTATCAAGTTTCTTCCATTAGTACGAAGTTGTCGCGCCAGGACAGCGCGCTTGCTCTCTTAGGATCGTCACTTTCGGAAAGTGATCGCGTTCTGTTCCCCATCGTCCGGACTGTCGGACGGTGCACTCAATGGCGATAACGCGAAGCAATTCGCCAGACTAGTCGCCGCGCCGCTCGGTGATCGAGTTTGCGGCGATAGACTTCAGAGAGAGTTGACAGTGGCGGAGCCCAATGCGCGATGAGATAAGGCCGAGTGCTGCATTAGTGCTGCAATCATGTCGTTTCTCCGTCTGAGATGCTCGAGGAACAACAGTCAAGATAGCAGCAGATAGATCTCGCTCATCTGAACTTGATCAAGGCGGGGTGCGGTAAGATCGAATGCAGAATCTAATGTTGTTAGAGGGCGTAGATTAACATGTTGCTGGTTCTGCAAGCCGGAATGTCTTTGGTGTTGACCAAAATGTCTACAATAAACTCATAATACGTGAGCATAAATAGTTACTTACTGCACTCCAAATTATCACCTGCGCCAGCTTTTCAGGATAACTATATAAAGCAAGGAGAGGCAGTGGAGACAACCCTTGATCGGTTTTGCAGCAGCACGTTCACGCGACATAGGTGATAGCCCGTCCACATTTTCGTTAGTTTTAGTGTCTCTAGTCTCGCGGATCACCGGCTCTCTTCTGCGAGCATATCTCCCACACCACCCTCCACCGCCGCCTACCCGTCATGCTCGGTGCGAGTCGCGTGCGTGGCGCAGAGCATGCTGCGTGATGGCATGCCCGCAGGCGCACAGTGGCACCTGGGCCAGGCACTGTGGCGGCGGCTGGACTCGTGTCTTCTTGCCAAGCACGACGCTCCCGTCGCCGAGGAGGACGTACGGCACCAGGAGCGGTCCCGCCTGGCCGATCCTGCTTGAGCCAGCTGTTGTACCGCTCGATGACAACTCGCTGGCTCTTTGGGGTTCAGTAGTCACGGAGCTCTTTCCCTGCGGAAACTGTTGTGGCACGAGGAACGACCGATGGCAGCCCGGCTCGATGGTTCTATCGATGCTGACAGATGCCGTCTCAACGAGGAGGTCCTAGGAGATCGCCCTTGGGATTGATGCGTCTGGTGCAGACAGACCAGCGTGGCCGCAGGTGTGCGGGCATGGCACCGACTCGGCTGATGTAGTGCTCAACGGGGCCGTAGTTGGTGATGTGGACGCAGCAGCCTGGGTCGCCGATGGCCCGGCTCGAAGGCCCAGCCGGAGTCCCTTGGGCTGGCGTATGGCGGTGGGCACCGTTCGGAAGAGAAAGACGCTGGCAGCAATCGCGACGGGGACAGCACTGATGATCGTGGCCCAACTGGCAACTGTATTCAGCATGACCATCCTGTCCGCTTGGGAGAGTGCAGGCCAGCGGTGGCACTGGTGGCCTGCATGAGGGAATGTCGCCGTCGCTGACCAGCCTGGCGTCATCGCGTTCGTCTGGCCTCGTGCAGCTTCATCATCGTAGGCAGCCAACCGCGCCAGCCCTGGGCTGCCGCGCATCTTCAGCATCGCACTCTGGTAACGATGCACGCGCCGGCAACCCGCTCACCCTCTTCACAAAGCAACCTGCACCCTGCCGGAAGCACAGGAACTTGCTGGCAGCTCCAGCTCGCTCGGCAGGGGGAGATCACGATGGACGCTAGCGTCAGCGACGTAACTTCTCCAGCAACGGGATTGAATGGGCTTCCTCAGTGTCATTAGATGGATTACGCCGCAGCCGCACCAACACAGCCGACACGACCAATACGCCAGCGACGAGCCAACCACCCATTGACTTTGCCACGCCCTTTACGGACAGCAGAACTTCCTGTAGGGCTGAGCACTCACTGGTGACTGGTAGGTCGCTGCCTGTAGACAACATCGAGTTAGCTACCCAGCCGTTGTCGTATCCTTTTATCTTGTACCAGAGAGTGCTGCTGCTGTAAGGGCCGTTGGCTTCACCTCCGTACTGATAGCAATCTAACTCGACTGCGCGGCCAGCTTGGATTTGTGCGATCGGTTGCCTATCGGTGCCAGGGCTCGGCCGGACGTTTCGCGTAGTTCCAGCCAGGTGCGGAGTAGACGGTGGCGGTAGCCCCATCCGCGTGAGCCGGCGGTGCCACCGTCGTCACTCCAGTTGCCGTGGCTGTGGCCAAGCCGAAGAGTGCGAACCGCTTGATCCTGTTGGTTGTCGTGCACATCGTGATCCTCCTCGGGGGTGAGGGCGATGGAGTGGACTCAGCAGACTGCCTCGCCTGCGTCTCGCAGGCTATATCGCCCACACGGTCGGTAGTGAGTGCGGGAACGAGAAGTGTGATGAAACCGTGATAATCGGCGACGCGAGGCGAGTGCTGACGGCAAGTCATCGAAATAAACTACCCCGGAAGATGACGCCTCAAGATAGAAGACCGTGAGTGAGCGACGGTGGTGACGCTATCACCTGCATACAGTGGACTATCTGTCTCTCTACTACACGTCAATGTCAAGTCCACTTTTGATCAATGTCTAACTTGCGCGCAGTTTCATCTTCTATGTCACCTGCTCCAAATAGCGCAAATACATGCGGATCGCAGGAATTTGGGCGAGTTATAGACAAGTTGCCAGCGTCAGCATCTTTCCCGGCTGTCAGCATATGCCATCTGCTGGTATTTCATGTCGGCAACCATTTTCCATGGCCCCACTGAAGATGAATTCTGTGACGGGAATTGACTAAGTCTGCTGCAGGCTTAAGGTGGATCAAACGACCACGAATACTCAGGCCATTGGATGAGAATAGCTTTCGTTCGGCTTTGTTTTCGCTGTGATGGTCTGGGTTCCCATGCTTGATGCCCGATGTTGGCTAGAAGTAGTGCCCACTCACTGCGCATGTTGTATAGAGTGTCGAGTGTTTGGCCCGATCTAATCCGGAAGGTTATACCGCGCTCATATCGAGATATGTGACCTTGAAATTTCCTCCCTACTGGTTGTGTCTGCTTTTTCACTCACGAATACCGACCTCGAAAACTTCGAAGGGCACGGCCGAATTCAACCTGCTCTGCTCCTGCCTGGCTCCTCCCGCTCCTGTTCTGCTTGTCTTCCTCTTGCTTGTCGTCCTGAGTTGGTCACGCAAGTGTCTCTCACTCTGTCTCACCACAGTGTCTCACTTTGTCTCAGCTGCTCCAGGAGGCAGATGGGGTGCACCTGCACCACCACCCGAGCACGTGAGGAGGTCATGACACATCAAAGTTCTATCAGAAGACTGACGACATCAGCCTGACGGCTGCTCCGCGACTGCGGCTGCGTTGAGCTCTGAGATCCTAGGAGGATGACATGAAGTCTGGAAGATTGCGTCTTTGAGTGGGGCGCTGCGCTGACGGTGGCCGGATTCATCGGCGCTTCGCCCAGTGCGAGCGCCGAGGACTTCCCGCAGTACGAGTTCCACCCGATCGAGCTCGACTCGGTCTGCCAGTGGCAGGGGTACAACGGCTGGTACTCGTTCGACCGGGGCAACGCGTACTCGGCTTTACCGCAGCAAATCGGCTTTTCCGCCGACATCGGTAACTGGTCGATCGATCGTCTCGGGCGAGGGTGGTGCCAGCCTGAACATTCAGGAGTTCTGCACCACGCACTTCGCCAACAGTGTGGCGATCGCGAGCAACCCGCACGACATCTTCAGCTGGGGATGTCGGAAGGAGCTCAAGCCGCCGATCACCCACAACGAGAAAAGGACCCTTGAACGCCCGCGGCCAATCTTAACTGTAAGATTGGCCGGGCAACATGCACTAGAGTACATACTATTATCGAGATATATTAGCGAAGAAAATAACGTAAGGAGGAATTATTATGCAGTACAAGGACAAATGCTCATGCATCCACGCGACCCGGAGCAACATTCTGAGCGTCGTTAATAGCATTGTGCCATTTGTTATTATGGCGCTTAATATTATCATTACAATTCTAGCGGTCTGGTTCGTCGTTTGGTTTATCAAAAGAATTAGGCGTATTGATGCATCTCTGGCCTCTATCGACAGATGGACTCTTTTCTGATCAACAAAAGCACTCCACCAGCAGTCAGCACCAAGCGCGACAGCCCTGCTGCCAAGCGCACCAAGCCACAGGCATGATACGTGATCAAGCCTCCTACCCAGGAGGCTTTTTCTTTCGTCTACGGGGCCGGAGCGCCCACTCAACCTTATGCTGATAATAAAGTTAGGTATCCAGGGCACCACTGATCCTCATATTTAGGGCCGCAGAACGGAAACTCAGGTCCGTTCTGCGGCCCCTAAAGCTGCAATTCGTAACATAGATAGGTTATCATTATATATATGGGCAGACTATGGAAACAGGCTTTCAAGAGTCCGGATCCGCGCTGTAGCAACCGTGCTGGCTCTTCTGTTCTGCTAATCAGCTTTCATGGCTGCTGTGTTCTACCTCACCTTCTGGCCAATACCAGCCGGTGACTATCGTGAGGTTGTATCGACGCTAATTACTCGAACGAGCTGAGTTGATCTGACTCAAAACCCGCTTAAAGCAACAGTGGATACCGCACTCAGCGAGGCTCAGGTACAGGTGCAGAGAGTCGGTGCTGACAAAGCGCGCATACAGTGTTTGCGGTAGAATAGCCTTGTCGCAAGTTTTGATGAGTTAGGTATGTGTTTTCCGGACGTATTGTTGTCCTTTATAGCCAAATCAGGCTTGTAGTAATATCAGGGATTGAATGCAGTTTTCGTTTTACTGAATCACATTTTACGCCACCATGGACGGTTGCGTGACGGGAGTACTCGCGCGGAACCACATTACCCTCGACGCTTCCAGAAGGCTGAGTGCGTTATACACTGGCATCCATACGCAATGCGTAATCTTTCCCTTGTTTCCAAAAGACCTGGTGCAGATCTTTGTGCCCAGTGATTTTTCTTTGTTGTTGTTCTTTCCTGTCAGTTCGGTGACAAGAGCGTTCAGACTAACGGTAAATACCGCCTGGGCTGAGGCGTAGTTTCCTCGTCCGCGTCATAACTCCGTCTCGAACTAGAACACATGACTTAGGTGAGCGTTACGCAGCCACTGAGAACGTTTTTCGCAGTCTTCGACGATTTGACTGGAACATGCATTGAGTAGCCTGCGTTTTCGTGTGTGTCGGCTGTTAAGGAATCGAGGGCGATCGATGCTGAAGACTACGTACACTGGAATCCCTTCAGTTTCAACGAAGTTGACGACCAGTCTGGATAGTGATTTCTTCATATAGGGACGTGTTGGGTGGCAGTATGCGATTAATGCCTCGGAGTTTTGTTGATGGTTTCTGCAAGAACTCCGAAATTTGTTTCGCGTATCTGTTGAGGGTGGTCGATACTGTTCAGCAGTTGGAGCTAAAAGTTTTCCGATACCATGGCGCTCATTCGGTACCTGTTGACAACTGGATTGAGTGCGTTAAAGTCGATGAGACTTTCGTTTTCGTATAATATCTCCAGTAAGCGCATGAATTTGTGGGAAACAGCGGCGGAATTGCGACGGTAGAGATTTGCGCAACTTAAGTTTTGAATTCGTTCATCTCGTCCTTGTTAATAGTGTTCACCTCTGGAGTCTTGGTGATGTTTAGGTTTTATTCAATCGTTTTTGTGCACTCCTGGCACGTCGCCTATATCGCGGCCACCCGTTCGCCAGTGAATGCCGTCGTGGGCTGGGCAGACTGGCTGGTCGCACAGGATCTGGCCAGTGATCCAGCCGAACCTGCAGTCGGCGTACTCGGCGGCGCGTTCGCGTAGGTTGCGCCACCCGGCGCTTCGTCGAGCGGCTGGCGGCTACGCAGTGCCAGTGCCAGAGCCCGCCGCAGTTCCCTGAGACTGCCTCACTGGTATCGATCGTGCCCGCGCCGTCTCGGTGAGGTCGTCGGTATCTCACCGCGTGCTTTTTAGCACGTGGCACCTCCGGCAGAGCCCGCGAAGGTTGCTCAGCTCGGTCGATCCCGCCGTCGATATGGTCAACTTCGGTGGCTCGCCGCTCGTCGCGCCAACGCGGCGGCCGTCGTTCTGTGCCAATACCTCCTGGCGAAAGCTCGTCGCTCAGTTGCGGCCTGGGTGCTGGGTCCAGGCGAGCGAAGGTGATCATGTTGCTGGAGATGACCAGGGCGTCAGCGGGTCAATGCTGGCCATCGCGTATCGCCCTGCCGCACGTAGCGGATCTTCTCGCCTGCCGTCGGCAGTGTTCCGAGCAGTAGCCGACGTCTTTCTTTCCAACCTCGGTCGGGTCGAGCGGCTCAGGCAGCCTGGCGCAGAGCCCAACCCTCCACTCCTGCTCCACGGGCACAGGGCACGCCTTCTTCATGCAACCGAACCAAGCACCTCTGCTGTGAGCAGCCAGCACGATCTGTGCGACCGCAGCATCAGCGCACTACTGTCAGTATCCCATCGAGGGTGCTGGCAGCGGTGGGCGGAGGGTCACGGTTGCGTCGCTGCGACATGAGTGCCGTGTCTGTAGATTTGAGTTGCTGAAGTGCTTACCTATGTACGGTGCCCAACATTCTAGCAAGTCGGCCTTTGTTTGCCGTCTTGACCAAAGGTGGTTAGAATCGGAATGTGGACTGATAGCGACCGTGCGCGTACGAATCAATGGGGCCTCGATATGGAGTCTTCGAAAACTTTAGATCGCTATAGGTGCCGGACGCCGGAATTTGCTGGTGGTGTCGAGAGCGGTTGTCGAGCACTGCTGAACATAGATTTAAGGCAACTGATTTGCGGCAAATGGCTGACGTGACTTCAGGTGGCCATCCTGATTCGAGTTCAATATTTCACGTGATCGTTGTATAACGGCGTACCAGACCGTCAAAAAGGCAATGCGGTTCGATGGTCGAAGAGTCTTTGCAAAGATTGCAACGGTGGTCGAGACCATAAGATGGATGCATCTTACGAGCGCTATTCCGATTATGTGTGGAACCATCAGAACGAATTAGCTACGGCTCGTGCGATTGATTGGAAGGTGCTATATGGACTGGAGTGGCGGGTGTGGGTCGTTGATCTCGCTCGATACTTTGCTAAACAATTAGGGTGCCTCCTTAGTCAACAGTCGCTTCCAGTTCCGGATGAAATCATTGAATTCATGGACGGCAAGAAGGAGGTGAGGTGTCTCAGTTTTCAAATATTGCGTGATTCTGGCCGGTTGGAATTTCATTGGATGGCAGTCGAGCAAGGGCAAGACGGTCGAGGGATTTGGATGCCTCAAGCCTATGGCTGGCCCTCGAGGGCTGGGGATAGGATCGAAATTATGGGCTGTGAAACCTATATTGGATTCGTTGGCATGCGTGTCGAATATGATGCTAATAGACGAAGGTCGTCGATATTTCCCACACGACGATACAGAATTGAGGATGTCACGTGTGTTGAGCCGCGCGAGGTCAGGAAGATGATTTCTGCCGAAATTGCTAAGTAGTACGCGGGTTGATGCTGGCTGGCGCCTGCACTACTTCCCCAGGAGCGTCAGAGGCTCCACCCAATCTGCTCTGCCATCTTCTCCAGGCTCTGAGGGTGAGGTTGCGTTCCCCGCGTTCCACTCGCCCATGTAGGTGCGGTGGACGCCAAGTTGGTCTGCGAAGGCTTCTTGGGTCAGGCCTCTCTCCAGCCGGTAGGCACGCAGGTTCCTGCCCACCGTCTTCTGGAGATCACCAACAGCCCATCTCACAGCCTGGCTACCTGCTACTTGAAGGTCTCACAGACTGATGAGTAGCATCACCAGGAGCGACGACCGCACAATGCGACGTGGTGAGAGGGGAGGAGCGCCATGGCTGTGACCCTTCTGGCGCTGGCCGAGAGCACATCCCCACCGTTCTCGATGCGTGCGTCGACTGGCCAGAGCCTGGCGCAGTATGGCCCGCCGTACTGGCGGCCGAGAACAGCGCAGATTTGCGCCGCAAGATTGCCGATACAGCGGGTCCACTGCCCGCCACCGCCTCACGCCTTCGTGCTGGTCGCCGACCATGGTCGTCTGGTCGGCGAGGCCTCGATCCATGCCATCGACTGGCGCAGCCGCGTCGCTCAGGTGGGCATCTGCATCTGGCGCCGGAGCGATCGCAAAGGCTGTGCGCGGCGGGCAGCCGGGCTGTCATCGACTGGGTGGTTGGCCACTTGGGGCTGCGTCGCCCTGGAGGCATGGATCCTGGCGAGCAATGGCGCGTCGCTCGGCCTCTTCCGCAGTCTCGGCTTCGTCGAAGAAGGCCGGCTGACGCAGCGCTACTTTGGTGGGCAGCCAGCACATGGACATGTTGGTGCTGGCACGCATCACTGGAGCGTGAGGAGATGAGCACGGGGAGCGGATGGTCGGCGGCGACCGGCCTGCTCCCTGTTCCCTGCTTCTCAGTCCACCATCGCTGTTCTCCGTTGGCTGCTGCCGCTGGTCTGGCTTCGCCCCTGCGCGCGCGGTTGGCTGCGGTCGTAAAGCAGACGGTGCTTGGGGAGAGGAGGTAGCGTGCGATCTGAGCAGCCAGCAGATGGAGCAGAGCGCTGCCCTGCGTGGTGCGCCGTCAACCACGACGTGGCGAGCGATGAGTCTTTGATAGCGTCGTCCACGAGAGTGCTCATCTCCCCGTAGCAGGCGTTGTCCCCCAGCGCGGGCACAGCGACGACGGTGGGCTCGCACGGCGGGCAGTGCCAACGCGAGCTCTACCTGCAGTGCGCTACCAGTACGCCAGCGAAGCCTGACGAGTGGGTTTCACTCTCGGCGACGGCCACCACGGGCTGGACGTCGCCCCGAGACGCGCAGCGGCTGAGATGGGCGATTGGCTGGCTGATGGATAGTGAAGTTGAGCGCAACTGACGTTAGAGACAAACACAAAGCGGGCAGGCAAACAATGTCGGGGCGCTTTATTTCGCCGCATTTGATGATGGCGCTGACCTGCGCAAATGCAGGGAGTCGCTGTGTGTGGCACCCTTCTGTCGACATCCTTTGCGGGCGGATTGTCTGCGGCGTCTCGCCCCTGCTGACTGACTATCTGCGTACCACTAGACGCTCAGATAACGCTACTGGCGTTTGCTCTTTGTGGCTGTATTTTGCTATACTATATACTATTCATGGCCAGCAAAGATGTACTGCCGCTGTATCGTCGGCTGCTCAAGACCAAAGCAGCGTTGCTGGCCGTCTCCTTCACCTTGATCGGTATTCTGCTCATCATGCTCAACGCCTGGCTGGCGACGCTGAGCCTGGGCGACTGGAGTTGGCTGCATCATGTGCCGCTAGATGAGGTCGGTGGCCACTGCTTGGGGCCGGCCTGGTCTCCACCATCCTTGACTACTCCTACCGGCGCGACCAAGAAGACATCGCCATCCAACGCACCCAGCAGGCCATCGTCGACCTGTCGCCGGCCAAGCTGTGGAGCGTCCTGTGCGAGGGCCTTACCCGCCACCCGGCAGAGCCTGGCTCGCCTGACCACGCCCGAGCGGCTCGACGATGCAGCAGCGGCCATCATGGCGCAGCGCCTGGGCGACGAGCAGTTCGCTCGCGAGATCTATGCCGACATCCGCGACCAAGCCATCCGCGCCGCCGAGCGGTGGTACGACGTCGGGCGCGCGTTCGGCTCTCTACTGCAGTAGAGAGGAGTACCGCAGGTACTCCTCTGCTCGACGTTACGGTGGAGTGGGAGTACACCACCGTGCCCAGTGGCAGTGAGCGCCGCTTCGCCTGCGTATCCGATCGGGCGGCGTACAACGCGCTGCGCGGCGACATCCCTGCCACCTCTACTTGGTTCAGCGGCACCGCGCCCCTGGCATGGACGCCCGAAGCCAGGAGTCCTATCGAACTGCTCGAGTCAACCGTCGATGGCCGGCCACGCGCTGATCCGCCGCACCGTCCAGGCGACTGGCCAGACCTACTGCGTCCAGTTGGACGACGCGGCGCAGAGCGGTAAGCCGGTGAGGATCCGGCAGATCTTCCGTACCAGCACGCCTGCCTGGGGCCACCGGCTGTTCTTCGAACTGCCACAACCTGCGCGAAACATGTCGCTGGCAGTGGACTACACCAACACGCCCATCGCCGACATCCGTGTCAGCGACACCGTTGCTACGTTCCAGCCTTCCCAACTCGTCCGCACGCCCGAGGCAGCCGTCGGCAAGGTCATATCCCTCAGCGCTCGTGGTTGGCTCCTGCCCAAGACCGGCTTTGCAGTGACTTGGACGCTCGAATCAGAGCTGCCCCACGACGTCGAGCACCGTGAGGCAGCCTGATGGAATGCAGTCACTCTCCACCGCTCATCTCTCTCACCTCCCCACCGCTCGGTATGCGTCTCGACCTTGATGCTACTCATCAGTCTGTAGACCTTCAAGTAGCAGATAGCCAGGCTGAGAGATGTGGCTGTTGGTGATCTCCAGAAGACGGTGGGCAGGAACCTGCGTGCCTACCGGCTGGAGAGAGGCCTGAGCCAAGAAGCCTTCGCAGACCAACTTGGCGTCCACCGCACCTACATGGGCGGAGTGGAACGCGTGGGAACGCAACCTCACCCCTCAAGAGCCTGGAGAAGATGGCAGAGCAGATTGGGTGGAGGCGAGGGACTCACAGAGTAAGTGGACTAGATAATATTCTTAAGTAACAAAGAACGGCTTCGCTATAACTTTAGCATTTCCATCGCCAACAACACCCCCTCAATTCTGTTGGTAAGTTTTTTTCCTGAGTGGCATCGTAGGATAAGAACATGGCCTTATCGATTTCATTGGCTACGAAGTCTCATTCTATCGGCGATCTCGTTAGCAGAATTTAAAATTTCAATCTCAGAATTCTCGTCAAGTACCGGCACGCCAGTTCGTTCTTTACTGTTTCTGCGAATGCAACAAACACCCAGGGCTAGTTCTAATTAGTCCGGCAGCCGTTCGTAGCGTAGCGCCAGTAACGAAGACAAAAAAACCATTGGGTTGAGCAAGCTGAGCTTCGGTGCCGACCTCAGCAGAGGAAGTGGAGGACGGTGAAAGCGTTGTAAAATCAGCTGGTGTGGACGATGCTTCTACTTTTGCCGCCCAATCTTTTAATGTGTCTGCCGATTCAAGATCTCCTGCTTGTGCCGCTGCATCAGCTGCCTTTCTGAGGCCGTCTGCCTTTTGTTGATTGGTCATACTGATAGCTGCCGCACGCTTGGCTGCGTCGGATGCGGTTGTTGCTGAATCACTTGAGTCACTGGCATAGCTAATAGCTGGAAAGCCGAATGATGCTACTGCAACAGACGCCGCTATCGTTGTAACAGCGAATGCAGTGGAGATCCCAATGTACTGTCGACGTGTGCAGCTGCGAGAACTCATTTTCCGTATCCTTTCAGTGAGTCGCGAATTGAAGCTCGAATGCATGACCGACGCAGATAAAGTAAAAGATAAACACTGTGCTGTGAAAAGGGAGGACGATCCTCTTGATTTGCGGCACGCACTTGTGGTAGCGGTACAACCTCACGAGAGGCGAAACGCGCACTGCCACGTCATACCACCGCTCAGCGGCGCGGATGGTTGGTCTCGGATGTAGCGGTAGATCTCGCGGGCGAACTGCTCGTCGCCCAGGCGTAGGGCCAGCGACGTTGGCGGCGATGTCCTCCAGCGCTCTGGTGTCGCCACGCGTCTCAGGCTTCAGGGGTGGATGTCGAAGCCTCCACCACCGCATCACGCATCGCCGGAGCCTCCTCGCGGATGATCTGGCGGAAGCGGAGCCCTGGTCGCGCTGGGAGGCGTGCTCAAAGATGGGCGAGATGAAACCGGCGCTGACGAGCCCACCACCCAGCCTCGACAGCGACACATCCTGCAGCCAGCCCCCACGCACCCAAGGTCATCTTGGCCAGTCAGCGGCTGAGCATGATGGGTGAGTAGGCCGGCCAGTGTGAGAGTGTGAGGGAGACGGCCAGAAGAACGGTCTTAGTTTTACGGAGGCTATGGAGTAGAAATGGGGATTCGTGGGCCGACATGGATGGAAACCCCTGTATCTCGAAGCATGATAGCGGATTCTGTTGTATCGGGATTGCCATCGATCAGCCAGCCTAGACGTGGCTCGCCCACAATGAGTTCATTGTCAGCCATTGGAATCCTCCACAGTAATGAGAATACCAAATACTACATCGATTTGGTTCCTATCTAAAGTGAAGGCTGTAGAGGTGTAGCTGCAGTCTACCAGCGGCGTGAACACAAGGATACATCCAGCATCATAGCGTCGGCTATTTTACATCCTCCCACCCATTATGTTATCCTCAAAACATAAAGCATTTAACGGGTAATGGAGGTGCTCACCATGTCGTCTGTCTATTCTCAAGCTGAATACCTTGCGTCTCTTCCGCGGCAGGTCGAGATTCCTACCACGACGCCAGAGCGCTACATCACTGGCCTCTATGCCTTGAACCTGGCCACGCCAGAAGGCACCAGTGGGGACTGGCACGACGTCTTCCACTGGCAGGACGGCACTGAGCAGCCACGCCAGGTCACCCTGGCTGGCATGGGAGACATTGAGACCTCGCCGATCTACGGTGACCTGGGCATCTACGAGGGCAGAGACCGCTTAGTAGCCCAGGGCCTAGACATCCCTGCCAGTATGCAGCGGGTCTATATCGCCAACCACTCACGCGCCATCTTGGACTTGCTCTACCGCTCCCTTAATCGCTGGGGACGCGTTCTCAACCTAACTGGTGCCACTACTGACTGGCTTGACACCAGAGAGCAAGGCGAGCGCCTCCTCGAGCAGGCCACCTTGCTTGAGACCTCCTTCCATCCAGCCGCCCAGGAGGCGCTACGCTGCTGGATCGCTGATGAGGCACGCACGCTGAGGGCGGTGTATGGGTGATGAGCCACCGATACCACCACACGAGTACTCGCCAGAGGCCCATCCACCAGGGCCGTTTGAGCGCCACCCCTTCACGCCAGAGCAGGCACGCCACGTCGCCCTGATGCGAGCCATCGCTCAGGAGCTGACGAGCCGCACCAGTGACGCCTTCGTCTTCAAGGGCGGCACCGCCTTACTCCTGGCCTACGACCTGCCGCGCTTCTCCATCGACCTGGACTTCGATGGCCGTAACCCCTCCATCGACCTGACCGAGTCCATCCAAGCCGGTGCCGCGGCCGCTCAGCTGCCCGTCCACAGCCTGCGCGACGCCAAGCACACGCCCACCGTGCACCGCCAGATGCTGCACTACCGCGACGACGTCATGCGCCCACTCAAGATCGAGGTCTCTTACCGCCAGGCCCAGCAGATCGACGAAGACGATGTCACCACCATCGACGGCATCCGCACCTACCGTCTGGAGAAGCTGGCCTCGCTCAAGATCGACGCCCTGGTCAACCGCACCAAGGCCCGCGACATCTTCGACACCAGCTTCCTGCTCCACCGCTACCCCTGAGGCCATCAGCGACGACGACCTGACCCGCATCGACCAAAGCTGATCGACCTCATCGGCCTCAACGACCTGGAAGCCATCATGCAGGACGACGACATCCTCAACCGCTTCGACCTCACCCACATCGCCGTCAGCCTCGTCGAGAACGTGCTGAAGATGAGACGAAAGCGATAGCAAGAACGAGCCTGATCCGACAAGACGATGAGGCAGCCCATGAATGTGTAGCCGATGAGCACCTTCAGCCTGAATAAAGAAGGATGGCAATAGCGTTGAAGGTAACTTGACCTGCGTTCTCAAAAAAAGGCGGCAATCGCCATGACAGTAGTTGCTACATGAGCGCACTTGTAGCAGCAACCAGGAACCAGCTAGATACTAGCATTCTGTTTGCAATCTTTTCTCCTGAGCTTCTCGTTGCTCGAGAAGCCAGAGATTAAGAACCTCCTTTGCTCCCCCACACCACGTGTTTTCCGCCTACAGTTCGAAGAACATTCTCGATTCTACGTAGGTCGTCTTCGGACGGTACTTTGGTTTCAGAATTGCGTGTTGTGGTGAAGCTGCGTATCTTGAACATGCGTGAATTCCTTTCAATTATAGACGCAGTGACCGCTATAAAAGTCCTATTCTTCCCGCCAATTGCGCTCAACAGGCTTCTCCGGCATGGTCGATGGCCTGAACAGCTTGGAGTCACTCGCCTTCGCAAACCAGCCAATCCAGCGGTCAACAAACTCTTGCGGGTCTGCTCGGTCGAGCTGCTCGAGGGGCCAGGCGAGTTGTGCGCTGCCAAACACCCTCGAACGCAATCGAGATCTCCTTGGCTGCGCGGCGTATGGTTCCATACGTTGCCGACTATCCGAGAATGGCGAATCCATAAACGCAAGTTCAAACCATTCAAACTGCCCCTTATGCAGCGCATCACAGTACCACAGGGAATGTGAACGTCCAAAGTAGTCGTTATGAGTCGATGTTTGCAGCAACTGAATGCTGGCGCAGGCAATCACCCTCAAATGATCCGCTCCATCGCTCTGGTTCGACTATTCGTGGGCCCACAAACTCGAGACGCGCCGCGACCAACGTCACGCTCGAGATCGTGATCTTGTCACCGAGATTCGTCTGCTCATACCGCTGCTTCAGTCTTTTGCGAGAGGTGCGTTATCGACGATCGTGTTCTGTATCGTCGCGCGGAGATGCTCGAATGACTGGCATGCGTATTGGAATAGTTCTTTGCGCCGTTCCAGCAACGTCTTGCGTTGCTCATCTTCGGCAAACGCTTGCGAGCGCAGCGCCGAAAAGTGTTGCGAGACTTGCTGTAGTCGCTGTATGCCGGGACTTGCAGGAGCGTCTGCAGCGTGGGCGAGTTGCTGCAGAACCCAATCGACGGTGGGGCGTGCTCCAGCCGCTTTGTAAAGACACTGTTCGACCATGACCTGTAGTCGTGGCGCCTCGATGCTCAAATCCGGCGGAGTAGCGTGAAGGTGCATCTCTCGTAGTTCTTCGACAGTGTTTGATTGGAACGGAAGGTGGCCCTCTAGCAGTTCGTAGGCCATCGCTCCAAAGGCATAAATGTCGGTGGATGGCGTTGCCCGTTCATTCCGCCACTGTTCAGGGGAAGCGTACGGCGCGGTGAATCTAAACTTACGCGTTGCAGCAGATGTTGAGGCGTCTCGATAGCGAGCGATGCCGAAGTCGCATAGCTCCCAGACGCCGTCTGTATAGAGCACGTTCTCTGGCTTCAGGTCACGATGAACCAGACCTTCTTGCCCAATCTCTTTCAGCCCGTTAGCAACATCTGCGAGGATGGAAATCTTCTCCTTGAGGCTCAGAACATTGCCCGTAATGTACTGGCGGAGAGAATAATCGGCGCGCGGCATTATCAGGACGTACATGCCGTCATGCTCACCACTGTCCAGCACGGGCACGACGTGGGGCAAGTCGGTTGAAGCACCAATCAGGAGCTCGCGCTGAGCACCAGGCTCGATCGGGACGAACTTCGCCACCGCGCGCTCGACGCCGTCCCGCCGCGCCTCTCGCACCGATCCATACCCACCAGCACCGAGCTTGTCTCCAACTTCCCACGCATGCTGCTCAAGCTTCACCGTCACCATGGCTGAATGTTACCTGAACAGAGCATCGACGGCTCCGCACAGGTGCTGCATGTGCCGCACGGTGCCCTAACAGGTGGTGGAATGTATCGGCTTGCGGCGGTGTGTTAACTACTACCCCTGATCATCGAGAGGCTCGCCCATGGGCAGCAACTATGTGACATCGGGGACTGGGGCCGCACTTGAGCGTGTCAGTGCGGATAGCGAAACATCCGACGCTTATCACGCATGGTCGCGCCGACCACCGCGATCGCCCAGTGGCTGGCGGCTGGTACGCGCGTACGTCCAGGTCACCAGGCCGACGTAGCGAGGTCTGTAGAGGCCCCTCGTGGATCGTCGGCTTCGATGGTGAGACCCATATCGCCAGCATGACCGTCACAGCCTGCGATGGGTAATGCTGAGCTGTCCATTTCTATCGTGCAGCCTGCTGCACGTTGAGGCTCTTTCTGTATGAGCAATCCATTTTCTCAGTACACCTGATACTGAGCATCATGAATAAGTTTTGAGGATGAAAGTATCGGTAAGTACTCGAGTTGAGATTCGGTGAGATAACGACAGTGCTGTTGTAACTAACAGTTCACCACCATTAATGCTTCTATGGTCAGTTAAGAAATTGCGCAGTGTTTGCGAAGACTGTGGTTAGATTGGCCGCGAACTCCAGTGCCGTCTTGGCTGTTTTTCTGTGCTTTGCTTCCATCGGCCGGCATTTGCATCCGATTCCAGATGGTCTGCTAGAGACTGCGCTTCCTCCACTTTCTCTCTCCACTGGGGGTTTGATTGCAATGATCGGCAATCCTGACGAAGAGCATCGATGAGCCTAAAGATGTCCTGACTATTCAATCCCGTGTTCATCTGAGTTTGCATAGCACCACGTCCGGCTATCTGGATATTTCCAGTTGGATTATTAACTATCTGCACATCTCCATTGATGATACTAGCGCCAGAAGACAGTTTTTTGCCACTGTTGTTCGCTAAGATAAACCCTTGTTGGCGGACGCTTGAACACATCCCAGGATAAGAACTCGAGAAACCGGCTTATTCTGTCCGGATCGTAAGCTTTGAAAAATAATTGCCTGTCGAGCAAATCCTTGAGGATAACGTATCTTTGCGAAGTATTGTAGTCTTTAGATTTCCAGAATCCGGATAGTTTGACTATGGTTTGCTTTTGTTGTGACGCGATATAAACGGCTTCAATTAATTCTATTCTGAACGCTGCGCTTTAGATCGTCTGAAGCCTGCCTAGATTTTTCCCGCATTTTTTTCCCCACAGATAAGAGAATACTGTGAGCAGTAGAAATGAGACCAGAACACAAATGACTCCAATTACAACAATCCAGACGACCTTGTTTATTACAGGAATCGTAGAAATTTCTGGGAGATCGATGTTCACAGTTTACTCCTCTGATGTAATACTCTAGAATGACCCCGTTGATCAGATGAACAACGATACGGGAACCTGGGTGTTTGGTGACATTGTCATTGTGGCGGAACTATTCTTGTGAATCTAGTGAATGCTCCTGTCGGACGAGGTCTTATCTTTAAAAGAGTTCCGCACCGAATCGAAACCTCCGATCATGAGTGTACTCGTCATCACGCTGAGTTTCTATCAGTTTGCTCAGTTGGTCTGTCACTGCGATTCGAGAACTAGTGACGTCCCCTAGATTAATGACAGCCAAGAAAACACCTGTCTAACTATCGGCCAGAGTGCCTTACCGGTTACGCCTAGGAACTGGACAACAAGCGAGTACGTAATGGCCGTGGCTTTAATGAGTGGGAATAGCAAGATAAACTCGAGCAGGAGTTTCCGTCGTGTCGTGGGATAGAGTATGAGGGGCCCACGCGGGCAAAATTTGTGAATGGACATCGAAGGATATGTATGACCTTTGCTGTTAAACATCGCCATATTAAAAGTTTTCCATTTTGCTTGGCGGGCGAGTCGCTTTGTTACCTTTGATTCTTCTATTTCGGTCATTTTCAGTCTTATATATTTCCGCCAACTGATCGTCAATGAGCTCATGATATCTTTGCGCTAGTTTCATACGCGTATCTTCGAAGGCGTCAGCTCTGAAATATTCGATCCTCACAATTTGAATGAGCGTGTGAAATATTGCCTTTAGCCCTAAGAATATAGCTATAACAAATAGCGTAATCGAGTACTGATTTCTCCCCACTACCGCTAAACTACAGGCTGTAATGACGAACATTACGGTGGCCTTCGCAACGGCAGAACGTACTTTTAATAGTGTCTGATATAGCACAAGATGCTCTTCACCGACCACCAAAAATCCGGAGCAGCAGAGGCAACCCCAGAGTACTGACTGATGACAAACTAATTCCGTGATCGGACTCCTTTGCTTTAAGTATATTGACGGCGAGAGCATATATGCTACATACTAGCAGGCCTAATGTCGGGACCAAAATCTTGATCGCCTACTACTCATACTAAGACACACTTGCCACGTTGACGTTGCGTTGTCAGCTCCCGTAGGTGACTGATCGGTACTTCCAATCGGCCATCGTGGCGGTAAGCCGCAGTCATGAAGCTCTACATGTCTTTCGATTATATATTACGTTCAGTGTGGAGGCCGACCCTGTAGTTTTAAGCGTTGATTTATTCTCGCCTCCTTCATCAACATGTGCCATCGGTTCCATATAGCCGTAGTTCGGTGACCAATGCTTCGGCGACTTACTCCTAGGGGCCAGCGGTATAGTGGAAAATTGTGTGTGCCACAAAAATATTCTAACACTATCGATAATCATACCCTTTTGGACACATCGAGTCGAGCGTGACATTCTTTAGCGCTGCGCCCGAATAAGGGCAGTCCTATCATGTATTCTGTTCCGGTAAAGACATTCGATAGTTTCCAGCCTGGACGAGATTCAGAGTCAGAGTGCCCGACAGAGTCATACTTTACCAATGTGATGGTGTCTACATCTTTTCCAGCTACCTTACTGTAGAATTCTCGACGCGCTTCTAATGGATTATTTGGACACCCATGACAGCGAATAGAGTGTAGTTAACTTTCAGCATTTGATAGGATTGAATGAATGGAGGAAGAACTTATCTCCCAATTTGTATAACGCCTCGTCATAAACTCCGTCAGGTAGCAAATCAACAAGCTTTGCTTTGACAGCGATCGCTGTCTCTGCAACTTCCTGCTGATTGACGTGCACCGTCGATTCAAGGATCCACTCAATTGTGTCCAGAACCCAGAGTTGATTGGTGTCTAATTGTACATTGTTGGTTAAGAGCGCGTATCAGTCTTCCCGCAAGGACAGCAGCATTGAGTATCTCGTTTTCATAGCTCTGTGCTAGTGTGACGTGATGGCTCTGTGAATTCCAAACTTCTGCGTTAAGCAGCGGGCGTCGGATCAGCCTCTCTGCAGTGGAAGGAAGAACCTTTTGCTTGTTTGATTGTAGTCGTATCGAATTTGGTTGATGGCGTTGTAATCAACGTCCAGGGGCTACCGTTCGTTTTAGTGTTCGTTCACTTTCAAACTCAATAGTCTCTATTTCGCTTCGCGTCCATTCTCTGCCAGAGAGAGTCTGATAGTATAGACAAACTTCCCAGAGTCTGCTTTCTTCTCCAAGTAAGCTGATGATTGCGTTTCTAGCATTTAGAAAAGTAGTGTTCATGCTCTTTTGTTCCAAAATGGACATTGGGCTATTCTATGATGGCAATTTGCGGATACGGCAATAGTCTGCGTTTTTCTCGGGTTGGTACCGCTTGCTTTCGCCCTATTCAATGTTTAAACTAGTAAAATGCACCAAAGTAGCGCCCCCTATATGATGTGTAGAGGCGCTAATTTGTGGTCGGCTGTAACCAGCAGTCAGTGTTAGTCTGGCTACACGCTGTTCATCGGAGTTAGACTGCGCAGAATTGACATTGGACGCGAACATTCTATCGATACGATCATAGTATCCCGGTTCTTTCGCTTCCTCAATTAGTGCGCGCTGATCTTCGAGTAGTTCAGGTGTTGTTGGGTAGGCTAACGGAATGCTGACAAGTAGGTCGGAACTACTGTCTCGGTAAGCCATATGCAACCTGGTCGGCTACCGGGCCAATTACATTAATGTTTCGCGATTCAATTGTGTGCTTGTAGTTTTCTAACTTCGCACCGCTCGACGGACATAGTCTTGCATAAACAGTGGCATGGTTTTTGACTCCGTTACTCGTGAGGCTAGTGCCCCAATAGCGTGTTTTAGGCGTTCACGCAAAGTGTGCGTACTTACTTCTTGGCTCGAGGGGTGTTTTTCGCCAGCGGAGCCAAGCTGGCCTGATTGTTGAGAAAATCGTTCACACATAATACGTCTATCATACCATAGATTGACTATGTGTGCCCAACGATTAATCAGCTCGACCGATAAATTAAGGAATGGGTAACACCTTCATCCCCAACGCCGTGGAGCGGTATTTATATCGTCCTGCCAAATCACTTCACAATCGATGCGTTTGCGACAATGATCAAATGGCAACGACTGCGGCTTTGTAGTGCAGGCTGACGTGGTTATAGTAGGCATTCGGCGGCAGCGGAATATGGCGGTCAAGAGCATCCAGTAGGCAAGCAGTGTGCCTGTCTGGTGTAGGTGCCTTGGTGCTCATATCCTTCCGCCTTTGCGCTACTGCTGATGGATGGTGCCCCGATGCGGCGTGGCGTTCAACGCTGTTCCGCTGCGGTTATGTGTGAAAGCTTTTTGGGGGCGATGCAGCCAATATACCGCTGTGGGTCGGTAGAAACAGTAGTCCACGCTGAGTCTGTGACATTAGCAGGAGGAAGGGGTTGGTGATGTCGCAACTCGCAGGTCACGGGCAGTTTCGAGGTACTTTGCATTGTAGGAGTACACAACCGATTGTCACGCGATGGTAACGATGAAGGTGGGCGCAACCTCGTGGATACTTCTCCTCACCACTCCCACCCGAACTCACCGAACAGCCCACCGTGGACGTCGTCGCGCTGGGTGAGGGTGGCTTGGCCGTGGGTGTCGAGGCTGGTGCGGTTGTACTGGTTGGCGGCTTGGGGCGGGCGAAGGGCTTGCCCGGTGAACTGCCAGATGCTGGCTGGCACCTCCCCGATGAAGCGCACCTGGATGGTGGCCAGCAGGAGCGGGCGTGGAAGGCCCGGCTGGCCAATGAGATCGGCGTGGTGGGCCTCGTCCGGCAGGGGCTCGGCCCGGAAGGCGAGGTCGTAGCGCGTCGCGTCTTGCATCGGCGTGCGCCTGCCGGTGGCAGGGCCAAGTGCGAAGTGGTCGTTCCACCCAGCCCCTTCGACGGGGCGGCTGTTGACGCTGAACTCCCCTGCCCGGCTGCGCCGTGATATGAGCCGGGTAGGAGCGGGAGATGGTGACGAAGTCCAGGCTCGCCGGGCCATGTTGGCCAGCCGGTAGTGCTCCACCGTGCCCCGCCACAGACAGTGCTCGACCACGATGAGCGTGATGGTCTCCTCATAGACGATCCCGCCGTGCATCTCCGGCACATCCAGCACCAAGGGTGCCTGGGCGTAACGCCCGGCCACCAGGCGGCTGTGCAGCAGACGCAATCCGGCCTCCTCCCGAGGCGATCGTCTCCCATGCTGCAGCCCGCGGGTCGCCATGGCTCGTCGCCGCCCAGCAGGCTGCCATTCCCGGCTGTCTCAGGGCTGAGGGCGAAGGCTGCCAGTAGCACGCCCACCAGCGGCTCATCGTGCTCACTCCCGCTCTCACTCAGGCTGTGGATGGCCGAGACAAAGCGATGGCGCAGCCGCTCAAAAGAGTCCTCCAAGCTACCCCGTAGCACCCTCATCGACGATCGGGGCGCGTACCAGCCGCGCCGCCGTAAACCCACCGCGCTTGCGCAGCCACGCCGACTCGCGCAGCAAGGACGCAGCGTCATCGGCATCGAGATGAGCGCGGGACATGAGCAAGCCTCCTGGGAAGTAGAAGCAAGGCGTGAGCGGCAGTGGGCTGAGTGGTGAAGCGCCCGCCAGGCGCGACAACCGCACGGTGTGAGCCTGGGGACGGGGCAGCCGACGATCAGCCCTAGACCGAGCGGTCGGGACAAACCAGGAGATATAGCGGGGAGTCGAAGAACAGAGGTGAGCGTCTGTGCCTGGCTTGGCCGCTGGCTTCTCGGCGCAGTCGCCGTACTGCCGACCGCGGTGAGGCTGGCTCGCAGTTTGCCTCGCCAGTATCAGTGCGGCGGCCCGTGAAGCCCTCTTTTCCAACTTTCTTCCAACTTTGACGGTGCTGCGGTGCGGCCTGCCTACCGTTCTAACCAACGCCATAGTCCCAGGGCCAGACTGGCAGAAAACGCCGGCCTGGCGCGGCTAGTGGCGGTAGTACGGCCTGCTCCATCAAGAGCGGCAGCACGGGCCGTCAACGCGAGATGACCAGCCCGGCTGGTCGTCTTCCTCTCCTTTTTCCTTTCTTCCTCTCTTCTCTTCTTGAAAGGACCTCTCATGGCTTCTACCAATCTCAGTCTCTTCTCGCCCCAGCGCACCCGGATGGGGGTGGTGCTGGGCAATGGCCAGGCCCGGGTGACCAGGCGGGAGATCGAGCAGGTCGCCGCCCAAGCAGAAGTAGCGGCCCAGGCCGAGCAGGCCCGGGCCTTCCTGACCTCCCCGAGCACTGACCAATATCGCCACGCTGGTCACCCAGGCCGAAGCCCAGACCCGCATCGCCCTCGGCGGTGCCCAGTTTCACGGAAGCGATCATCACGGGATACGCCCTGGGTGCTGGGCAGCGGATCGGCGCACTGTAGCCCCAAGGTGGTGCGACGTCTCCTCACGTTCTTCTCTTTGCTTCTTTCTCTTCTTCTCTCTTTCTTCATCTTCGGAGGTTTCAACATGACGGTCGTATTGGGATCCTGGCCCTCATTGGTCTGGCGGTGGTGGGTGCAATCGGCTGGGCGTTCGCCCAGGAGTACGCGATGGCCTGGCCCAGTGGCGGGATGCGCTGCCAGGCGGAGTGAGTGAACCGGTGCCCGTGGGCGAGCCGCCGCCTCGCTCTCCGCAGCATTGCCGAGCAGCTACCGCCGGTCAGATCGCTGGTGAAGTCGCAGCCGCCTGGCGCTCTGCACACCAGACGGCCAGCAGGCCTGGAGCAGGCGTACCAGCGCACTCATCCTGGACAGCCGCCCTGGCCCTGGGTAGTGAGTTGAGCCAGCAGCGCCAAGAAGCAGGCCGAGCCATGCAGGCAGCCATGGCCCAGGTGCTGCAGGACAACGAACAGGCAGTGCGGGACGCAGCGGCGTCTACCCCCACCGGCAGAGCTCACGGCACCGACGGCAGTGGCGACCGTGACGGCACGTCTCCTGAGGTGGTGCCGGACGGAGCGAATGGTGACGGCAACAGTGGCCAGCCGGCGGCTGGTGCGGCCCGTCCCACCTGGCCGGTTCACGCGCCCTCGCGTCGCCCGCCGCGCCAGCCCCAGGCGGTACGCAGCAGCGACCGGCTCGGTCGGACGAGCGGCAGTCGTGAGTGTCTGCATCTCAGCATGGCGCTGCATTGACGACCCGCTGACCGCGCGGATGCCGTCGCAATCGTCAACAATCCTCACCCACATTCTGAGCATTCTCGCCCACTTGTTGCAAAAACTACAGCACCGACTTTCATAGCCACTAAATGGCGCGTGTGTCCATTTTGTTTCCTGGGGTGGCACCACAGAAACAGCTCAAGAGCAGTATGTGTCGCGTCGCTTGGCAATATAAATCTGGAGGCCTTGCACACGCGAGTGTTCGTGGAATGTATGGGATAAGGGCAACCGACTGCCGACGTGAAAAATAGCCGGCGGCGGGCTCGCCCGGAGCAAATAGCAATTATGGATAAAGGAGGGACATCATGCAGCAGACGAAACAGACAAGACGAGCGTGCGCTGGGAGCGGCGGCTTGGCGAGGGCGAGCGAGGCGGCCAGGCAGGCTGGCGCAGCGACAAAGCAGAACGCCACCGTGACGGCACCCGGTGCTGGCTCAATGACGGAGGAACACCGTACTGACTGGCCTCGTGCTGGAGACGTGACGATTCGCAGTACCGGTGTCTCAGCCAGTGGAGCAGTTCCGAGGGTACCGGCTCATCACCCACCATCCCTGGCCTGCCGCCTGGTGGTTTTCGCCACCATCCTGGTCGATCCGCCGTGGCCACTGCAGGGCGGTGAGAAGCACTACCGGACGATGAGCCTGGCGCGGATCAAGGCTTTGCCAGTGGGGACGCTGGCGGCCCGTGATGCCCACCTGTGGCTGTGGACGACCAATGCGCTCTTGCCGACGGCGTATGAGGTAGCTGAGGCCTGGGGCTTTACGGTGCGCAGCCCACTGACCTGGGTGAAGTTCCGCCTCGGCCTGGGTGGCCGCTACCAGCTGCGTAATGCCACTGAGCAGCTGCTGTTCTGCACCCGAGGGAAAGCGCCCTTGGGGTCGCGCTCCCAGCCGACCTGGTTCAACGCCCCCGTCACCGAGCACTCGCGCAAGCCGGCTGAGCAGTTCGCCATTATCGAGCGGGTCAGCCCTGGGCCGTACCTGAGCTGCTTGCCCGCCGCAGGCCAGAGTCGAACCAGCCCTGGGCGGTGTGGGGAGACCAAGTGGACTCAGATATCCGTATCCCCGGCTTTGCCGTGCCGCGGTATAGCGAGCGGGCGCACGAAGCAGAAGTCGAGACAACGACCACGACAGCGGAGCGGGTGAAGTCGGTGCAGACGGCGGTGGCTGGTTCGTCCCGTGGTGATGACCGAGATGACAGCGCTGACGGTAACGGCAAGGAGGTCCTGCGATGAGTCGGCCGTGGCGAGATAAGTACCCAATTTGCAGTCTTCGAGGAGATGGTGATGATGAGCGATTCGAGGCGTTCGCCGTCTGGCAGCCTGCTGCGATGCGGCGTCGGTCTGCTCCTGATCGCGATTGGAATGCGGTGGATCGTCGCCATCGTGCAAAAGCAGCTGGCCCTGGCTCGTCGGGCTGCTCGCCGTGAGCGCCGCCGCCTGGCTGGCAGTGCGCTGGTGGCAGAGCCGCCGGGAGTGGTGAGGAAGCCGAGTGCTCACGGTGGTCACCATCGGTCTGGCCAGCGTGATCAGCGGCGAGCGGATGCAGGCCATCAGGTGGAACGGGCTGAGCAGCGGCATCAGTCGCACTGGGGCGGTCGCGACTCGAGTCCTGCGCTTGATGGTGGAACAGCTAGCCGGAAGCGACGCACTCACTCCATGGCTGGAGACCACCGGAAGAACGGTGGATGGCCTCACTCCGTAGGAGGCAGCCATGATGGCCCCGCGCACTCGGTGGCCGCCCTGCTTCGTCGCGGCGGGTGCGCTTTGGTGCCGGTGCGGCAGAGCGGCATGGATCACCGGGCGGTGGCACGGATCGTGCTGGCGTTGGCGCGGCAGATGGCGGCGGATGAGGTTGTGGAGCCAGCGGCGGTTGAAGCGGCTTCCTCAGGTGTTGGGGCCTGCGCGAAGTGTGAGCCCTGGCAGCAGCGATGGTCGGCTACCGGGAGTGATGCGGCGGCTCCATGGGCTGACGCTCATAGCGGCCAGAGTGCCTGCGGTGTCGCCTTGCTGGGCCGTTGTACCGCGAATGAGCCCGTGTCGGCATCGCCTGGTGGTGGCTTGGCCGGTCGGTGTGCTCACCAGCGTCACGACGGGTGCTCACTACTTGGCTCATGGCGGCCTTTTCCGCCGCTTCCCACGCCTTGCCGGATCGCGTTGGTACGGCTGGAGTCCGACGAGGCGCCCGTCTCGTCCACGTCGGAGGCACCCCGTGATGACCCGCCCCTACTCAGCCCCTGGTGTGGCATCAGCTGCGAGCTTTGCTTTCTGCCGCTCGCCCAGGACACGGCGGTCGGTCTGGTGGAGCGGCTCCTGGCGGATGGTTCGCTGGGTCGGTGGTGCTGGAGTCGCGCGCTAGCGGTGGGCAGGCGGTCTGGGCGGTGGGGTCGAGCGCGGTGAGCGGTTGGTCTCGGTGGTGCGGGAGCTGGTGCCTGGCTGTCGGGTGTCGCGCGGGTTCTCGCGGCGGGCGGTGGATCAGGCGGTGGTGGTGTCAGCCCGGCCTCTGGGGACGCCGTTGGCGACGGAGCGCCTCAGCGCGGTGGTGCGGGCTGTCTGGCTGCCTTGGCGGTGACGGTCGAAGGATGAGGAGGCTGGTGGTTCAGGCGCAGCTGGGACGGCGCTTCTCACCGCAGGTACTGGGGCGGGTGGAGCCGCAGGGTTGGCTGGAGCCTGCTTGGCCTGGTGCCACCGCCCTCTGTTAGTGGTGAGCGGGTCGGCGGATGCGGGCGCAGGTGGGGCGGCATCGGGCGGCGGCGAGTCTGCGTCTGGGGTGTGGGCGGCTTCGCCGCTGCTGCCAGCGGACGCTGCTGCAGGGCTACTCGGGGCGCTGCGCCTGCTGGAGGGCTGGGGTGCGGGCTGCGCGCCCGCACGGAGAACCCCGCTGTGCTCAACGGGGTGCGGCGGCCGTGGCGGGCGGGGTTGGAGCTATGGCAGGAGAGATTGTGGCGATGGCGGGTTGGCCGGTGGGTGAGGGGCGTTGCCGGCGACGCCGTCGGCTCATCCGCGGGTGCTGGCGCTGCCAGCGCGTGAGACGCAGCGGGCGTTTGCCACGGGGTGGCGGATCAGGCGAGTGAGCGCCTTGGTATCTCGATTGGTGATGCGCTCTATCACACGGTGCTGCTGGGGCCGACGGGGGCTGGTAAGTCCACCGCCTTGGCGCATCTGGCGTTGGCGGATATTCATGCGGGTCGGGTGTAAGTGCTGATTGATCCGGAGACGGATCGGTGCAGACATTCTGGCGCGGATCCCTGAGCAGCGGCGCGATGACGTGGTGGTGATCGACCCGACCAGTAGCCGCCCGGTGGGGATCAACCCACTGGCCCGAGCGCAGACGACGCGCAGTGCGCCATCGTCATCAGGCGGCGGTGTGCCGGTGGTGGTGCGTCGCCGGGCTGGTGGCCGATACGGTGCTGGCGACGTTTGAAGGGGTGTTCGCTGAGTCCTGGGGTGTGCGGTGGAGCAGGTGCTCTCGCGGCGCTGGTGACGCTCGCGCCGCACGCCGGGGCGACGCTTGTCGATCTGCCCCTCTTGCTGACGAACGCGGCGTACCGTCAGCGGCTCATTGCGGCCTCGGGGCGGATCCGCTGGGGACGGGGCAGTTCTGGGCGGCCATGAGGCCCTCAGTGAGGCGCAGCGTCAGCAGTGGGTCGGGCCGGTGCTGACGCGGCTGCAGCCTTTCCTCATCCGCCCGCACCTACGAGCCACGCTGGGTCAGGCCGCGCCGTCGTTCGACCTGGGGGAGGTGTTCACGCGGCGGCGCATTGTGCTGGTCAGTCTCAACAAGGGTGTGCTGGGGGCGGAGTCGGCTCGGCTGCTCGGGTCGCTGCTGTAGGCTGCGCTCTGGCCACTCATCCTGGCCCGGGCTGCGGTGGAGCCATCGCGGCGGCACGTGGTCAGTGTCTTCATTGATGAGGTGCAGGACTACCTGTCGCTGCCGGGCAGCCTGGCCGACGCCCTGGCCCAGGCCCGGTCACTCGGAGCGGCGTTCCACCTGGCGCACCAGTACCGGGGGCAGTTGCCTGCGGCGCCTCAGGCGGGATCGATGCCATGCGCGCAACAAGATCATCTTCTCCTGAGCGCGGCGGACGCGGCCGAGCTGGCCCGTCAGGCGATTGACCTCGAGGCGGCCGACTTCCAGCTGCTGCCGCGCTTTGGCGTCTACGCCCGCACCATGCACCACGGGCGGGAGAACCCCTGGTGCCAAGCCACCACCCTGCCACCAACCCCACCAACCCAGGACGCCCTGGCACTGCGCGCCGCCAGCCAGGCGCGCTACGGCCAAGACGCCGCGCAGACTGAGGCCGCCCTGCTCGCGCGAATCGGACAGAACGACAACACGCCAGGCAATGCAGATGGTGATGCGACGGCTCGACCGACGCTGGCCGGTGCTACCGACGCCCCGGATGGCCGGGGAGCAGCCACGAACGAAGGCACTGGGCCAGCGAGCGGCGTACCTGGCTCGACAGGCTGATGTGGTGTTCGGACGCCGACCTGGACGGGATGGAGGAACAGCATGACGGGCGGAGGGACTGAGCGTGCCCTCCGCATTACGTCGGCTGCGCTGACGGGCCATCCCTCAATCCGCAGGAGTGTGAAAACCGATCGCAATGAGCGGTTTTCAGCCCAGCGCAAGAGGTCGGTATTCAGTGAATGCCGACCCTTACAGCGTTCCGAAGGAGGGAGGGCGGCCCGGGCATCGCGTCAGACCACCACTGGGGTTACGAAGTTCGCTGCGAAGTATCGCCCCTATCTGGCCCCTGCGCTTGTCTCCACCACTGGAGCGCTGGGACGCGTCGGGGGACGAATCGCCAGACGCATCGCTGCAGCGAGCAGGCGGGGCTATCGGCGTGGTGGTGCGGCTCAGGGCGCGGTTACGGGAGGCGACTGATGGCCCCGTGGCCATCCCACCTACCACCGACAACGGCCCGGCCTCACAGCCCCTGTCTCGCAGCAGCGACTCGATCACACATGACGATCACAAAGGAGGAAACCGCAATGAACACATGTGATATCGGAATACGCGAGCGTCGGGACAGCGACCGGTCTGGTAGTGCCGACATCACGACGACACCAACGACGATAGAGAGGCAGCGACGACAGAGACCGAAGCAAAGCGGCCGGTTCCCACGCGGATTGGTCGCGCCCAGTGCAGGTGATCGCCGAGCGGCTTGATGCCACCGATCGCGAGCTGCTGGCGCTGCTGGCGGCTCATCGCTATGCCACGACGCGCCGGCTGGCGCAGATTACCGAGCTGTCTGGGCAGTACGGTTCGGCTCGTTCGGCGCTGCGCCAGACCAGTCGGCGGCTACGGCGTCAGCACGGACTGGGGCTGGTCGATCACCTGGCACGGCGGATTGGTGGCACGCGGGCAGGCTCAGCCGGGTACGTCTGGTATCTGACTGCCGCGGGGCAGCGCCTGACGAGCGAGGGGGACGGGCGTGGAGTGCGGCGGTTTCAGGAGCCGTCGGCGCTGTTCCTTGCCCATACGCTGGCGATCACGCAGGCGCGGGTCGTCATCGAGCAGGCCATTCACGCCGTCGGTGGGCACCTGGCCCGGCTGCGTACCGAGCCGGCCTGCTGGCGCTCCTGGCTGCGGCTCGGTGGGGCGCTGGGCTGGCTCAAGCCGGATCTGGAAGCAATCACGGCGACGGATACGGGTGCAGAAGATCACTGGCTCTCGAGGTCGACCTGGACACCGAGCATCCAGCGCGGCTGCTGGCCCAAGTGCCACGACTACCAGGCCCACCTGGCCAGCGGCACCTTCCCAGGCCCAGCACGCGCTACTACCCGCAGGTGGTCTGGCTGCTGACCAACCAGGCACGAGCCGGCCGCCTGACCGAGCAGATCGCCGCCGACCAGACGCTCACCCCGGAGCTGTTCAAGATCACCGCCGCCCTCGAGCAGCTCGCCGCCCTGATCCAGCGCGGCCCATGACACAGCGAAAACACTCCACCTGTCTCTGACGTTCTCAGTGCGCTGCTTTCCCGCAAAGAGAACAGTGATGCAGAAAAATGATGCACCATCGGCAGAAAATGGCGCAATAGCGCGGAAAGGCCGCTCGTGCGGGTGTGGTGGAGTCGTTTCTCGGGGGAATGTAAAACCGGACTGGACTTTCCCGTCCATTTGAGCGTCAATAGAAAGAGGAGAAACACAAAACAACGGATAGAGAGTAAGGAATGTGAGAGGAGGACACCGATGACAACACAAACCAGAACGAATACACCAGATGAGCCGCATGAGCCGGCGGCGGTGCTGGAGGCGGCAACCGCCACCGCACTGGATGGTCAGACGGGTACTGGGCCGATCGCCATCTTCTACGGCGCGGCCCGCTACCCCTTCGAGCTGGCCCGCCAGCGGGAGCTGGTGGAGGACTACGCCGACGCGATGGGCCTCAACCTGGTCACCGAGTTCCACGACCGACAGCAGCACCAGCACGGGCTGAGCATGCTGCTCGATGCCTGCCAGCGCGGTGGGGTGGCGTACGTCATCACGGCGGGCTGGCTCCACCCTCAACCTCACCACCACCGAAGCAGACGCGCTGCTTGACCAGCCTCGCAGCCAGCGGCACCCGCCTGGTCTGCCTCAGCAGGCTGGCGTCCCTGGCGACGGTGAGCCGCCCGCCTGGTGGAACGACGAAGAAGGTGCGTGGATGCGCCAGCCTGAGGCGCTGAGAGACCAAGAACGCCGGCAGCGCGAGCAGACCAGCGAATGCAGCCAGCCTGGTGAGACGAGTACAGACAGCAACGTCAACCAGCCGGTCGAACCGGCAACGCCAGCCAGTCCATCGAAACCAGCAAGGAGGTGCACCATGCCTGACGCACTGCCCCGATCCCTTCACCGCCATGGCCGCCCAACTCACCCCCAAACGCGCCGTCTCACATCCGCGTCTCCACCCGCGAGCAGGCCCAGCGTGGCGGCAGCGAGGAAGGCTTCTCCCGCCGGCCCAACGTGAAGCCAACAAGCGCAAAGCCCAGTCCATGGTGCGCTGGTCGTTAGGAGTTCGCCGACCGGGGTGAGTCGGCTCGTAGTGCGAACCGGCCTGAGTGCAGAAGATGCTGGCTCTACCTCAAAAAGAAGACGGTGGGATCGACTACGTCATCGTCCACAAGCTCGATCGCCTGGCACGGAACCGAGCCGATGATGTGGAGATCAACCGGGCGTTTGAGGAGGCGGGTGTGCGGCTGGTGTCAACCAGCGAAAACATCGACCAGACACCTGGTGGCATGCTCTTGCATGGCATCATGAGCTCCATCGCCGAGTTCTACTCCCGCAACCTCGCCAATGAAGTCATCAAGGGGATGGGCGAGAAAGCCAGGAACGGCGGGACGCTGGGCAAGGCACCGCTCGGGTACATGAACGTCCGCGCCAGAGACGAGAACGGGCGGGAGGTCCGGACGGTTGAGCTCGACCAGCAGCGTGCTCCCCTTCTCCGCCTCGCCTCACGGAGTATGCCACCGGTAACTGGACAGTCAGTCAACTGGCCGACCACCCAACACCCTCGGACTCTCTATTCCACCTACCGCCGCGGCGCTGCGCCCAGCTCATCACAACAACGCGCCTGCACAAGATTCTGCGGCACCCCTACTACAAAGGCACCATCTCCTTCCAAGGAGTGGAGTACGCTAGGGCACATGAACCCTTAGTAGACGAAGAGACCTGGAGTCAGGTGCAGGCCATGCTGGACTCCCATCGCTATGGGGAGCGCCAGCGCATCCACAACCACTTCCTCAAGAGCACCGTCGTCTGTGGCCAGTGCGGTGCGCGTCTGTCCGTCCAGAACGCCAAGAACAGCAAGGGCACCATCTACCCCTACTTCGTCTGCGCCCGCCGCCGCCGCCTCCACGACTGCACCTTCACCGCCGTCCTCATCGACGTCGTCGAAGACCGGATGGTAGAGGTCTACCGAACCATCCAGCTCAGTGCAGCAGACAGAACGCAGATCGAGCACTACTCCACGACGAGCCCTAGCCCAGATAGAAGGGGAGAAGAACAAGGCAGTGCGCTCCTGACAACGCGGCGCACCAACATCGAAGACAGACGCCGTCGTCTCCTCCACGCCCACTACGAAGGAGCCATCCCCTGACCTCCTCAAAGAGGAACAAGCTAAGCTCACAAGCGAGACTGGGCCAGATCGAGCGCCAACCAACCGCCACCAGGCCGACGCCGCCGAAGTCCGCCAGCACCTCACCCAGGCCCTTGACCTCCTCGAAGACTGCTACCGCCTCTACCAGCCGCCCCACCGCACCTGAAGAAGCTGCTCAACCAGTGTTCTTCGAGCGGGTGCTGGTCAACCACTGAGTCGATGAGGAGGACGGGTCATCTTGCCAGGCGAAGGAACAAGCGACGATGCGAATGTTGGCGGGCCAGCGGATAAGGATGCAGCTGGTAAGGAGACGGGTGGTGAGGACAGCGCTGGAGAAGAAGGAACTGGCGATGCCAGTAGGGGAGGGGCTGCCGACCCTGACACACACAGCCGTGACTTCTCGTCCCATCCACCTTGCCGACACCGGCTCCGGCACTCGTCTTAGCGCCTGCTCGTCCCACCTTTCGACCAGCTAACCAGCCCCAGCCTGCACGCCGCCGCTCATGCGCACTATCTGCAACACCTGGCTCAGCCCTGACAAGCCGACCACACCGCCCACCGCTGACGATGGGCCCATGAGCTCCATAACATGAACAACGCCCACCCTGGTGGGTGAGCGTTGTTCAACATCTGGAACCGCATCCCAGCCTGTTTCAACTGGGGTGGGTTCGCAAGAGCTTTGTTGGTACCTCCGGTGGGATTCGAACCCACAACACCTGATTTTTGAGTCGGATGCCTCTGCCAATTGGG